>Ga0209518_1001109_pt1 | contig 30778 bp, 41 predicted proteins | sample RifGroB1_FD_183993 | JGI IMG/M metagenome (GOLD analysis project Ga0209518, IMG submission 183993) | Groundwater microbial communities from Rifle, Colorado, USA - Groundwater B1 (SPAdes) (version 2) | ecosystem: Environmental > Aquatic > Deep subsurface > Groundwater | place: Rifle, Colorado...
CCCCCACCCCTCTCTACGCTAGCGGTCTGCGATATATATTGTCTCGCCCCCTTGACACCCCCTCTCCCCGGTCATATCTTCTCGCGCATGACATCAACGGCTTCAGCGCGGCTAATCCTCACCCTCCTCGTCTCCCTCGCTGTCGCCGCCACCATCGCGACCTCCCTTTACTTCGACCTCCACGCCCCGCCCACTCCCACCCTCGCCCCCGTCACCCTCTCCGCCCACGGCTGGACCATGCTCGCGGCCGAGCTCCCCTATCCCTTCCGCGGCTACCGGGAGGCGATCGTCGGGTGCGAAGTAGCACCCTGCGTGATGACCATCGTCCTCGAAGGCCGTAACACCTACGACACCCCCTGGACTCCCCTTCTGACCATCACAAACCCCGGTTTCCCGCCCGTCCGCTATGGCGGCCCCTCTCTCCTCTGGATGCGCTGGCGCATCTCGTCCCGCGCCTCCGGCAGCGCCTTCCTCCAAGGCCCCATATCTGAGGAATAGCCCGATGCACCCCTGGCCCGGCTTCCACTCCTGGCTCAACGCCACCGAGGTCGAGATCCGCGACCGCTACGCCAGGTCAGGTCGTCGTCCCGACCGCCTCATCCTCGGCGCTAGCGTGCGCTCTCAGATAGAGGGCGACCCGCAATTCTGGGCTACCGCGCATGTCGTCATGAAACCCGTCCCCCTCTGCTCCCACCTCCGTCGACCCGCCTCGTGCATCCTGTGCTACATGGACTCGCCGGAGGGGCAAGCCGCGCGCCCCGCGACAGGCCACGGGGCTGCTGATCCGATGCTCAGCGACACGAGCATCTGCCGACGCGATAGCTGGTCTGATCCCGCCAGCACGCCGATCGACGACATCCAGCGGGCAATGCAACGGATGATGGCGTGGCCCTACCCCACCTACCCTCCCGAGCGGCCCGTCCGCTACGTCGGCTTTCGCGAGCTCTTCAACGGTCCTCTCCCGAGTGACGACGATGTCGATCGTCCCACTCCCACTCTCGCCTCCGACTGGCTCGACCGCATGCTGGCGACGCCTCCCCCGCGCGGGCCGGAAACCGCCCGTCGCTGCGTCTGCGGCCACCCCCTCTGCGACGGAAAGAGACACGAATGACTGACCCCCTCGACCGCCTGCTTGCCGCTGATCCGCTGGCTGCCGTCGAGGAGCTGACGGGTCGGCGTCACTCCGAGTGGACGCGGCAGGATGAAATCCTCGCCCTCTTCGCTGGAATGAGTCACGCCACGGCGACATACGACGCCCTGATGGCGGCCGGCGACACCACGATATGTAATGACCTCGACCGATACGTGAGCATCGTCGAGAGGTGCGGATTCGAAAAGGTGCTTGAGGACCAAGTCGCCTTCGCGGGCAACGACATCCACCCGGCCAGCGCGACGCAATACTTCGTCTTTGCCCACCGCGACGGGCTCCTTCTCGGCTTCGATACGTATACCTCCGGCCGGGTCAACTCCGGGAACCTCTACTATAACTGGCGGCCCCGCGACGCCGAGGCCCACGTTAGTATCGGCATTCCCATGGGCGGCATGTACCACCCCGACGGCCATTACGAGGGCTATCACGACTGCCGGGAGGCGTTCGTCCACCGCCTCGGCCGGCTTCGCGCCCGCGGCACCTTTGTCTCACCGTGGGAAAGGCCCCATCCGATGCTCCGGCTCACGCATTGGGCCGAGTACAAAGGTGCCCTGCCCAGCGACAGACTCTCCTGCCTTCCGGATTGGGTGAAGGAGTTCGTGGCGCTATGACTGGCTACTCCTTTGCTCATCTGTGGGTGAAGGCCGCGGCCCAGGCTTTCGCGCCGGTCGATCATCATGAGTGAACGAGGAGTGCGCCCCGCCCTTCAGTCGGTCTACGGCCAGCGGCTCGTGACGCTGATCCGGCGCTATATGCACCACCCGGACGGCAAGCAGGGCGCGATCTCCGAGCTCTGCGCCTGGCGCGCGCTGGCGGAGAGCCTACTGGCCGAGGCGGCCGAGGGGCGAGACGAGGTTTTTCGTACGCAGGTCGAGGTATTAAGGAGCATGCCATGAGCGAACTCGCCTGCCCCCCTCACCACCGCTTCTGCACCCCCTCCCGCTCGACGACTCTCCTCCCGTGCGGATGCCGCGTGACCAAGGATCGCGTCCTCCACCGCGATTTTCACGGCGATCCGCTCGGAATTGACTCCGAGACCATCGTTGACCCCACCCCGAAGTGCTATATCGACCACGACGACCCCGTCCCCGCCTATGCCAAGCTTCGTTGAGTACTATTCCGCTCATTCCCGGTGCCCCGGATGCCTCCAGACGGAGGTCCGCACTCACCTGATGATCGTTCCGCCCGATTTTTACCCCGTTTCGTGCCACATTTGCCATTTCAGCACCACCGCGGACGAACTTTTGCCAATCACGACCCCTCGTTGCCCCGCTTGCGGGGCCAAAAAGCTTACGGCGGCCAACGCCGTCGCCACTTGCCTTGATTGCGCTACGCAAACACCGACGAAGGAGCTGAAATTTGAGAATCCGACTCGTTACCGACGGCCCGGGAGCCTTCCCGCGTATAACTAACCCCGAGACCGGGGAAACGCTCGATCACGTCCTGGAGCTGAGCCTCAACCCGATCACCGGCGACAGCCTCTGCCTTACGGGCCGCATGGAGGTCGCCATCGAATCGGTCGATATCGAGGCCGAGGTCGACGTGGCCCCCGTCGTTCGGGCTGTCGCGGTGCTAGAAGGCAACGAGGTGATCCCTCCCGGGGTTCCCAAGATCACTCTCCGGCGCCCCAAGGCACCGGAGGGGTTCGTCCACCTCAATGAATACCGAAGCCCGGAGCTTGACGAGTGGTATTTCTACGACGACGACGGCCCTGTCATGGCCAACATCGTCCGCGGCGGGCGTCCCGGCTGGATTCTGAGGAGGGCGTGATGGGCGACGAGTCGTACCACGAGCAGAAGGCGATAGGCCACCTGCGGAACGCCATGGAGGAGGCGGCCTTCGCTCGCAGGGAGCTCGCCGTGGCCGAGAAAGCCCTCGGGGACGCCGGGTTTGCCCGCTATTCAGGCGGCTGGACCATCTCTGTCGTGTCCGCTAGAGAGCGGGACTTGAGTAACCAACTGAAGGCTCGCCGCAACGAGGTCACGCGTCTAAACTCGGCCCTGACTGCGACGCGGGCGGAAGCCAACCTCGCGCGAAGGACCCTCCTCGACGCCGGCTGGACTTACGTCGAAGGGGCGTTCGCGTGGAAGCCGCCGCTTGGGCCAGTACCGGACTTCATTCGGCTGGAGGCGGCGGATCGAGCCGTCGGCGCAGCAGAGGCGCGGGCAGAGGCGCGGGCAGAGACGGCGGAAGCGCGGGCCGAAGGGTTTGGGCGGGATCTTGTCCGGGTCCGAACGGAGCTTGCCTGGTTACGGCAAGGAGTGCATGTCGTCGCCGGGCAGTCTTCGTCGACACTGCGTGCGATCCCCGGTAAGCGGTCGCTGGAATCCAGCATGATCTATCCGGAGAAGCCCTTGGGACCTATCGCGGACGCTGTCCAGCGTTCGATCGGGAGGATTCGGGCGATGAGCGAGGAACTTATCGAGGAGGTGAGTCGACGTGGCATGGGGCTCGGGAGATGGGTAGTCACCCTAGAGATCGGAGGTGGCATGGAGTCTACGATCCTCAGGGTCAGCGTTTGCCCGATCGAGGAGGGCCACGAATGACCACCGACGCCATCCGTATCCAGCGCCTCAAGACCAAGCATGATCGGCTGAGCGAGCGCCACGCTAAACTTGTTGCCCTCGCGCGCGCCTCTCTCGACTCGCGGCGGAATACGTGGACCAACCCGCAAGACAAGGAACTCGCCGAGTGGATGAGGAAAAACGCCCCATGTTGACCCCCTGCGTTGCCTGCGGTTCCCCTGCTCACGCCTACGTCAGCCCGCTCTCCTGCCTCTTCGAGGTCCGTCGTCGTCTGGAGGCTCTCAAACTCGCCCAACTCTCCGCCGGCATCGAATGGGATATCCCAGAGGGCTTTGGGGCCGTCCCGGCCAGCGTATTCCGCAGGGGCGACGATATCCTCACGATCCTCCACGGAGATCCGCCGATAGGCTTGTCGACGGAGATTCCGCCGGAGCCCAGGCCAATATTGAAAATTGTCCGATGAGAACCTATATTCCCCCGAAGGAGGCTTCGTTATGACCACAATGGAGAAGGCCCTGAAGATCATCGCCGCGAGCAAGACCCCGGTCAGGCCCGCCCAGCTCGGAGCGCGGCTCTGGAGGGGAAAGCATGCCTCGTGGCTTCCGGCCGGCAACGTGATCGCTATACTCGCCACGAGGAAGCTCGTGAAGAAGACGACCGACGGCGCCGTAGTGACGGCGCTGGGGAGGAAGAAGGTCGCCTGAGAACCACGCGAGAGCGGGCGAGCGGGGGCCGAGGTTGTTGCCTCGGCCCTTTTTTCTTGTTACCATCGCAGGACAGCACGGTAATGATGTTGAACGTATATGTCTGGAAGGACGTGAGGCATATCGTGGGCGACGAACGCGGCGGAGTGCTGGTCGTGGCTAGCGAGCTGAAGCACGCCCGCAAGGCCCTCCATGCCTGCGTGACGCCCCCCGGGGCTCCGTCGAGCTGTACGGCCCTGTTCCGCGACCCGGACTACGTATTCCCGACGATTGACTCGAATGATGAGCTGGTGCTGGTCTTTCCGTTAAAGGAGGCTACGTGTCCTCAAGCGAACGGCTCCGGGCGCAGATAGAGCTTCTGGAGGGGATCGTCGTCCATCGACAGACGACCCTGCTCCTGTTCCTGGTGCGGATGGGCGGTGAGATGGAGATGGTCGTCGGCGACGATGACTTGGCCTCCGCCTCGGCGGGCTACAGGCTCGCCGTCAAGCCGCTCCCGGACGGCAGAACGATCCTCAAGGCCACCCGCGTCAGCGCGGGGCTCAGCAGGATTCGCGAGGCTATCAGTGCCCAAGAGGGTTGATGGCTTCCCGCGGTGCCCGGAGTGCCTGGTCGCCCTGAAGTACACGGACAGACACTCGACCCTCCATCCTACTCTTCCCGGAGAGGATCGCTGCGGACGACTCTATAAATGCCCCCGGTGCAGACAGCGATATCTGAGCTACGAAAGGCTTGACCCCGTGGCCACGAGCTTGACGTACTTGCACCCCAAGAGAAGCCTGCCCGCCGCTCCCCCAAGCGGCATCTAGCCCCCCAAAAGCCGCCCGGTTTCGTCGCGACGATCCGGGCGGTTTCCTTCTAATGGGTACATTTTCTTGAACTAATCGCTGTCCAGTCTCAACCTCCGGGCCGTGGCCAAGTTTTGTCCGGACACCACGGCTGCGCAGGCTCAGCGCCGTGCGTTTGCTTCGCAGCTACTCAGACTCGGCTACCACCAGGGTGAGGTCATCCGCCGAACCCGGATCGAGTTCCAGGTTGGCGCCCAGACTGTCACGAAAGACCTCGCGGCGCTCTCTGATGACTGGCGGAAGCGCTCGCTCGAGGACATCACCGAGGTCAAGTCCTATCAGCTCTGCAAGCTGGAGGAGGTCCAGCGCGTCGCGTGGGAGCGCTTCCAGAAAGACGAGCGCCCCACCTGGCTGACGATCATTACTAAAACGATCGAAATCGAGAATCGGGTCCATGGCCTTGATTCGACCCAGATCGTGCGTCTCCAGGTCGAGAGAGCCGCGAAGGAACTCGCCGCGGAGGCCGGTTGCACCCCGGAAGAGCTCATGGCGGACGCGGAACGCATCGCCGCCGAACACTCAGAGAAGGTGATGTAGATGAACGCGACCTTCACGAACGTCGGGACGGCCGGAGCCGTCTCACTCACCCTCAACGAGGGGTCTTCGCAGTCGACAGTCAGCACGTACCCCTCCGGCGGCGCGCGGCGCGTGCGGGTCCATGTGTGGCGGTCGGATGACGCGGCGGCCTCCACCTCGGTTCTGCTCGTCCAGGGCAGCTTCGACGGCGTCAAGTGGTACGACAACGCCACCGTCACGAACGCGACCGGCATGAGCGCGACGACCGGGGCCGGCGGGGCCGCATACTCCGTGGTCGAAGCGTTCCCGCACCTTCGCTTTTTCCTCTCGTCTATTACTCCCGGCCAGACACTCTCCGGCGTCGTCTGGAGCTATTGACCGTGCGGCGCTGGCTAATCTGGCTTTGCGCTCTGTCGGTGGGCCTTGCGCCTGTAGCCCTGTCGCAGGGCAGCACCCAGACGGGGCAGCAATCGACTACTACTACCGATACGGCTGGCGGAGGCGGGCTGCCGACTCAGGCCGGTCACTCCGGCGAGTACCTCACCACGAACGGCACGGCGGCGAGCTGGGGCGCGGTCACGGCGAGCGTGTCCCTCACATGCACCGCCCCTCTCGTCTGCACGCCGTCGCCCATCACGGGGACCGGTGGGCTCAGCATCGCGACCGCGGCGGCTGGCGTGGCCGGCGTGATCCCGTCTACGGGGCTCACGGCTGCGATGGTGGCCGCGGCGAACGTGGACGGAGTGGCTGGGACTGCGTCGCTCAGGACGCTCGGGACGGGCGCGCAGCAGGCGGCGGTGGGAAGCCACGCGCATGCGGCTTCCGCGGTCACGACCACCCCCGCCGGCTCGCTCGCTGCGACGGACGCACAGGCTGCGGTCAACGAGCTGGACGGGGAGAAGGCGCCCCTCGCGAGTCCGGCCCTCACCGGCATGCCGACGATCGGAGGCGCGGGGATCACAGGCGCGGCGGAGGTGCTCTCGGGCTCCGAGCTGGTCCTGAACGGGACCATGACCGGCGCGCTGACCTCGTGGACCGTCGGCGCCGCGTGGCGCTACGGCAGCAACGACGCGGAGAAATATCAGGACGGCACGACGGTACTCTCGCAGGCAATCACCGGCACGGCTGGACAAACGTACCGCCTGACCTTCCGTGTTCATACACTCACGGCGGGATCGGTGCAGCTCGTGTGGGGCGGATCGCGAAATACACCAATCACCGCGAACGGCACGTACACTTACTTCTATACCTATTGGACGTCCACCACCTTCCAGTTTGTGCCGACGGGCACGTCTCGGTTTTTCATCGACGACGTCTCGCTCCAGGCCGTGACCACGGGAGGAGGGATCGAGACGACTCTGCCGGCGACGTTCCCGTATCTCAATCTCACCCAGACGGGCGAAGGCTCCACCGCCGTACAGATGACGGTTTCGGGCATCAGCGGCGGCGCGCAGTTGCACATCCGGGACGGCGCGACACCGAGCACGGACACCGTTGATACTTACTCGCGGTCGTTCGTGGCGGCCACATCTGGCACGTTCGGCACGACCGGCCCGACGCTCGTCGGCGAGGGCTACGTCCGCCTCCGCTCCACCGGCTGCGTCTCGTGGTCCGCGAGCGCGAGCGATGCCAGCACGGGCGATACGTTCGCCTGCCGCTCGGCGACAGGAGTCGTGAGCCTCGGGACGACGTTGGGCGGAACGGACGCGGCGCTGCTCACGCGGAACATTCGCATCCCTCTCGTCGCCGACGCCACCGTGCAAATGGGTCAGGTGGTCATGGCGGACGCGGGGACCGACGGGCGATTCGACCTCAACGCCACGAGCGCGACCACAGGGATTGGCGTCCTCTCCGGCACGGGCGCAAGCGCCGCCGGTACCGTCTACGGCATCGTCGTCTCCGGCATCGGCTATGTCACCCCGGCCCTCAATCAGGCCGTCACGCGCGGGCATTTCTTGTGTCAGTCAGCCACGGCCGGCGTCGTTGACGACTCCGCCTCGCTCTGCACGGCGGGGCTCGGGATTGGTAAGAGCCTCTACTCGGAGGCCACCGACGTGCTCGTGAGCGCCACCGCGAGCACCAACGTCATCGTCCTCACCTCCGCGCCCGGCTGGGCCGTGAACGATCCCGTCGTGTTTTACGAGGCGGGCGGAGCGTCAATCGCGGGCATGACTTCGGGCAACGTCTACTGGATCAAGACCATCTCCTCGGCCGACGTGACGCTCAGCGCGACGAAGGGCGGGGCGGTTCTCGACATCACGGCGGACGGAACGATAACGGCTCAGTACCTACAGCGGCTTCCTCAAGCCGTCATCGCCATGCAGTAGGGGCAATTCATGAAGCGACTTCTCGCCCTCCTCCTCCTCGCCGCTCCGGCCTTCGGGGCGAGCTACACCGTGGTCACGACAGCGGCGCATGAGACGGTTATCACGCGCGAGCGGCTCTACGACAACGCGCAGGCGTGCGCCAAGGTCTCGCTCCCGTCCACCTGCACTCAGGCGCAGGCCGACGCGAAGCAAGCGGGCTTCGTGACGATCTACGCGACGAACAACGTCTACGTCCTCGGTGGCGTGCTGAAGGCGTGGTACACGACCGCGAAGGGCCGCCAGACGTCAGAGGACCAGGCGACGTGGAGCGCGTGGCTCGCTGGGGCGACGCAGGCGCAGAAGGACGCTATCTGCGTCTCAGTCGGGCTCGTCGCGGGGTGCCTGCCCTGAAGATGCCCGCCGTCCTCTGCCTCGCGGTGGCGCTCCTGCTCGGCGGATGCACCCTCGACGGCGCCCGCGCGTCGTTCGCCCTGGCGGTCATCGCCGACGGCAGCGGCACCAACATCGCCATGACCACGACCTCGGGCTACGAGGCCAACCCGGTCCTCCGCGTGGCGCCCGTGCCTGTCCTGCTCCTCGTCTCGGCCGTGAGCGCGCTCATCTGCGAGCACCTGATCGACATCGGGCACGTTCGCGCGGCGCTCTGGATCTACCGGCTCGGGGCCGTGGTGCATGGCGCAGCGGCGACGTGGAACATCCGGCAGGCGTACCTCTACGGCGCGCTGCCGGTGACGCAGGAGGGGGCGTGGAGACCGTGAGCGGCACGCGCAAGAAGGGCTCGTGCTCCCCGCTCGAGGAATATCCGCGCCCCGACGCGGTGACCGGGAAGATCAAGGGTCTCGGGTGTGGTGAGTGCGTGGCTCCAGGCATGGCGCGGCGGCACTACAAGCGGTTGGCGGTTCGCAGGCAGCGGCGAGTGGAGATTCGCAGCATCCAACTGGGGTGCAACGCGTGACCCCGCGCTCCGAGATCCTCCGCCGCTTCGCCGGGGGCGAGTCGATCGTCTCGATCGCCGTCTCGCTGAGCTGCGAGCGGCCGACGAGCGCGCGCGAGGTGGAGGCCGTGATCCGGTGCGAGGTGCGGCGGGCGATGCGCGTCCTCGGGCCGCTGCTCGATGAGGGTAACGCGCGGCGCGGCTCGGTCGTCGTCGCGGGGGAGAGGGGGCGCCGGTGAGCGAGATCATCCTTGGCGTCAAAGGCCCGGAGGCAATCATCACTCCCGTGTGTCGCGCGAACCGCGGCATACAAGGTGCGTGGGACGAGGCCGCTAGACGACTTCGTACCGAGTATCTTGCGGTCGCGGAGCGCTATTCGCCATTCGCTACGTTTCGGCTCGTGCTCTTCGTCGAGCATCCGCCGAAGCCGTTTGCAGACATGGAGTCGGCGGACCTTCCTACCGACGAGCCGGCGCTGGAGGCGGGACTGTGAGCCGCGACGACTCCGCGACGCCCCTCCCCCGCCCCCGCGCCGGCCTCGTCGCGCTCGTCGTGCTGGCGCCCGTCGCGCTGGTCCTCACCCTCGCGTGCGGCCCCGCACCTACTCCCGCGCGTGGCGAGACTCCCGAGATAGCCGACCTGATCGCTCAGGAGAAGGCGACCACCGACGCGCTCGTCGCTGCCGCTCGTGCTGTGGCCGCCGTTGCCGTCACCTGCCCCGAGGGCACCGTCGCCCGCTCCATCGGCGGCGAGTGCTGGTGCGTGGACCGCGTCACGCTCAGGCCGGTCCAGCGGTGCGGCTCGTCGCCCGTGCCGACGCCGACGAGCGCGCCACCGACTCCCGTTCCGACGGTCGCACCTCCGACGCCAGGACCTACCGTCCCCGCACCGACGCCGACCGCACCCGCTGGTCCGACACCGACCCCCGGCGTCTACACCTGGCTCTCCGGCTCGCTCGCCATCCAAGACGTACCCGGGCGCTTCACTCACGCATCAGACGGCACGCTCCTGTTCGATGGGCGGCCGGTCTACGTCCCCCGTCTCGACGCCTCAGGCACTCAGCAAATTGCGCGATACGCGCTCAGGAGGATCCAGTGAAGGCTCTCGTCATCCCCTACGGCGACCTCCCCAAGTACACGCAGGAGATCCCGGACTCCGGCCCGTCTCCCGCGATCATCCAGCCCGGCTACGCCGCGACGAACCCCGTCGAGGCGCTGGACAACCTCCGCGCCGGGCTCCACACGGACGGGACGATCCAGTGGGAGACCCAGGCGCAGCTCGACCTAGCGACCGCCAAGGCGCAGACGCAGCGCGCGCAGGCGAACGTCGGGGCCGGCGACGATCCGGACCTCTGGGAGGGCGCGAGCAGGCTCGGGCTCAACGAGGATCTCCTCGGCTGGCGCGGCCGGAAGTGGGCCGACTACGTGACGGCCATCCACCCCGAGCTGGTGCCGAGCGGCTAGCCCATGCGTCCCGCCCTCCTCGCTCGCCTCCTCCTCGTGGCCGTCCTCGCGACGGCCGCGGTGGGGTGCGCGAGCGCGGAGGTGCGGATCGGATCGAAGATCCTCGCGAGCGTCAACGCCCACGCCTACTACTCGGTCGTCTACCAGCGGCAGTGTCAGGCGGTCGTGGGGCCGGCGACGTGCGCCGAGGCGCAGGCCGCGCTCAACGCATGGAAGGCCGACGCGGCGCTCGCCACGCTCTCGCCCGACGGCACGCCGCGGGCGGGCGCGCGCCCACTCCTGCTCGGGCTGCTCGCGGCCGACGAGGCGCGGGCGAAGGAGCTGCTCAAGTGACCGTCGCAGTCGAGATCCTCGCGAACCTCGTGCGGCTCGCCGCGAGTCCGGGCGGGCTCGCGATTCTCGAACGCCTATTCAGCGACCACGGCATCACGCTCGAAAAGGTTGCGGCTGCCGTCAAACAGATGCCGACAGCAACGGCACCAAGAAAGGACTGACCAATGCCCCTCACATGGCCCGAAGCTCTCGCCAACGCCATGCAGGTCCCGGCTCTCGCGCCGGTCATCGAGACGGAGATCAACGCGATCGACGCGGAGATCGACGCCATCGGGGCCGCCACGAAGCCGCGCCCGCCGAGCGTGTACCTCGTCCATCTCGCCTCGTTGCTCGAGCACTCGGCCAAGATCCTGCGCGAGGTCGCGCCCCTCGCCGACTCGCTCGCCGAAGACATCAAGGACTAGCGGGCAATGGGGACGCCGGTCGAGAAGTTCGGGTACTGGCTGCTCCAGCTGGCGCTGGATCATCAGGAGGCCGTGGGCATCCTCGTCGTCGGCTACATCGTGGCCTCGGCGGGCGTCTCCGGCCTGAACGCCGTGTATCCGGACTTCAACGGTCGGCCCCGGTGGGCGCGCTTCGTCATTGGAGCGCTCGAGCCCTGGGTTGTGAACATCTGGCGGACGGTGATGCTGATCTTCGGCAAGGTCGGGCTGAAGCTCAAACCGCTCCGCCTGGACTCCGGAGACGAGATCCCCGCCGCCGCCGTCCGGGCCGCGGAGAAGCGAGAGCAGTGAGATGGCGCCTAGCGAACCTGGCTGCCCGGCGGTTCCGTGCTCCGCGCTGGGCCACGTCGAGAAGGACGTCAACGCTCTCGGGGAAAAGGTGAGACGCATGCAAGCGGTGCTGGTCGGGGAGCATGTCGATGAGGACGGCGGGCTTCGCGAGGAGGTTCGCGAGGTGCGTGCGCAGTTTCGCGATCTCGAGACGTCGCTCCGCACGCTACGGTGGGCCGCAATCGCGTTCGCCGTGGTGACCGGCATCGACAGCGTGCCGAAGCTTTTCAACCTCTTCGCGCAGGCGCCGAAGTGAAGCTCCTCGCACAGCAGAGGCGGACGAAGTGATCTCCTGCCGTCTCGTCCGCGACTCCATGACCGCAAGCGCGCCGACGCTCGGGCGCCTGTATGCCGGCGACCTCGACCTCTACACGCTCGAAGACGCATGGAGGGGCAACGCGCGCAACGTCTCCTGTATCCCCGAGGGTACCTATCGCGTCGTACTGGCGTGGTCCGAGCGCTTCCAGCGCGCGATGCCGTACCTGCGAGACGTGCCGGACAGGAGTGCGATCCTCATTCACAGCGGCAACCGCGACTCCGACACGACGGGCTGCATCCTCGTCGGGCTCCACCGCACGCCCGGCGGGGTCCTCTTCGAGTCGCGCCGCGGGCTGGATCTCTTCACGCGCTGGTTCGGCATCGCGCTCCGCACCGAGGACGTGTCGATCGTGATCAGTACGGGAGGTGGCGGGTGAACGAGCGCTATCTCGAAGGAACGTAGTGAAGCCGACGAAGACCGTCACCACGGAAATGCTGCGGCTCGCCGTCGCAGCGCGGAAGCGTCGGAAGATGACGCCGACAGTCCTTCCGTGGAGGCCGAATCCTGGCGGACAGCAAATGGTCGTGGACCTGGTCGAAAACACGAACGTCGACCAGATTTACTATCTCGGTTGTGCTGGTGGAGGTAAACGGCTTGCCGTTGACACGCCTGTCCCTACACCGACCGGCTGGACCACGATGGGAGATTTGGTCGCCGGAGACACGGTCTTCGGTGAGTCGGGGGCGCCGTGCGCCGTGACGTTCGCTCATCGAGTGGCGATGTCAAAAGACAGTTACCGACTCACTTTCGATGACGGCAGCGAGATCGTCGCGGACGCGGAGCACCTGTGGCTTACGTATAACGCGAAGGAACTCGGGACGCAGTTTCGGTTCACCGACGAGGGGCGTGCTGCTCGCAACAAGAAAAGATCACCCGTCCCGGTCGAAGACCGCCAGAAAAGCTACGAACGGAAAAGCAAGGCCGTACCGTCCAGGGGAACGGTTCGGACCACGGCCGAGATTGCGGCGACGCTTCGCGTCCGCGGGGGGAACCGGGCTAATCACGCAATCCCGGTCGCCAAAAGCCTCCAACTCCCGCCTCGACATCTCCCCCTGTATCCATATTTACTCGGCGTGTGGCTGGGGGACGGGACGACCACTGACGGCAGGATCACGAGTGCCGACGCACAGATTTTCGATACGTTTAGCGAGTGCGGGTTTTCTATAGGCTCGATGCGGGCCAAAAAAGGAAACGCCGCCGCTACGGCTACCATCCTTGGTTTGGTGGGGATCCTGCGTCGAATCGGCGTCCTCGGGCATAAGCACGTTCCGTCGGCTTACCTGCGGTCTAGCCGTGAACAGCGACTCGAGTTGCTCCGCGGTCTGATGGACACCGATGGGACCGTAGCGAAAGCGAGTGGTTCAGCGGAATTCTGCACCACGTCCCCGGAGCTCGCCGATGGTGTCCACGAACTCATCGTTTCCCTGGGGTGGAAAGTCCGTAAACGGGTAGGCAGGGCTAGGCTATACGGCCGTGACTGCGGTCCGAAGTGGATGTTCAGGTGGATGCCGACGGAATACGTGTTCCGACTCGGGCGGAAACGGTCGCTCCAGAGACTAGCCACGCGGAGGACGCGCGACTTTCGATATGTCGTGGCGTGCAATCCCATCCCGCCCGTACAGATGCGCTGCATCACGGTAGACAGCCCGAGCCACCTCTATCTCGCCGGCCGCGACATGGTCCCCACGCACAATAGCTGGCTAGCAATCGGCCTAGCCCTGACTCACTTCAGAAACGCCATTATTTTCCGTAAGGAGTACACGGACTTGACCGGCGCCGACGGTATTGTCGAGAAGAGCCGCAGGGTCTACTCGCAATACGGGCGATACAACGGCAATGAGCATATGTGGCGGCTTCGGTTTGCCGGTCGCGACCGCTTTGTCGAGTTCGGCGGATGCCAAACTGAGCGCGATCGTGAGGCAAGGCAGGGCCGAGCCAACGATTTGTATTGCTTTGATGAAATTACCCAATTCATGCCGTCGATTCCGGACTACATCACCGGCTGGAGACGAGCGATCGACGCGGAGGGCGGGCGAACCCTTGAACTCTACACGGGGAACCCTCCGGTCAGTGCCGAAGGCGAATGGGTCGTCGATCGTATTCGTGCATGGGTGGACCCGACGCATGTCAATCCGGCGAAAGAGGGCGAGATCCGCTATTTCGTCCAGAAGAAAGACGGATACGAGATCGAGGTCGACAGCCCTATGCCCGTCGAGGTCGATGGTGAGCTCAAGCGCCCGAAGTCTCGCGCTTTTGTGATGTCTCGGCTGATCGAGAACCCGACCTACGCCGACGGCGAATACGCGCGGATTCTCGACGCGATGCCGGAGCCGCTCCGTTCGATCCTGAAGAACGGCGACTTCTTTGCCGGTCGCAAGGACGGCGCTTACCAAACGATCCCGACCGCGTGGATCGACGCGGCTATGGACCGCTGGAGGCCCGTAGTCCCCGACGTTCCGCTCTCATGCATTGGAATCGACGTCGCCCGCGGCGGAGACGACGAGACAGTGCTCGCCCCGCGCTACGGGGAGTGGTTCGCCGAGCTGGCCGTCTATTCCGGCAAGCAGACGCCGAACGGCGAGGCCATCGCGAGTCTCGCCGTCCCGCTGATGCTCAAGGGCGACTACGCCTACGTCGCGGTCGACGCCGATGGGGTTGGAGCGAGCGCCGTCGACATCCTCCGCGGCTACAAGATCCCCGTGGCCGCGGTAAGCTTCGGCTCCGGGGCCAAGCGGCTGGACGGCGAGGACAAAACCGACCGCTCCAAGATCATCAAGTTTGCAAACCTCAGGGCCTATTCGTACTGGAAGATCCGCGAGGCGCTCGACCCAGCGAACGGGATGAACATCGCCCTGCCGCGAGACAAGAGGTTGCGTGCGGATCTCGCCGCGCCCCGCTACATCTACCGGAACAGTCGAATGCTTCTCGAGGACAAGGACGCGATTCGCAAGCGCCTCGGACGTTCCCCGGACAGAGGCGATGCCGTGGCCATGACGTTCGCTGACGTGCCGCCTCGGGCATGGAAGGCATCCGACGCCGTCTTCGGCGGGACGATCTACGGAGAAGACCTCCCGATCTGGGACAGCTTGGCGATGGACCCCGTGGAGTCCATGGATGGGATGTTCAATTGAGCTGGCGTGACTTTTTCTCCAGGACCAAAAAGCCGGCCGTCGAGACGAGCGGCCACGCCTCGCCCGGTGAGCTCTCGATCGAGGAAGTCGGACAGGAGCGCGAGGCTCCGACTACTCGCATCGTCGAGACGGAAATCGTTCGGCAGATCATCGCCCTCGGCCGCGAGCCACAGCCGAAAGACATCGTCGGCATGCGGACGCAGGCGCGGGCCGGACTTCCTGAGCAGCTTTATTCGCTGTACGACGAGATGCCCCGCTTCGGACTTGGACCGCAAGTCACCAAGGCGAGAGAGGCCGTGAAGGGCTCTCGTATCGACGTGAGGGCGTACCCGGAGGAGTACCAGGACACGGACGACAAGTCGCGAGAGGCGACCTTCGCTCGCGAGGTTGCTGACGCATGCCGCAGGGAGTTCGCCCCGTTCACGGGGGCCATCATCGATGGCCTTTTCGACAAGTTCCTCTATGGGATCGGAGCACTCGAAGTCGTCGTCGCCCCCGGGGCTGCGCGCAACGGATGTGAAGCGGTCACGTCAGTAGTCAAGATCCCACCGCGGCGATTCCGCATGGATCCCTACACGCAGCGCTGGGACCTTATGCCGCTCGCCAACAGCTACGAGACGGTCTCCGTCGCACAGCTCATGGAGTCGGGCAGCCTCATCTTCGTCGAAGAGGGCGGGGGGACGCTTCCGATCGATCAGCGCGGCCTCTATTGGCAGTGCCTCATCCCGTGGACCCTGATGCAGTTCGGTATCCGGTGGTGGGGGAAGTTCATCGAACTCTTCGGGATTCCGCCTCGGTCCATCACGTATCCGGCGAGCGATCCGACGGCCAAGAAGGAGGCCGAGGCCATCGGCCGCGCTTCCGGGGCGCAGGGGTTCTCGGCGATCCCGGACACGATGAAGATGGACTTCCAGAACGCCGCGTTCGGTACGCGCGGCAACAGCACCTACCACGAGAGCCTGATCGAGTTCTGCCGTAGGTGGTTTGACGCGGTGATCTGCGGGCACTCGCAGTCCAGTGGCGTTCAGCCGGGAGCCGGGTCTATCCAATCGGCCGAGAAGGCTGACGAGGATTTCATCCGGATCACCAACGCCCGGTCGGCGAGTATCGCGACCGACATCCGAGCGCAGCTTTACGTGCCTTACGTGCGGAGGAACTTCGGCGCCGAGGCGGTGGCATTCGCCCCGACTATCTCGATGACCATGGCCCGCGAGGTGGACATCGAGAAGTTCTCCAGAATGGTCCTGAATCTCTATCTCGCGAACGCCGGAGAGAGTATCTCGGTCGCCGAGGTTCTCCGTCGGGTTGGGCTGTCAGTGGCTAAGCCGACCGAGCGCAATCTCGGCATAAGCAAAGGGGCCACGGCGAACGTCGAAGGTAGCCAAACGTCATTCGAGGAGCAAAAAATGAGGCTGGTTGGATGAGCAGTGCCGCCGATCTCACTGTCAACGTGAATGCGGGCGAGCTGACCTCGCACCTCTACTACCTCCAGCTCATGCGTGACTACTCGCAAGAGCAGCGGGCGGCGATGGCCAAGGACGGGACCGCGATGGAGGACGGGGCGTATCCGATCGCTACTCGTGCTGATGTCGAGCACGCTGTCTATGCGATCGAGAGGGCCAAGGATCAGCCTGCGGCCAAGCGGCATATCCAGAAGAGGGCGCAGGCGTTGGACGCAGCCGACCTCATCCCTGCGCAATGGGGCGAGGAGGAGGCCCCGGAGGGCATGGTCGCCGTCCGGCTCTGCTTCGGCGCGGAAGTGGCCATTGAGTCCATGGCCGCGGAGGGCGAGCCGCTAGTCCACAGCAAGAAACCGAACCAGATATTCCCGCTCGGCAAGTCGAAAACGCTCGACGGGCGGAAGGTCTGGATCGACGACGACGACTCCAAGGCGATCATGTCCGACCTCTCGAAGAGAACGAACAAGCTGCCGTGGACGTACATGCACGAGAAGCATGGCGGCGAGTCGGCCGGCTGGTTCCTGCCGTCGGCGGTAAAAATCCACGATGGCGGTATTTGGACCGAGACGACGGACTGGACGGCACCGGGCGCCCGAAAGATCGCGAATCGCGAATTCATCTACGCCAGCGGCGACGCCTACGGCGTGTACGACAAAGAAGGGTATTTCCATCCCCGCAGGCTGAGGGGGGTGTCGCTCGTAGACAAGCCAGCATTCGACGGAATGCAGGAGGTGACTCTAGGTCAGTTGGAAGTAGCCCAGATCAGCAACCCTTCGTCCGCACCAGCGGCGAGCAGCAAGCATGAGGAGAAAGGGTCTATGAAATTCGACGCCGAAACCCTCGCGCGCATCGGTTGCAAACCGGATGCGAGCGAAGAGGAGCAGATGTCCGCGATGAAGGCATTCGCGGAAGGCCATCCGATGCACGGGGAGTCCAAGAAGAAGGAGTTCTCCGAGCAGCCGGCCGGGATCTCTGTCGAGCAGTTCAACCAGCTTCTCGAGGAGCGGTTCGGGAAGGCCAGGACGGAACAGGAATTCGGCGCGAAGGTCGGCGCCCTCCTCTCTCCGGCTGTCCTCGATGGCCGGATCACCGTCGCCGAGAAGAAGGACTACGAAGCGTCTCTTTTCAAGTCTCCGGAAACGTTCTCCATGGTCGAGAGCTTCATCGGGAAGCTTCCGAAGGGCAAGACGCCGGTCAAGCCCATATACGAGCCCGGAGTTAACTCCGCGTCCCGCGGCCCCGTCGAGCTGACGGTCAACCAGTTCGGGAGCGGCTGCGCTCGACTCGCGGAAGAGCTCGGGGTCGATCTCGCCGTCGCCAGCTCGTTCCTGCGCGATAGCGGGATGGCCTCGTCCAACCGCATCTCTTCGCAGGAAGAGGAGGTCTGACATGGGGTCCTCGCAGCTCTGCAACGTCAGCGCTACCTATCTCGTCGGGGGCGGCGAGAGGGCCGGTGCTACCCTGACCGCGCCCATTCTCCTCGCCTATGACGCCAACGGCGCGTTCGTCGAAAACGGTGTCGCGGGCGTCCCCATGTGCGTCATCTACGAGGACTTCGCCAGCGACGTCCTCGTCACCGGGTACTCGGTGGCGCCGGGCGAGATCATCCGTGTCCTTGCTGGCGGCGCCATCACCAAGGGCGACAACGTCGTCGGTGCCGCCAACGGTCGCGTCACGAGCGAGGGCGCCGCCGCGTCAGCCCGCTCGGCCAATACGCTCGGTACCGCTCTCGAGGCCGCCTCCGGGACCGGCGTCGTCATCCGCGTGCGGATGGGGAAGTAACAACATGGCAAAAAACGAAGCTCTCTGTGGCACCCCGGCCGAGGGGTACGACGGCAGCGGGAACTTCCCTGGGTGGTTCCGCCAGGTCAATACCACCCGGTTCCAGCCGGTCGATCCCGACAAGGCCCACTACATCCACCGTCGGCTGCGCGAGGGGAGGACGACTCCTCCCGAGTACGCGCAGTTCGGCCAGTCGCGCGAAGGCGTCGACCAGGTGCTCTACCCGCAGCGGTTCGCCGCCCGCGAGATGGATCGCCTGTCTTCGGTCCTGACACAGGAGCAGTTCGCCGCCCTCAGCAGCTTCCAGCCGTCCTCGCGGACGGGGCTCGGAATTGCGCTGGGGTTCACTCAGGCCGAGATGATCGGCGACGAGCTCCTCCCGCTCTACGTCGGCGGTCCCGACCTGAAGGCCGACTACCCGTCGTTTGGAACGGAGATGTTCAACCTCGTCAATACGCTGAAGACGTTCGGCCAGAAGTCGGGCCGCGTCGACATCAAGATTGACTGGACGACCGTCACCTGCGACATGCACCACCTGGAGACCCCGGTCGAGCAGGCCGAGCGCGAAGCCGGCGTCTTCCTTCCCATGGGGCTCGACACCGTCAAGACCGAGGTTCTCCGCGGACTCGTGAACCTGGAGAAGGAGAACGAGCAGTTCACGTTCCTTACCACGGCCGGGAACTACGCCACGGGCCACTCGACGACGCTCTCCAGCACGTCGCAGTGGAGCGACCCCTCGAGCGATCCGATCACGGACATTTGGGCGGCCAAGTCGAAGGTCCGCAAGGCGGCGCGCTCCCTCAATACGAAGCTGTGGATGGGGCCGGACGTCCTCGCCTCACTCATCAGGAATCCCAAGGTCATCGACTCCGTGAAGTACACGGGGACAAAGATGGACCCGGGCGGCATCGTGCCTCCGGCCACGCTCTCCAGCCTCTTCATGGTCCCGATCATCGTCGGCTACGCGGGCGTCTCCGCCACGTTCGGCGCCTCGCCGACCGATCTCTGGAGCCAGCACGCCGGGCTCGTCGTGACGGGCGAGGGGCAGCTCATTGGCCAGCGCTTCGGGATCACGGTGACGACCGCTGGCTACCCCTCCTTCACCGCGTACCAGGACCGGAGCGTCGGCAGCAAGGGCGCGACGATCTACAAGTACGCGAATGCGTGGAAGATTCCCGCCGCGCCCCTCAACAACGCCGCCGCGTTCCTGTGGAAGAACGCCTCGAAGAGCTACTGACATGCGTAGATTTCTTGCTACCCTCTTCCTCCTGCTCCCCCTCGCCGCGACGGCGCAGTCCATCTCTCCTCGCTGGGGAGAGCTCCAGACGCCGATCGACGCGGTGGGCAGCACCACGACCGGCACCTATCCTGCGACCCCGACGACCGGCTACGACGTGGGCGGTGCGACCGCCGTGCAGGTGGCCGTCGTCAGCGCCTCCACTTCCTCGGCGACCGTCCTCATTCAGGGCTCGGTCAACGGGACGTTCTGGTACACCCTCGCCACCGTCCTCAGCCCGACCTCTAACGGGGAACTCTGGGCTGGTCCGGCTCCGGCCTACCTGCGTCTGAACCTCTCGGTCCACGCCAGCGGCACCATCTCGGCGTTTGTCAGGACGCGCCAGATGGCCGCCGATCCGATTGGCCACGAGTGGAAGAAGCTCGACCAGGCTGCGGTGAGTTTCGGCGCCGGCACGTTCTCCAGCGTCACCGACTCCGGCCTGACCGCTACGCGGGTGCCGTACGCATCGACGGGCGGGCTCCTCGCCGACTCCAGCGCATTCACGTTCACGGTGGGCACCGGAGCTCTCGGCGCTACGTCGTTCGTCGGTGCGTTCAACGGCTCGACTGTCACGTCCTCGACGCTGACGACCGGGCGATGCGCGCTCACCTCGACGGCCGGGCTGCTCATCGACTCGTCGGCCGCGCTCTGCACCGCGTCGCTCTTCACCCTGCCGAGCCTCAAGGTCTCTGACCTCACGGCCACGCGGGTGCCGTTCGCCGGTGCGGCCGGGCAGATCGACGATGACGCGGCATTCACGTTCACCGTGGGCTCCGGAACGCTGGCCGCGACGATCTTTTCCGGAGCGTTCACCGGCGGGGCCGTCACGTCCTCGACGCTGACCGCGGGGCGCCTTCCGTATGTCAGCACGGCCGGGCTCATCGCCGACGTGGCGAACTACGCGTACAACGCCACGACCGGCGCAATGACGGTCACGAACGGCACCGCGCCGAGCATCTCGACGGCGCGATTTCTTTCGACCGGTACGGCGCCTACCGTTGCGAACGTCGGAGCGGATTCGTGCGGCACGACGGCCGCCTCGATCGCCGGGAAAGATCAGGCGTTCGTTGTCACCGTCGGCGCCACGTCCGGCACCGAGTGCCGCGTCTCATTCAATGTGGCATTCGCCAACGCGCCGGTTTGCACGTTCACCGCGTCCGTCGCTACCGATCTTCATGCCGTGACCACGACCGGGAACACGACCATCACCGGCACGCTCACGGCCGCTGAAAAGATCATGGGCATCTGCCTCTCGTACTAGGGGATCGGTTCTACACGCTCCATCGAAACGACCGCCAACGCAGAGAGATCACACAGCATGAAGCACTACAACACCAAGCCAGCTCTCATTGCCGCGGCGGTCGGTTCTTTTTCTTGAAAGAAACAATCGTATGCGTTACATCGTCGTCAGCCACATCACCCACGCGAAAAAGACGTACGAGCCGGCCCCGAAAGGCCGGCCGCCCGCCTACCTCGATGCGCAGGGGTTCTCTCAAGAGGATCTCGCCGCTCTCGTGCAGGCTGGAGCCCTCATTGAGGTCGAGGAAGGGCTCCCCGCGCACAAGGAAGAGCTCCCCGCGCACAAGCCGGCCTTCAATAAGGAAAACATCAAATGAAAGAGTACGTCGCCAAGGCGCACATCACCTTGTCTCCGAGCGGCCTTCATCTGGCGCCCGGCGACAAGGTCGACGCGGCCAAGCTCGGGGCGTCCGAAGCCGACCTCCTCGCGCAGGGTGCGATCGGGAGCGTGGTTCCTCCCGTCTCGCACGGCGGTGAAGCCGCTGGTGGGTCCCCTCCGCTCGCCAGTCCTGCTCCTTCTCTCAAAAAGGGCTGATGCCCTACTCCATGGCCCCCAGCGGACAGCCGACGCTGGGGGCGGAGCTTTCCTGAATGAGCAACAACTACGCTAGCCAGCAAGACCTGCTTGAGGAGATCAGCCAGGATCGCCAGGCGGATCTGTCTAACGATCCGGGGCGTCAATGGCGGGTAGGCGTCGGCGACAACATCGTCGCCACGTTCCTGACTCCATTCCTCGAGAGTACGGCGCTGGTTGGATATGCCGACGGCGTCGTGGTCGCGGGGACCGTGCTCGTTCCCGGAGCCCCGGGCGTGGCCGACTCGATCACGTTCCCGGCTCCGCCCGCCACGGGCGTTGCCGTGTCCGTATCGGCCGACACCGAGGCCGTGAACCTGACGATCATCCAAAAGGCGCTTGACGCTGCGGCGAGCGTCATTGACCGGATGCTGTGCGGTCGGTACGTGACTCCTATCACGGGGCCGGCCCAGGCCCTCGCTGTGCTCAAGCCGATCTGTGTGACCATCGCCAAGTGCCGGCTCTTTCTTCGCAGGGACATCGCCGACCGGTACACGATGCTCTACGCCGACTACAAGGAAGCACTCTCCTGGCTTCGGCTGGTCGCGACTAGACAGCTTCAGCTCCCGATCGGAACGGTCGTGACGGAGGCGACTACGCAGAGCAGCGGGGTCATCGCGTGGTCCGAACCTCCCGTATTCGACTCGACCGACCCTGACTCTACGCTCTGGTTCGATGAGGTCAGGGGATACCAGTGATCGAGGTCAGAGCCATTCCCAACGCTACGCAGCTCAGCAACCTGAGCCTGAAGCTTGATGGGATTGCCAAGAGAGCGGCGACGGCCAAGGTAAACGCGGTCGCCGCTCACGCTGGCCGGAACGCGGTCGAGGCATCGATCTGGATGGACGCCCTGCATCTTCCGTCTCCGCAGGCGTACCCGAGAGCTTACCGGGCGGGCGGGATCCCGATCCTAGACAAGCAGAGGATCGTCAACTCGATCGCCTATTCGTCAAACAAGTCCGGCGGACGCGTCGGAACTGCTGTTCCTTACGCACGGAGAGTTCAGAAGGGTGGCACCGTGGTCCCCAAAGGCCATCCGTGGCTCCTGCTGCCGCTCAACCCGCCGCTCAGCCCGAAAGAGTGTCAGACGTGGCCCGTGGGCCGCATGGCTATCCGGGCAAAATATCCGGGGTCCTTCTTCCTCGGGCTCGACACGACGAGCGCCCCCGGCATCTATCGGAGGTCCAGCGGTGGCCGCCTGGAGCGTATTGCTGCCGCACGGCACAGCACCTACATCCCGCCAAGGGAATGGCTGGTTTGGGCGAGGCCGATCGTCAACGCGGTCCTGCAAAGGGTTAGCGCATTCGTCTTCCGTGGGGTCCCCGCTGACGCGCCATCTGCTCGTGGCGGAACGTGGGATAGGCGATGAGCGACGTCGGCGTCTACGACGCGGTCGAAAGCGAGATCGTCGCGGCCCTGACGCCGATGACCCCGCTGCTCCTGACTAGGATCGTCTACGCGGCGGACTTGAACGATCTCGTCTTTGGTCAGGGCATCAACCCTCCTGTGGCTGGGGTCATAGAGGACGGGGCGGATGGACTAGGAACGATTGACGAAAACCCAACGATGGCGGTCGGCGGACGCCTCGTGCGGACGGTTCTGGCGTGGAATCTGAACTTCGTGGTCCGCAACCAGCGCGGAGCCGTCGAGGGGCGCGTCAAGATGCGCAAACTCCTCGAGACCTCGCGAGACATTCTCCACGGGTTGCGGACGACCACGCTCCCGACTCCCGGCAGGTTTTTTTGGAGACGAGACACACCGGAGGTGATTCCTGGCAAAGAAGACATTCTCGCGTACGTGGCCCACTACGAATTTGCAACGAATTTCGGACGATAATGAAAGGAGTGGTTAGCAATGTCTGACCCCGCACTCGGAACACTCGGAAGCGTACTCATCGATCTGGAGGCCACGCCTCCGACCGGGTGGGGGACGCAGAAAACCGGACAGCCTGTCTCGCACATCAACGTGACCGCAGGCGGATCGGGGTACGTTGGTACCGTGATCGGCTTCACTGGAGGCGCCGGCACTGGCGCTGCGGCGGTCGCAATTGTCGTCGGTGGCGTCCTCAAGGGGATCTCCGTGACGGACGGCGGGTCCGGCTACACGTCAGCCCCGACCGTCACGATCACCGGAGCCCCCGGGACCGGGGCGGCGGCTACGTCCGTTCTCCAGCGGGCAAGGCAGATCCCGGTCCTGAAGAACGACATCTCGGCGACTCAAGATCTCACCGACAACGCCTCGATCCGCGGCGACTTCAACGAGAACGACCCCTTCAACGAGAAGAAGAAGGGCGGAGGGGCTATCTCGCTGATTCCCAACGCCCAGACGCTCCCTCTTCTGATGAAGATGTATTTCGGCAATTTGACCTCGGTCGTGAATGCGACGCCGGGGTTGCCGACGGTCCACTCGGCAAAGATCCTGAACAACATTCCCTACAGCGCCATCATCGAGTCGCTTTTCGCGATTCCCGCGGCTACCCGCTACGGCCTCGCGACCGGGATGCGAATCAACAAGATGTCCATCCCGATCCAGCCCACCGGGCCGCTCCAGCTCAACCTCGACATGCTCGGGAAGGACGAGACGTACGGCTCGAGCACCATCGACGCGACGCCGAAGGACTGGCGCTCGATCAGCGCTCCGATCGACCACACGATGCTCCTTGCCGCGGACCTGCTCCAGGGCGGGGTGGCCATCGGTGCGATCGGCAGCGGCAATATCGACTTCGACGCCAAGCTGTCTGCGGACGATTACCGTGCGGGCGGTTCGGCGGCCCGCGGCTCGCTCGTCCCCGGGCGTAACTCCGTGTCCGGCAGCCTCGACCTTCTTTTGGAAAGCGCTGCGATCCTGACCCTGCTTACGGGGGGCAGCTTCACGTCGCTCTCGCTCAAGTGGACGATCGTCGCAGCCGAGAAGGTGGGCTCGGTCCTCGTGACGAGCCAAGGCACTGGCTACACGTCGGCGCCGACCGTCGGCTTCACCGGCGGTGGTGGGACTGGCGCAACGGCGGTCGCTAGGGTTTCCGGCGGCGCAGTGACGGGTGTCGAGATGACCAACTTCGGGTCTGGCTATACGTCGGTTCCGACCGTGACGTTCACGGGTGGCGCTGGCGCAGACGCTACGGCCCTCGCCAACATCGGGCCGTGGTTCTTCCAGGTGGACCTCTGGAGGGCCTTCCTCCAGAAGACCGGTCCCACGCTTCCCGGGGACGGCCCCATCAAGACGCCCGTGCAGTTCCGCTGCGCTTACGACAATACCAACCTGACCATGGCGACTCTCACCGTTCAGAACGACCAGGGGCCGCAGGCATACGCCTGAGGGCCTTCCGGCAACCAGCAGGGCCAGGAGGGGATCCCGTCGCCTCCTGGCCCACTTTTTAGGAGGCAAGAACCATGACCACCGAAACTTTCAAAACCCGCAGCGGCCACGCCATCACCGTCCAGCCCATCGGGCAGGTCGAGATGAAGAGGGTCGCCGAAGATGTTCGCAAGCGAGGGAACCCTGTCGGGACGAAGGACACCGACCTCGCCGCGATGATGAACTACAACCTCTTCCTCGCCCTGACAGCGATCGTCGACTGGACCAAGAACGGCGAGCCGATCGACGAGTCCGAGAGGAAGGGCCTCCTGGAGAAGTCGGCTAACCTCGTCAATACGGTCAACGCGCGGGCACAGGCCCTCTACGAGAAGGAAGACGCCGAGAACAGGGTCGACGAGGGAAACTCCGAAAGGTCGCGCGCCTAAGATGGTACAGGGCGCCAGGCGAGCCTGCGGACTGCACCGAGTGCCATCGGTGGTCCGAGCTCCTCTTCAAGAAGAAGCACGGGTGCTTCCTCACGAAGGGCGGCTCGTGCAAGAAGCAGGTTCGCCTGCGTCTCTCGGAGAGCGCAAGCGTAGCCCTATTGCTCTTCGGGAAGTGCGCGACCCAAAGGTTAGAGGGGTTCAGCGGAGCCTACGGTATCAATTATCTGTCCGTCGAGTTGGTGGCTAGGGTGTTTGGCGTGACTCTCACCCCGCGCATCTTTGGCCTTTTTCAGATCGTAGAGGACGAGTGGCTGGCGATCCTTAGGCAGATGAGGGACGAGAAAAAATGAGCGAGCCCCTGGTCATTGAGCTGACTGCCGTCGACCACGTCTCGCCGGTCATTCAGAAAATTCGCAGTCAGCTCAATGGCCTTGGTGGCGTTGCGGGAAGCCCCGCCTCCATGGCGGCCGGCGGCATGCTGTCCCCGGCGGCGCTCAATGCCACAGCCACGGCCATGGCCACCCTTGGACGCAACGCCTCCATGGCGATTCCGCCGATAATCCAGGCCGGGAACAGCCTAGTGCCGGTCGCCGGTGGGGCAGCCACGGCCACCACCTCGCTCGCCGGGCTCAGTGCGGCAGTTGGAGCCGTGGTATTGGCTTTCGGGGCCTTCAGCATCATCGGCGATATCGCCAGGTCAGTCTGGCAGGCATTCACCGGGGTCATCCGGGAGGGCGTCGACTTCAACTCCACGATCGAAACAGGCCGTATCGGGCTCGCGGCCTTAATCATGACGTTCCGTGAGGTCGGAGACGGGGCCGCTGGCTATCTGAGGGCTCTTGGCGTCGCCACGGGCATGCAAAACCAGCTCCGCCTCTCTGCGTTCCAGACGATAGCGACCTACAAACAACTCGAGAGCGGACTAGAGCAGCTCTACGCTGCGGCGGGGACGCAGAAGGCGACCTCGCAAGAGATCATCCGTCTCAATACGACCGTGGCCAACCTCGCCGCGGCCACCCACACGCCGTACGAGACGGCGTATCGACAGATTTCGCTGGCCCTCCTTGGCGTTGCAAGGACGACTGGTCGACTCGGGGCATTCTTGCGGGAACTCGGGATCAGCAACGAGACTCTCCGCTCGTGGCAGCAGCAGGGCATCGCCGTCCAGCAAATGCTGAAGCACCTGGAGGCGTTCGAAAAGACCGGGGGAATGCTCAATAAGACCTTCGCCGGTGTCACGTCCAACGTCAAGGACATCTACGAGCAGATGAGCGGGGTCGTTGCCGGCCCGCTCATGGAGGCGATCAAGGAGGCCGGGTCGGAGTTCGTCAACCTGTTCGTCGACTTCTCCGGCAAGATTCCGCAATACAGGGACGAGACGATCGCCTACTTCCGCGTTATCGGAGCCGCTGTCGGCGGGGTCTTCGAAGTGATCATCGACACGACGAAGCGCGTGTTCGGGATCGTTACGGGGACCATCCACGAGAGTGGCACGTCGTGGATGGACATCATCAAGACGGTGAGCGTGAGCCTCGTCGTCGGCTTCTCCATGATTGAAAAGGCCGCCATCTTGGTGGCAACCGGTATCCGAACTGTCGTCGAGATGGTCGGAAACCTAAAGACCGAGGTCGATAGTCTTTTCGGGCGCGGGACGTTCCTCTCGACACTGCTGTCGCTTCTCCGGGTAATCCCCGGCGTGGGGTCCGCTATCGACGCGGGGTTTGCGACCGCAGCCACCCTCGGCCCTCGCTCAGTTCCGGACGGCCTACCCCCCGGAATGGCCTCATCGCACGATACGTCGGGGTTGGCGGTGGCGTCGCACAAGACTCGCGAGTCAGTCAAATCGCTCGACCAGCAATTCGCCGAGATCGATGCGACCACCGCCCGCCTAACCGGCACAATCCTCGGCGCCTCCGACGCCGTTGCGCAGGTCGGCGACAAGGCCGAAACAACCAATCCCAAGGTCAAGGGTCTCACGGACGAGATGAAGAAGGCCAACAAGGCTTACGGCGAGTGGGTCGACAAGACTCTCGCCGGACTCAGCGATGTTGGGCTCGACGGCTTTGTCAAGAAATTCGCCAAGGCCGCGGAGGACTACCAGAGGATCATCGACGAGAACGACCGGAGGTTTGGCGAGCTGAAAGGCCCCACGGCGGAGGAGACGGAAAAACACACCGGGCTGAATCTCGCCGCGTGGGAGCGCTACTCGGCGAGTTTCGCAATCCTCTGGAACGATATGCTCTCGGGCCAGGAGAACGCCTATGCCGCAACGATGGACAAAATCACGCGGCACGGCATGGGTAGCGCGGAGGCGCGTCTCGAGTCCGAGCGGGCCACGGCTGAGGTGGCTATTGCCAACTACGAAAAGGTGGCGCAGTCCGTCGCATACACGCAGGCCCTAATGACCGGCGATTGGGGCGCGTACTTCGCGAACATCATCAAGCTCCAAAACGACGCCGCCAAGATGCGAGAGCAGTCCGAGGCGCACCTCGCACTCAAGGAGCGTGTCCTTCTCGCCGAGCGGACTCGCGACTGGAAGACCTATTTCGACACCCAGGTCAAGCTCGCCGTCATGGCTGGCCAGAACATCCCCGAGGCTACGCAGAAGTGGCTCAAGGATACGGCGCAGAAGTCTTATGCCTCAGCCGTCACCATGGCCGACGATGTCTCCTCGGCCTTCTGGACGATCAGGGCAGAGGCCAAGACTACTGGCCAGATCGTCTCCGATTACCTCGTCAGCGCATGGCAAACGGTCGCGAAGAGCTTCGAGGACACGGTCTACAACGTCATCTCGGGAAAGTTCTCCAGCCTGAAGGACGTGCTCGCGAGTCTCGGCGACGACATGCTCCGGAACTTCTCCAAGATGGTTACGGAGATGGTGAAGAAGTGGATCGTGGGCCAGCAACAGATGGTAGCCGAGGAGAAGGCTGCTCGAGCTGCTGGGTACGGGACCGACGGCGGATACTACAAGCAAACCGGGCCGAACGAGGCGACGTTCACCGAGAGCGGCCAGGGTCAGGTCGGCAACTACGCGGGCGCGGTCATGAGCGGGGTCGGTTACGGCGCAATGGTCGGCGGGATGAGCGGCGCCCCCGGTTTTTCGACAGGGGCCATGGTGGGTGCGATCACGGCCGTAGTGATTGATACAATTTGGACCGGGGTTCTCTCCGGGATCGTAAGCGGCGCAATAGGCGGTTCGGCTACCGCGAATCCGCTGGTGATGATTATTGGAGCCATCATCGGCGGGCTCATCGCCGTCCTCTCGTCGCCAAATACCGAAGGGCACTTTCCCGTGACCGGCACGTCGCTCAATATCGCCCATGGCGGATCGCGAGACACGCCGACGCGGATGATGTTTGACAACCTCGAGCAGACACGCTCCGGCATCACCGGCTACATCTCCGACCTGTTTCGCTCGGCCGGAGGAGAAGACGCGGCGGAATTCACAAAGCTGGTGGACGAAAAGCTGAAAGAGTACCTCCTCAACATGAACTTCGAGGTCCACGCTGGATCCATGGAAGACATCCAGAAGGATCTGGAGTACTTGCTCAGCGGCATCATCCCGAAAGAGATGATGCATACGCTGTTCGGCCAGACTCCGTCGGGAGGACGGGATGTCCCCGGCATCAGCGGGGCTTCGTCATACGACATGTCGGCGGTGGACGCTAGCGGGCCAGTCACGCAGTTCTTGCTGGGCCTCGGCTTCACCGTGGACCGCGTCCAGCAAATCGCTGATCGGATCGACACGACGGACCCGGAAAAATTCATGGAATGGCTTGGGGCGCTCGTCGGAATCGTAGTCGGGGTAAGGGACCTGATTGCGGCCCAGAGCAAGTCACTGGAGGAAATCTACGTTGACATAGACGCGCAGAAGGCGATGACGCTTTCTGACGCCTTCCAAAAGAGCGCTAGCAATCTCATTCAGATGGCCGAGGATCTGAGCCTCTACACCGGCGACGAGCAGGTTAAGCGTGGACAAGCCCTCCTTGCCGCCGCCCAGCAGCGTTACGACGCTGAGATGCAGGCCATCGCGGCCATCAAGCAACTCGCCGAGTCGATCGGTGAAGCGTTCCGCGATATTCAGGACCGGATGTTCCAAGCGTTCGATACGCCCGAGATCGCCGAAGAGCGGATGCGGAACGCCATCTACGGCACTCCGTACGTGACCAATGTCCCCGGGGCGAGCGTCGCTGGATTCCAGGTGCGGGTCGGGGAGGCCATGACCCCGGAGGAGATTCAGCAGATTGCCGCAGAGGCTGCTCAGGCGATCGGGTCCCTCTTCGACCTCCTGTTCCAGCGTCTCCAGGCCGCCAAGTCGCTCCTGGCGAGCTTCCGCGAGCTCGGCGGGCTGTTCGGCCAGGACCCGGTCGGCCTGGCCGCTACCGCGTTCGCGCCGGGAGGGCTTCGCGGGTTCATCGCTGGGGTGACGCAGCTCCAAGAGCAGGTGGCCGCCGCAGCCCAGCTCTCCGGTGATGCTCAGATAACCGCCCTCCAGGAGGTCCAGCAGGCCGCAGCCCAGCGTTACCAGGAGGAGCTGGACCTGATCCGCACCATCGAACAGAACATCCAAGACCTTCATACCTCGTTTGCCCAGCAGAAGTGGGACATCCAGTACGGCGAGATGGACCCGGGGCAGAAGGCCGCGGCCCTCATCGCCGAGATGCAGCGCCAGGAAGCCCTGATAGCGGGAGCTACCGATCCGGCGCAGATCCAAGCGGCGACCAGCAGGATCCAGCAGCTTATCAGCCAGTACCTCGCCTTGTTCAGTGCGGATGACCCAAACCGCGGGGCTGCCGTGACGCAGGTTCTTGGGATTCTGGACCACATCGAAGAGGTGGCGCGGGCGGCCTACGCCCAGATGAATCAGTCGATCCTCGACGCCGCCCAGGGCTACCAGAACATCATGAACGCCGCTGGCAAACTCCTCGAGGGGACGATTTCGGCGACCCAGGACGAGATCACGCAACTCAACATATACCTCTCGCAACTCTCCGAACTGATCGACACGCGGCTCCGGGGAATGGTCCAGGCCATACTCGATACGAACGTCGAGCTCAACAAGGTGATGGCGGATGCGGTGACGAACTTCACTGCCCTCAACGAAGTCCTTATGGATCCATTCGAGGGTGACGCGGGGTTCAACGGCATTATCAAAAACGCCACGGATAGCGTCGAGGACTTTGGGGGCGCCCTCGACCGCCTCACCGGCTGGATCAACAATCGTACCGGCGGAGGCGGCGGGATTATCTCCGGCGGCGGGGCTACCCCTATTGAAGGTGGCGGCGGCACTACGGGCGGGGGCGACGAGCCACCCCCCACGGCCCCGAGGCCAACGGGCGCTCGCTCGGCTATAGCGATGCTCCGCAGGACACCGCAGATCGCCTACGCAAGGACGGGGTACTAACGTGGGGTACATCGAGACGAACGCAGAGAACGACGCGATCATCGCGTTCTATCTGGTCAAGATCGATTTCCCCAGCGGCACGCTCTACCTCACCGACTCCGACCTTCCGGTTTACACGAATGCGCCGGTCGAAGTCACCGATCCACCCGCCCAAGAGTGGACGTCGACGGGGTTCCGGCTCGACTCGCTGACCTCGCGACAGGGGGACGTCGGCGGG
>Ga0209518_1001111_pt1 | contig 30775 bp, 57 predicted proteins | sample RifGroB1_FD_183993 | JGI IMG/M metagenome (GOLD analysis project Ga0209518, IMG submission 183993) | Groundwater microbial communities from Rifle, Colorado, USA - Groundwater B1 (SPAdes) (version 2) | ecosystem: Environmental > Aquatic > Deep subsurface > Groundwater | place: Rifle, Colorado...
ATATATTTAGATAAGTTATTTAAAGTTATCACAAGGCAAGGATTATGCTTTGATATGCTATGAGAAAGACTATGAACATTGTCATAGATATTTAATTGCAAAGTATTTGGAAAGTAAAGGTATTGAGTGGAAGGAATTTTAAATTAGAAGGAGAATAATAATAAATTTATAAATAAAATAAAAAGGAGAAATGATTTATGGAATTATTAAAAAGCAAGGCAATAATGACTCACAATAAATGTGGCAATAGTTATGAAGTAGAAGATATTTTTACAAACACTAAATGTCCACATTGTGAAGACACTACTGGTAGTTATGAATATAAATATTTAGATGGCAATTGTGCAAAATGTGAAAATTTTATTACCAATACAATGTTATATCCAAGTGGAAAATGTAATAAACATAATATTAATTGTGGAGAAGGATTTTATTGTGAAGATATTAGTGTAAGATAGTATTAATATAAAAATAATACTATATGTAGTATTAAAATCATGATAAAAACGACATTTCATTAAAAAAGGAGAATATTAAACATGATTGAATTAAAAATTGGTGATTATTTTGACGTATATCAGGAAAACGAAGAAACAAAAAGAATGATTGCTTATGGTAATAGTCCTGATTCAAGATATAGTGGTAATAAATGTACTGCAATAGGAAATATTTTTGATTAAATAAAAAAGCAGGAGTTGATGTTAACTTACATAATTATCTTCCGACGGATTATTATCTTGATTATATCAACTCCTCTAATAGTAAAATAACCAAAGGCAGTTTAAAATATACATATACTGAAAATTAAATAAAATGAAAGGAGAAATTAAATAACATGAACAATCCTAGAAAAATGACATTGACTAAATCTGAACAATTAGATTCTAAAATGAGAAACAAAAATCATATTGAGAAAATAACATATAGATTAATTCAATATTATTCAGATATCAATAAGAGACAAAGAATAAATGAATTTCATCTATGTAGATATTGTAACTGCTTTCATACAGATAGAATAGGTGGTGCTATGATTACTACAGTTATATGTGCTAATTGTGATGAAGAGATAACATTTTGTAATACTTGTACTGATTTATTATGTGATAAGTGTGCAGAAGAATTAAAATTGTGTAAACGATGTGGTCAAAAGATGGATTAAAATTTAAAAGGAGAAATATGATATGACTAAAGAAGAATTAATAGATATGTTACAAAAAGATAATTCTTCTCTTGATACACCTATTATAATTTATTTAGAATGTGCAAATAATGATACTGGAATTTATGGTAAAATAGAAGAATTAGCATATAATAAAAAACATAAAGAATTAAGTATTATTGGCACATATGAAGAGGATGAGTATTAATTAAATGGCAATAGATAGGAGAATTAATATGAACAATCCAGAATTATTTAATAAACATTATCAATGCACATTCATCACACCTACAAAAGAACAAATAAAATCATATGAATTATGGTTATATTATTACTATCATGCTGAATTATATGATCAATTTATTTGTTCAAGAGTAGACGAACATGGTATTGCTATTCCTAATAGTTATGAAGAAAATAGATTAGTTAATCAATCAAAATGCAAGAGAATTATATAACTATATTCATTTAGCAAAAAGAGAATGGGAAACTGAAAATAAAACTATTATATCAAAAGAAGACTGGAATTCATCAAGAAGAGAATTAATGCAATTATTTACGTTTAAAGGATTGAAGGAATAGTATAATAGAATATTTGGAGAGGAGAATAAATTACTATGAAAGAATTTACTATAAGATGTAATCAATGTGGCAGTAACGAACATAAAATAGAACGTAGTGAAGAATTATTAGAAGATGAAGATTATGAAGAAGGTTTTACTGATCATTGGATTCATTTAATATGTTGTCATTGTGGTAATAAAGAATTAATAGATAGTTATACAACAACATAAACTATTTAATTTATTGATTAAAGGAGAATAAATATGAAACAAATACTCTTAGAAGTGTGGTTAACTGTAGAATCAAGAAAAGATGCAGAAGAAATTGCGCATGATATTCATGAAATATTAAGCAATAATAGTATTACTAATAGTGTAAAAATAACTCATGAAGGAGAAGATGATTAATATGTCAAATCAATTTTGTTCCAAATGTTTTTCACCAACTAATTCAAAATATTTTGTTAGTCTTAAAAAATTATGTGGTAAATGTGCAAAAATTCATGGAGAAGAAGAAATTAAAGAGTTAAATAGAAAAATAAAAGAAATTAATGATGAGATAAAAGAAATAAATAATAAAATTAATATAGCAATTATGGCAGATTATTAACTAATTTTATATGATTAAAGGAGATGATTAATATAAAACTATTATCACAGAAAGAAGCAAAAGTTATATCTAAGAAGTATTTATATTCTCCATCAGAATTAGACAATTAATATTTACATTGGGAAGAAATGAAACGTAAAGGATATAATGTAGTTAATAAGAAAAATGTTCAACAAGGTAAGATCGTTACTTATGTGAAGTATGTAGGATTAGATGATTATAGTTAAAGGAGGATAAATAATATGATAAATTGGAATGAAACAAGAGAATTCACAACGGTATATATTACTAATGAAATAGAAGTGTTTGACGATGACGATATATTAATAGGCAATACAAAACCATTTCAAAAAGCAACAACAGGAAGAGTAGATGAAGAATGTGTTGAAGTTGTAATTAATGGTGGTTAATTTGATGGATATGAATTTTATTTTTATATAGAAAAAGATACACCATCAGAATTATTGACTGAGAAAGAATTTAAAATGTTAAAATTAACTGAATTAAAAGTATGGAAGGATTTAAAAAAGTTTATTAATGTGATTGATAAATTAAATGAAAAATCAGAAGATATTATGATGGTTAGAGATTTAATTGAGAAATATAATAAAAAGTAAGTAATAGAAATGATTAAGGAGGATGAGGAGAAATAATTATGAATATATTTCATAAATTATATGCATTTATTACAAGAGATAAATTGCATAATTTTGATTTAGACAATCCAGTTACTTTTTTAACGGATGGTATAAATAAAAGATACTCTATAGATAGATATAAATGTAAGAAATGTAATAAAACTATGAGTTTAGATTTATGGCAAATGAAATCATTGCCTTATAGTATGAAAACTGGATGTAAATAAAGGAGAATTAATATGCATTGTCTAAATTGTAATCCAAAAGTTAAACTTATAGAACAAGAATTAGATGAAGATGAAGGATTGTTTTACCAATATTATACATGCCCTGAATGTAAAACAATACATTATTGTACTTCTCAATCTGGTGATATGGTTGAAGAATATTTAGATGTGTGGGAAGATGAATAAAAGGAGATATGATTATGAAAAAAAGAATTATTAGATTTTATAACGCATTTTGAAACAATATTTGAAGTAAAATTAAATCAAAGAGAATATGATTTAGTAGAATATTGTTTTAATGAAGGTTATAAAATAGCAATGAAAAATGAATTAAGTAAAGTATTACAATATGTTTTAGCAGAATATGATGGAAATATATTTTGTAAAAATTCTAAAGATACAGGTTATGGTTATAGAGAATGTATTTTAAATTTAGAAAATTGTAAAACATGCCCAAAATGTAAATTAGATTTAGAATTAATAAAAAAAGATTATGGGATGAAATAAAAAGAGAGGTGAAATTTAATATTATTAAATGAAAATTACAATAAAAACGAATCGAAAAAACACTATGAATTAAAGCAAATATCAAAATATATCCTATATTCAAAAGGATTTGACTGCATAGCAACTGAGGTACAATTTCCTAAAAATTCTAATTATCTAAAAGATTATGAATGGTTTAATGGTAAAGCAATAACTAAAAATATTATAGATGTTGTTGGTATAAAAGGTAATATGTTAAACCTAAGAGAAAATACAGTTGACAAATATAAAGTAATGGGAATTGAAGCAAAGGCAAGTTATTCAGATTTTCTAAATGGTTTTTGTACGCAATGTGAATATACATATGTGATTGCTCCTGTTGGTATTATACCTGTTGATAGATTGCCTAAAAGTATAGGTTTAATTATGGTTGACTTACAAAAATATTCAATTAAGCAAAATGGAATAGGTAAATTTGAATTCAGAGGTATTACTACAGTAAAACAATGTGCAAGCAGGAGAAAAGAAATGTATAAGAGAAATGATATTTATTTAGTTGATACATTCAATGTTCTTAGAAAAATAGCATATCGGAATACGGTTAATGATATATTTAAGAAAAGTGAGATTAAGATTGAAGGTTTGAAGTAATAAATATTAAGGAGAATACATAAAACATGAATAATATGTCAATAGAATTAGCAATCAAATCTAGTGATTTTGGTATTTATATTACATACGACGGAGATATGCATAAGGTATTATGTGGTACTAATTGTGGTCTCTGTAGAGAATATTTTGAGAGTGAGAAAATTGAAGGTTTTTGTGAAAGGTGTAGGTAAAATTATAAATATAAGAAAGGAAAAATTAAATGGAAAAAAATAACTTGACAATTTCGCTACAGAATGTTAATATAATTGTAGATTGAAAAGGAGGTGAATATTTGTCTGAATTTAATCTTTGTAGAAATGATGATTGTAAAAAATCTCAGAATTGTTTAAGGTTTTTGAGTAAAGAAGATGTTAGTCAATTATATTGCAATGTAGATGAATGTGGAGAAGTAAATGGATATGAGTGTTTTATTGAAGTGAAGAGGTTGAAGGTATAGAATTTATAAAATAAAATATAAATGGAGGAAATTATATATTGAAAGTTATTAAAAGAAACGGAAAAATAGTAGATTTTGATAGTGATAGAATTATCAATGCAATTGAAAATGCCATGAGGGAAACAGTAAATGGTGTAGATAATGAAATAAGTCAATTAATTGCTAAACAAATTAGTAATCAGAATATAGATGTAATTCAAATAGAACAAATACAAGATATGGTAGAAGAATATCTTATGAATACTAATAGAAAAGATGTAGCAAAAAGATACATTTTATATAGAAATAATAGAAATAAAACAAGAAATACTAATAAAAACATAGGATTGTTAAGTGAAGAATTTCTAAGTAAATACAAACATAAACCATCTCCTATGAATCAATTAGGCAATTTTGTTTATTATAGAACATATTCTAGGTGGTTGCCTGAAGAACAAAGAAGAGAGTATTGGTGGGAAACTGTTAAAAGATCTGTTGAATATAACTGTAGTCTTATACCAACATCAAGAGAAGAAGCAGAAAAATTATATGATAATATTTATAATCTACGTCAATTTTTAAGTGGTAGGACATTATACATAGGTGGAACATTAGTATCAGAAAAATTTCCTACATCTAATTACAATTGTTCGTTTTCTGTAGTTGATAATTTTGAAGTATTTAAAGATGCTTTTTATCTTTTAATGATTGGTTCAGGATTTGGATTTCGTATTTTAAAAAGTGATGTTTCAAAATTACCTAGAGTAAAATCAAATATAGAAATCATACATAAAGAATATACATCAACATCAAAAAATAAACGAGAAGATAATACATCTATTCAATTTGTAAATAATAATATGATTAAAATTACAGTAGGAGATAGCAAAGGTGGATGGGTTCAAGCATTAGATTATTATCTAAAAATTTTATGGGATAAAGATTTTACTGATATTGAAACAATTATATTTATTTATGATCATGTCAGACCAAAAGGTGAGAGATTAAAAACATTTGGTGGTACTGCTTCAGGATATGAAAGTTTAAAATCAATGTTTACTAAAGTGAGTAAAATAATTAAAAACGAAGGAATTAATCAAAATAAAGAAAGAATTAAACTTAAACCAATTAATTGTTTAGACATACTAAATGCTATTGGTGAAAATGTTGTAATTGGTGGAGTGCGGAGAACTAGCGAAATAGCATTGATTAATTCTGATGATGAAGAATGTATTAAAGCAAAAAACAATCTTTACAAACAAACAATTAATGGCAAATGGGAAATAGATACAGAAATGACACATAGACAAATGAGTAATAATTCTATTTACTATAAAGAGAAACCTTCTAGAGAACAGATACATTGGCAAATTGAACAAATGAGATATTCTGGTGAACCAGCTTTTGTTAATGAAATTGCAGGAAATAAACGTAGACCAAATTTTAATGGTGTTAATCCTTGTTTTACTGGGGATATGAAATTATTAACAGTTGATGGATATAAAACATTTGAAGAATTACATGGAAGAGAAGTTAATATTATAAATATTAATGGAGACACTTCAAAAGGAAGAATATGGAGTAATGGAGAAAAAGATATTATAGAAATAAAATTAAGTAATAAACAAATCATTAAATGTACACCAACACATATGTTTATGTTGAATAATAATGAAGAATGTGAAGCACAAAATTTATTAAATAAAAGAGTAATGCGTTATTATGGTAAAACTAATTTATCTAACGATATTTTTGTTCAATTAGGTTTTTTACAAGGTGATGGTGGGGTAGGTAGAATAATTTCTGAATCTCATAAAGGTTTAGAAATCAACATTGGTGATAATGATAAGGAGATTTTTGACTTATTTAATATAATTCCTATAGATGGAAAACGTACTTATTATACTAATGGATATAATGATATTTTAATTAAATATGGTTTTGATGGAAGTTCATTACCAGAAAGAGTGTTTCCCATTACATATACAAATTGGACAAAAGAACAAAAATTAAATTTTCTAAAAGGTTGTTATTCAGCAAACGGTTGTGTAATAAAAACTTATAGAGTATCTTATAAAACCACATCAAAGATATTTTCATTGCAACTAAAAAAAGCATTAGAAGAATTCGGAATTACTGCATATATTACTACAAATAAACCAAAAATTATTAAATTTGAAAATGGAGAATATTTATGTAAAGAAAGTTATGATATTAATATTGGAAAATTAAATGATATTGTTTTCTTTTATCAAAATATTGGCTTTATGCAACAATATAAAATTAATGATTTAATAGAATTAATTAAATTAAAAAGTCCAAAAGTAATAACTATTAAAAAATTAGAAAAACAAAAAACTTATGATTTTTCAGAACCATTAACTCATTGGGGAGTAGTAGAAAATATTATCGTACACAATTGTGCAGAAATCTTACTTGATTCTAATGGATTATGTAATTTAACTACTATAAATGTTTTTTCTTTTGTTGAAAATGATAAGTTAAATATTGAGGAACTTTTAAAAGCACAAAAATTATCAGCAAGATCAGGATATAGAATGACATGTGTAGAATTAGAACTTCCAAAATGGGATGCAGTACAACAAAGAGATAAACTTACTGGTTGTTCATTAACTGGTTGGCAAGACATGGTTAATGCATTATCAATGTCTAAAGAAGAAGAAATTGAATTATTAAAAAAATTACGCCAAGTTGCACATGAAGAAATACATACATATTCACAAGAGTTGGGATTATCAGAGTCTTTATTAATTACTACATGCAAACCAGAAGGATGTTGGACTTTAGATCATATTAGAACATTAGATAATGGTTTACTTAGACTTGATGAAATTAATGAAAATATAGAGATAGAAAATGGATTTAAAGAGATTGATGGATACACTAAAAATGGTTATAAAATAACTAAAACTTATTCAAATGATATTAAAAATATTTTGAAAATAAAATTAAAAAATGGTAGAGAATTAAAAATTACTAATTCTCATCCCATGTCTATTAATGGAGAATGGATTAAAGCACAAGATATTAAAATTGGAAATATTATTGATTATAAATTAGGAGAATATAAAAATAATAAGCATTATGAATTAATGGATGTTACTGTTGATGAATTTAGAAGTGATATAAGAGATTATAAAACTCCAAAATACATAAACGAAGATGTTTCATGGTTAATTGGAGCGTATATGGCGAATGGTTCATTTACAACAAACAATAGAATTAAGTTTCATTGTCAACATCTTAGTGTACATGAAAAAGTACAAAGAATATGGCAGGAACAATTTGGAATAGAAACTAACATAGTAAAATCAACAGATAGGGATTCCTATACTCAGGATTTTAGAAGTACAAAAATTATAAAATGGTTGAATTTTAATTGTTTAGATAAAGAATATAATTATAAGGTAGGAGTAATACCAAAAGTAATAAGACAATCAACTGTAAATGATATAATTAATTTTATTATTGGATACGCAGATAATGATGGATGTTTCTATAATAATAGATTTTGTATAGATAGTATTAATGAACCATTAATGAGACATATGCAAGAAATTGGAGAAGCAATAGGCATTTCTTTTGGAATTGGTATTAACTCAAAAAGAAATAGTTTCGGTAAAAATCCTATTTATAAATTAACTTTATCAAGAACTTTTACAAATGAAGATGTAATAAATTATATAAATAAAATATCTGTAAAAGCACAAAAAAAACCTGTTATAAAATCACATATTATTCGTTCTGCTAATCCATATAAAGTTATTGGTATTGAAGTAATTGAACAACAAAAAACATATGATATTGAAATTGAAACTGAACACTGGTATTATCAAGGTGGTTTAAAGTCACATAATACTCTTAGTCAATTGCCAGGAGTTACATCTGGTGTTCATTATTCTGAATCTGAATGGTTTGTTAGAAGAGTAAGAATTAATTCTCACGATCCTTTGGTAAAAGTATGTGAAGAATTAAATTATCCTATCTTTCCTGAAGTTGGTCAAACAATAGAAAACTGCACAACAAAAGTAATAGAATTTCCTATGAAATCTTCTGGTGGAAGAACTAAATATGATGTATCAGCAATTGAACAGCTAGAAAATTATAAAATGTTTATGACTTATTATGTAGATCACAATGCCTCAATCACCGTTACTGTACGTGATGAAGAATGGGAAGAAGTAGAAGAATGGGTATATAATAATTGGGATGATATTGTTGCAGTAAGTTTTTTATCTTTATCAAACTCTTTTTATCAATTAATGCCATATGAAGCAATTACAGAAGAAGAATATAATAAAAGAGTCAAAAATATGAAACCATTTATTCCATCTTTAATAAGTAAATATGAAAAAGTAGAAACTGAATTTGACATTGGTAATGAAGGTTGTGAATCAGGAGTTTGTCCGATACGATAATATAAATAAAAAAATATTAAAAAAAAGGAGAATAAATATACATATGAAAAACACGAACAAACAAATAAATTGTACATTAGATGATACAAATATTACTCTTCCTAAATACGAAACAATCTGTGCATCTGGAATGGATTTAAGTGCATGGAAATATTCATTACATCACAATTTAAAAGAAGTAAATGATTTTCCTGAGTGTGGTTATGATCTATTCCCAAATGAAAGAATTTTAATTAAAACAGGATTACATATTGAATTTCCACTTAATACAGAAGCACAGATTAGACCTCGTTCTGGTTTAGCATTAAAGTATGGTATTTCAATTGTTAATTCTCCGGCCACAATAGACGAAGATTTTAGAGGTGATATTGGAGTTGTTCTTATTAATATGGGAGATGAACCATTTAATATTAAACAAGGTGATAGAATTGCTCAGTTAGTATTCCAAGAAGTTAAAAAATACGATTTAAAAATTGTTAATAAATTATCTGAAACTATACGTGGTGAAGGTGGATTTGGTCATACAGGAGTATAAAATATAATAAATAATCAATATCCAATAAAAAGTAGAGACTAACAATCTCTACTTTTCCCTAAATCAAAACAAAATTAAACACCAACACTAGTCAACACTATTCAACAAATAAAAACAAAATAAAAACAAAATACCAAAAATAACTAATAAAAATGGTAATGAACACTTGACAAATAGTAAATATAATAGTATAATAATCATTATAAGAAAGGGACAAACTAGAAATGAAAGAAAGTGAAACAAATATTGAATCAAGTAAATCCTATCATATAAATCAAATAAATATAAAATGTATAAAAGAAAAATGTCCATTCTATTATCAATCAAACATTTATCAAGAAACATGTTATTTAACCAGCAAATATAAACTATTAGATAAATGTTATGGTATATCAGAAATACCTAACAAAAAAGAAATCATTGCATGTAAGATTGCTAAACTAATCAACGAATTAGAGTGCTTGGAAGAAACTAACACATTAATTATGTGTAACCAAAATGAAATCTAAAACATAGAATGAAAATATAATAAAAAGCAAAAAGCCAAACAAAATAAAATAAAACTAATATGAAAAGGATAATAAATTCAATGAAACAAATTATCACTAAAGAACAACTTAAAGAATTATCAAAAGAACAAAAAATAAAACTATATAAATGGTGGATTTCAAAAGGTATAAAAATGGGAGATATTTATTATCTAAATGTCAATGGAACAGAATTTATTAATTGCTTCACTAAACCATGTAAAGAATCAAGTTACGAAGGCACAAAAGCTTACTATGAGTATTATCCATTGTTAAACATTGGTCAAATGATTGAATTGTTAGATGATTATAATGCACCATTAATTAGAGTAAAAACTGTAGATGAGTTGTGTGATTTTCTATGGAAAGAGATTAAAACTATTTTATAATAATTTAATTTTAATCAATAAAATAAAAATTAAATTAAAAAGGAGATTATAATTATGTCTAATATGAATACCAATACTAAAAAAGAATTTATTGGGAATTTAGTTGACTCATTAAACAATGAGAATATAAAAAGAATCAACAATAATAGAGAAATTATAGATGTTTGCCATTTGACTTCGGTAGTTGATTTACAAATTGAAAAATGCGAAGAATTCTTAAATGATATAAGCAATCATAAATATGATATTGAATATCAATACAATGAAGAAGATTATATCAGCAATTATAAAAATGGTAAAGTTAAAATTAATATTAGAAAAACAGATGAAAAAAAGGAAGACAATAATAACATATATAATGTATATCACAATTATTGTTATTATATACATTTCTCATTTGATATTGTATTATCACCATATACTTTTACAGATGAAGGTTATAATGGTCAAGAATGTAATGATTGGTCGATTCCATCATTTAGTATTGATAAAGTAACTAATTTAGGTGAATATATATGGCAAGGAAATGAAAAAGACTATTTAGAATATGAAAAACAATTTGAATTAAATAGTAAAAATAAAAATGAGGAATTAGAAATACTTAAATTAGAGAAAGATAAACAAGAATTAAGAGATGAAATTAAAATGTTACAAGATAAATTAATGTTGTTGGAAGGAGGGATGTAAACAGGTATGACAAATAATATTGATAATATTGATTCTTCTAATAAACATTTGGCAATTCAATATCCAGAAAATACTTGTTTTAATTGCCTCCAAGAAAAACAAGTACACAAAATACACATTCCTGCACTTGGACATGGTAGTAAATTTTCTAACTTTTCAAGTAGAGTAAATTTGTGCGACACATGTAAGCAATTAACTAATAAAGAATGGTGGAAATTAGAAATTGTAGAAGACAACATGCATGATAAAGATTGTTGGTATTCATTATGTTACAAATATGAAAAAGAAATATTAGATTTTATTAATCAAATGCCAATCGAAGGAAAAGAATTATTTTATGCCAGATTCGGAAATGGCGCAAATGCAGATCATATGAATGGGCAAGATTGGATTGATTGTGTCTTAGGTATTTTATCACATGAAAAATGTAAATTATATGGTTATTTTTCTCCAGATGAAATTGAATCGTATGATAAAAAATTTCCTATATGTGGTAAAGTTAAAAATGTTATATATGAAAATGAAGATGAAAATAAAAATTATATTTTACTTAAATTAAGATGCCCATTTGGAGTAGATGATACTCAAACACAATCTCAATGTTATGAATGTAAATTATTTGTAGAAAGAAATGGTGAGATAGAAATTATGAATATAGAAGATTTTAAAATTTATGAATTGCTTACTAAATTAGAATTAAAAATATTAAATAGAAAGGGATAATAATTATATGGATATAACTAATACAATCAATCAATTAGGTATTCAAATTAATACATTAGAAGAAGAATTAGGGAGTAAATCTAGTGAATATATAAATTGGAGAAGGAAATTAAATATATTAAAAACTAGGTTATCAATTAATGAACGACAGTTAGAGTATAAAAATAAAAGTGACACCAAAATAAAAATATTACAAAATTATAAAATTGCAAAACCCTTATAAATTAATAGTTTGTGAGATTGAACATTATGATCAAATTTAAGTTTTGTCATAATATTTTAGAAAATTAAAACAAAAAGGAGAACATATATTGAACAATGAATTAATGTTTTCAAGTAAATCTGATGAATGGGAAACACCACAAGATTTATTTGACAAATTAAATAAAGAATTTAATTTTACACTTGATCCATGTGCAACAAAAGATAATCATAAATGTAATAAATATTATACTATAGAAGATGATGGATTATCTAAAGATTGGTCAGGAGAAACAGTATTTGTAAATCCTCCATATGGACGTTCAATAGGCAAATGGGTTAAAAAATGTTATGAAGAATATTTAAAAGGTACTACAGTAGTAATGCTTATCCCATCAAGAACAGACACAAAATGGTTTCATCAATACATATATAATAAAACAGAATTTAGACTATTAAAAGGTAGATTAAAATTTGTTAATAGATTATTCCCTAGTTGGAATGAAGAAGGGAATTATAAATTATCTCCTGCTCCATTTCCAAGTATGATTGTAATTTATAAAAATAAAGGAGAATAAATTAATATGAAAACTATGAATTTTACGATAATTAATACTATTTCTTATGATGTAAATGAAAAAGTAGTTTATAATTTTTTAGAAAGAGAAAATATGACTATAGAAGATTATAAAAATGAATTATCTAATAATTTAAAAGAATTGTTTGAAACAAATATTGGAACATCAGAAGATTTAAAGAATTTAACAATTGATGCAGATATTCAAATAGAAATGGAGGAAATTTAATATGACATTAATAGTAAATTTCTTTTGTGGTGCAGGAGGAGGAAAATCAACTTTATCTACAGGAGTATTTTCTGAATTAAAATGGATGGGAATAAATTGCGAGTATGTTGCTGAATATGTGAAAGCAATGGTTTGGGAAGAAAGACCTGCAATTTTTCAAAATCAGAATTATATATTCGGAAAACAACATTATAATATTCAACGTCTAGTAGGTAAATTAGATGTAGTAATTACAGATTCACCAATCATACTATCCGCATTTTATAATAAACCAGTTAATGAAATATTTAATCAACATGTAATAAATGAATTTAATAAATTTAATAATTATAATTATTTTATTGAACGTGTTAAAAAGTATAATCCATTAGGAAGATTTCAAAATGAAGAACAAGCAAGACAAGACGATGTTGAATTAAAAGAATTATTACATAATTTTGGTGTAAAGTATACAAATATCAAAGGTGAGAAAGCAAGTACAGAAATAATTGCAAATCAAATTAAAAATATGATTAATTATCAAAAACAAGGTGTTGCATGGAGAAGTTAAAATAAAATATCTAACTATACCTAACAATATCCAATTATATCTAATTAAATAATTTCACATTTAGCAAAATTTCTAAATTTACACAATTTACCATTTTTCTAATCCCTTGATTTATAAGGGTTTAGAGGGTGTTAATTTTCTAAAAATCATGACCAAATCCACGTTTTATGTTGATATATAAAAAAGATTTACAAATTTAAAATATAATTATTAGGAGGAAATTAATATAGAATTAAATAAAATATACTTAGGTGATTGTTTGGAGTTAATGAAGAATATTGATGATAAAAGTATTGATATGATTTTATGTGATTTACCATATGGAACTACAAGATGCAAATGGGATGTAATTATACCTTTTGATGAATTATGGAAACAATATAATAGACTAATTAAACATAATGGTGTCATAGTTTTAACTGCATGTCAACCATTTACAAGTGAATTAATACATAGTAATATAAATTGTTTTAGAGAAAGTTTAATTTGGGTGAAGCATAAACCTTCAAATTTTGCTTGTGGTAAATATATGCATTTAAAATATCATGAAGATATCATTATATTTGCTAAAAATAAACCAACTTATAATCCTCAGATGCAAGAAAGAAAATCTGAAAGAGTAAAACAAATGCAAAACGGTAAATCAAAAAATTGGAGAAGTAAACATAAGCAAGAAAATGAAGTTGCTTTCCAAACTGATTATGATCCTAGAGAATGGAATATATATGATGCAGATAAAAAATACCCTAGTACAGTAATAGAAATACCAGCAGTTAGTAGCAATAGTAAAGAAAAACTTCCGCATCCAACTCAAAAACCTGTAGCATTATTTGAATACCTAGTTAAAACATACACAAATGAGAATGATATAGTATTGGATAATTGCATAGGTAGTGGTACAACTGCGATTGCATGTATTAATACGAACAGGAATTACATAGGCATAGAAAAAGAAGAAAAATATTTTAACATAGCAAACGAAAGAGTTAATCAATTAATCAATAAAAATACATAAAAATAAAAATCAACATAAAACGAACATTCTATCACAATATAGGTAAAATTACTAATTTTGCAATATTTCTGATTTTACCTATATTAATGCTTGTAAACACTTATAAATAAAGGGTTTATAGACTATATAAACGAGAAATATAATAATCACCAAAAAATATCATTACCAAATATCGGTTTTATGCTGATTTTAAGAAAGGAGAAATTATGAAAAGAGATATTATTAAAAATGATATAAACTCTAAATACCCATATCCAGAAGATGATTGGTTTCATCAAATAATAGAAGTTATTGATGCTTTATATTTTGGAGAAAAACTTAAGTATTTAAAAGAAAAATATAAAAATAAAGGAGAAAAGTAAATATGAAAGGTTTATACAATAAATACACAATTACTAAAACTGACGGAACGCCTATAGATTCAAATGCAGATTATTTTGTATTAAGATTAGACACTGATAAATTTGCAAGAAGTGCAATGAGATTTTATGCAATGGCAATTCAGCAAGATAATCCTATTTTAGCAAATGAAATTTTAGAAAAATGCAATCAATATGATAAAGGAGAAATAAAATCATGACAATAAAAGAAACTCATTACATATATAATGAAAATGGAAATTTATCAGGCACTATCTATAAAACTGAAAAAGGATATGAAGAAATTAGAATTGTTACTATAAAAGGTAATTACGATCCCACAAATGAAATTATCATAAGAGATTTAGAGTTAGAAAGAAATATTTATGATTCTCATTTAACTAACACATTAAAAGAAATATTATTACCATTTCAAGAGAATATATACCCTATTAAAATATATCAAATAGAATTAGGAAATTATAAAATTGTTTGTGAAGATTGTTTTGTAAATGGTAAAGTAAATGAAAATTGTAAAAGGTGCAATGGTGAAGGTACATATCAAGATAAAAAATTAAAATGGTTTGTAAGTAATGAATTAATTTCTATTATTAAAATTGACAGATGTAAAACACATGGAGATTTAAGGTATTGGATAAATAAAAATCATACTTATGGAGAATCGCAAAAGTTGTTACATTTTACTAAAGAAGATGCATTTAATGAGTGTGAGAGAAGAAATAAATTAATAGATGAAGAAGGAGAAAATTAAAAACATGACTACTTTAAATTATGTAGAATTTTATGACACACTAGAAAAATCAAATAACACACTAATAAGAAAAATAAATAGATTTTTATATGATACTCCTATCTTAGAAATATCAGTTAACAACAAAACAAAAACATTCATAATTGATGTAGAAAAAATTTTTAATAGAAAATTTTTATGTGACAAAAGTAATTGTGATATGATTATCAAATATAAAAATGATAATCCTTTAAATGATATAGAATTTATAGATGGATCATGTTGCGAAACAGGTTCTTATAAAATGTCTGAGACAACAGAGCAATATATAAATGAACATTTATATGAGATATTACCCTACTTATCTGGTAAAAATCAAGATTATATAAGGGAATGTGGTTGGAAATATAATAAGCAAGATTATGATGACAATAGTACAGATTTTACAGATTATGATTTATGTATCTTTAGTTTTATAGAAAATGGGATGTCTTATTGTGCATTGCATAGATATGCTTTAGACAATAATATTGATATTTTAGAAGTAAAACCTTTTGATTGCTATATGTTTCCGTTAGATATTATAGAATATAAAAATAAATATATTTTAACTACAGTATCTAATGATTCAAGAAATGCTGATTTTAGTAGATGGAGAGATTATCATTGTTTTAACAAATGTATTATGAACAAAGATAAAGGTGTTCCTATGTATGAACATAGTAAAGATGTGTTAGTATCATTGTATGGAAAAGAGTTATATATTAAATTAGACGAAATTTATAAAAGTGATGAATGGAGAAAATTGTTGAAATAATTTATAAATTATAAAGGAGAAAATATGAAAAAATATGTTGTAGAAATGGCAGTAGGATTCTGTGCTAGTTTAACTGTGGATGCTAAAAATAAAGAAGAGGCAATTAAATTAGCAAGAGAATTAGTTTTAGAAGATGCGACTGAATATTATGATGGAAATTTAGAGATAGAAGATATTAATTTTGTTCAAGAAGTAGAATAATATAGTATGTTGAATATTAAAAATTAAATAAATTATATTAATTAAAAAAGGAGGTGAAATATATTAATATATATTTATCATTGTTACTATGTTTAATTTCATGTATAATAGGTATTTCGATTGGTATACATATTGAAAGTAAATTACAAGAAAGAGAAAATGTTGCAATGAAAAGAGGATATGATACTAAAAAGGTTCATGAATTTAAAAATCAAAATAATATAAAAGGAGATGAATAATATCCCTACACAAATAAAATCAATAAAAACAAGATGCATCAACTCTAATCAATACACATTAGAAAATTTACTCAATCTATGTAATACAACAGATAAAATAAAATCTATATCACAAACTTCAGATGGATTAAAATACTTAAAAACAATCCTATCAGATAAAAGAGCAATGCTTTATTTCAAACAACCATCAACTAGGACATTTCTCTCATTTCAAAATGCATGTAATATCTTAGGAATATCTACATCTGAAATTAGAGATACATCAACTTCTTCAGAAACAAAAGGCGAATCCGAATTAGATGCTATAAAAACTTTCTCACAATATTCAGATTTAATAATAATGAGACATCCATCAAACGATTTTATTTATGAAATATCTAATAATTTATCCGATAAAACAAGAATAATCAATGCTGGTTCAGGTACTGACGAACATCCTACACAGGCACTTTTAGACTTCTACACAATCTATAAATATAGATTAGAGAACAAGAAAATTGCTTTTGTAGGTGATTTATTAAGAGGACGTACTGTGAGATCGTTATCTTTGTTATTGAATAAAGTTAATGGCACAAAACTATATTTTGTTTCACCTAAACAATTTCAAATTAAATCTGATATTTTAGAACAATTAAATATAGATTATGAGATTACAAATGATTTTGATAAGATATTACCTGACATGGATGCTGTTTATATGGTTAGATTGCAGGATGAGTATAAGAATGAAGGAATTAGTGAGAATGAAATTATTGATACAAGTAAATATTCAATTAATAATAGTAATATAAATAAAATGAAAGATGATGCAATTATACTTCATCCATTGCCTAGAAGAGATGAAATTAGTGTTGAGATTGATAAAGATAAAAGAGCAAAATATTGGGAACAATGCAAGAACGGAATGTATGTTAGAGTTGCCTTAATTATGAGTATGTTTGGTGCGAGCAAATTATAGATAATAATTAGAAAATAATTCTTGCAATTCTAACAGATTAGTAATATAATAATAGATATAAATAATACATATAAAAAATACATATAAAAAATACATATAAAAGGAGGTGAAAATTAATATGAATACCTGCTATAATTGCACAATGAAATGTTGTCCTTTTAGAATTAATGATAAAAGATGTGAGAATCATACCATTTATCATTGGCAAGATAGATTTGATAAAACTAAATAAATTTATAAAATATCAAATTAGCAAATCCTTTATTTATAAGGGTTTATGATACATAAGAAAGGAAAATATAATATGCCATTTGATCCAAAACACTACACAGATAGAAATAAATCACTTGTAGAATTAATAAGAAAAAATTTATTTAACTACGATAACGACACAAAACAAACAACAAGAATCAAATTACAACAATGTAAATATTGCTATTATATAAGCAATAAAATATCACTCCAAGCATTCACAATATTTATTTGTAAGAATTGCAATGATGAAATTATACACCATAATTCTAATGTTGATAAATATTGTATGGATTGTGCCAAAGAATTAAATATATGTTGTCATTGTGGTGCTGAGATGGATTGGTATTATGTTGGATATTAAATTAAATAGAAAGGAGAAATAATTTATGATTTACAAAATGGAATTAACCACAGAAGAAATGAATGTAGTTAGGAATGCACTTAGTTTTGTACTAGAAAATAATAATTTAAGTGAACATGCCATTAATTGGTATAGTAAAGTTAAAGAACATTTTGAGTCTGAATATAAAAAACAATGTAGAAAGGATAATTTATAATATGGATAGAATTTCTAAAGCACAAAAAGCAGATGTATTAACTCAATTTTTTGAAATGAAATTTAATGAAGGTGTAATATCAGAAAGAAAAAGGATTGCTAGTATATTATCGCAAAATAATGAATGGTGTTGTGGTCATGCATTAGATAAAGAAAATGGATGTTATATTGGTTGTACTACTTGTTGGTTTGAGTATTTAGAACCTAAATAAAAATAATTTAAAACAATACATAAAAAGGAGATTATAATTATGAACAATGATTTAAAAACTTCTTATGGTGTTTATAAAAATGGTAAAATATATTGTCCTAATTGTAGGAGATTAATTGTTGATCCTGTAATTATTAGATTAGAAAATGGTAAACCAGTTACATTCTGTTATTGTGGAAATTATATTATAATTGAAAAGGAGAATATAATACATAATGAATGATAATCTAATATGTCCGTTTTGTTTGCAAGATATTAACAATCATAAATGGGATTGTGAAATGAATCCTGTTAATTTAGGTAAAAACGAATATCAATTTACATTTGAATATTTTTGTGATGCAATAGTTAAAGAAAATGAAAAAGATCTTATCATGGCTAGAAACTGCAATTGATAATTTTAAGAATGATTTTGATATTACACATGTGATAGATGTAAATATGACAATGGGTGAATTTATAAAACTTTGGTGTAAGAAAGAAATTGATATGATGATTGGAGTATAAATATAGTAATCAATTTCATCTTTTATCACGATTTTATATTTAAAATAATTTAACAAATTATAAAAATAATTGTTGACAACACATAAACAAAATGGTAAAATAATAATTGTAAGGGAAATGAAAAACTTTGGAAAGCACTAAGGAGATTAGTCAGGGAGTGCAAAATGGGATTGAATTCATATGAGTATGCGTAAATATGAAAAATATGATAGTAAATCACCTTTCTACTATTGTGGGTTTTAGTAGATAAAAATGATTTAACCGAGAGTTACGGTGAGAATATAACTCATGTGTGAAGTTTGGATGTGTGTATGCACTTCATATGCATACGGGATGATTAATCTAATTAGTCATAAGTCTGTATCTGTGGGAATATAGACAAAATTTCTTTCTTTTTTAACCATCAATCCCCAAAATTGATATGCAATGGTCGAGCAAACGGCAATTAAGTCGGTATAGACTAATCCGTATTGGTTAGTACGGTTACATTAAATAGTAGGTATTTTGGGTAACTATTATTTAATGTATTTTTAAATAGTAAATTAGGAGGAAATAAAAATTATGGAACCGCATATGTCAAAAAAACAATGCCAATGTAGTATAGAATGTATTAAAGAAGGAAAACAATATCCATTTCTCATTAAAGGTAGAATATATCATGCTAAAGCAATTGACTATGGAAGTGGTAATATTGAAGAATATCTTGTATATGAAGATATAAATAAGATAGAAAATATTTCTGTCCCAAACGATATATATTTTAGCAAATATATGAAAGTTATTGGATGGACAAATAGGATTGTTGATTGAAAGGAGAAGATGTAATAATATGACAAAAATTAATAAGTCTAATATTAAAAAATTAACTATGGAAGATATTGAAACAGAAATTAAAAATAATACAAAAATATTAAATGAAATGTTAGAAAATAAAATAGATTATCTTATCTCTATTCTTGATAATAATGAAATATTTTTTCATAATCAATTAGAAAAAGAAGGTTTTATTTTTCCAATAAATGAAAATAAAATGATAAAATTTTTATTACATTATATGGGTTTTACGGTGTTAGGTTTATATGATGAAATGTAATAATTATTAAAAATAATTAATTGAAAGGAGTAATAGATAATGCAAAAACCAATAGATTTAAAATCTAAATTAGATAGAATTAGTGCTGTAGTACCAGTATTAAAAGCAATAAACGGTATAATTAAGCTTAGTCCTAATAATCCACAACATAGAGAGTGGTTTGAAGAAGATAATAAAAAGGAGAATAACTAACATGGAAAATATCAAAGAAATAATTAAAAAAGATATATCTAACATTCTAGACAAATTAACAGAAATTAGAGCTAATGAAACACCAAACTTTAAATTATACAAAAATATGTCTATATGTTTTTCAGACTCTTTTGAAAATTATAGGACTATGGATAAACAAGATAATGAATTTATTGAGCAATTAACTAATAAACTTACATCTGAAATAAAAAGTTTACATGAAATAATTGAAACAAATACAGACGATTATGAAATATTTAAATCTCTTAATGATTCAATTATTAAATTAACAAAAATATTATATATAATTAACAAAACACAACAAAGTAAAAATTATGATGATAATAAAGAGTATATATTTTTATTTAGAAGTGGTGACTGGCAAAAAGTAATTTGCAAAGATATAGATATAGTTATAAATACTGAAAAAAATAAGTTAGAATCTATTAGTTTTATACCTTGCAATGAATCTTGTGAAGAAGATATTATACCATTGTTTCTTAATATTAATGAAGTTATTGGTATATTCCCTTCAAGGAAAAATAAGAAGGATAAAACTAAAGAAAGTTTTATGAAAGAAGAGAATAATTTATTGAAAGAAAAATAGTTAAATGGTAAATGTTAAATAATAATATAACAAAATATAAATATAATTAAAGGAGAACTTGCAAGTGAAATAGTGTGATCACACCTCCTGACGAGGAGGATATAAAGGATTTGAAAAAAGTATTTTTAGATGATTTACCTAGATTTAAAGAAGGTATGCATAAAAATAAAATAAATTGGCAAGAATGCATGTGGCATAAAGTTAAATTTATTTATGATAATATTGAAGATAAAATAGAAATTGTTAATTATATTAAAAAAGGACAAAAATTAAGTATTAGATATAAATATAAAATTTATATTATTAGCACTAGTAATTTTACAAATTGTCGATTAGGTAAAATATTAGGTATATGTACTAATGAATATAAGTACAATATAGGGCAAATAATAAAAACAAAAACTGGAGAAATAGAAATTATAGAACAAATAAGAATTTTATCTAAAAATAAAAATGGCAAAGGTTATAAATATAAATGTTTAATAGATGGTAATATTGATAAAATTACAGAAGGACAAATAAATAGAAATGGTGGTTGCAATGTATGCTATGGGAGAAAAACATTAAAATCTTATAATAGTATTACTAAAACACATCCTCACATTGCTAAATTATTAAAATATCCAGAAAGAGGAAATAAATTGACTCATGGTAGTAATGTATCAGAAATATTTGTTTGTCCCGATTGTGGGTATGAAAAATCTTTTGAAATACAAAAAATTACTACTAGAGGATTTTCTTGTTCTAGATGTGGAGACGGCATAAGTTATCCAAATAAATTTATATATTCTTTTTTAAACCAGTTAAATGAAAATTATATACCTGAATATATTTCTAAATGGTCATTAAACAAAAGATATGATAATTATTTACCTGATAGAAATGAAATTTGGGAAGTTCATGGGGAACAACATTATAAATATAAATATAAATCGTTTAATAACACAAAAACACTAGAAGAAGAACAGGAAAATGACAGACTAAAAAGAGAATTAGCAGAAAATAATGATTTAAAATACATAATTATTGATGCAAGAAAATCGGAATTAGAATGGATTAAAAATAGTATTATGAATATACCTGAATTTCAGAGATATGATTTGTCAAATATTAATTGGCTAAAGTGCCATGAATTTGCTTGCAGTAGTTTAGTAAAAACTGCATGTAATTATTGGAATAGTGGAATTAAGAATACAGTAGAAATTGGTAAATTAATGAAATTAAGTAGAAGTACAATTATAAATTATCTTAAACAAGGAAATAAAGAATTAAAATGGTGTGATTATGATCTAAAAAAGGCAATGATAGAAAATGGTGTAAATAGAGGGAAGTCAATTATTCAATTGTCTTGCAATGGAGAATATGTTAAGGAGTTCAATAATATTACAGATGTATTAAAACAATTAAATATTAAAAGCAACAGTAGTATATATAGATGTTGTAGGGATAAAAATAAAACTACAAAAGGTTTCAAATGGATGTATAAAGAAGATTATGAAAAATACATAGAAGAGCAAAATAAAAGTGCTTAATAATACATATTAAAATAATTTAATTTTACATATTAAAGGAGAACAAACCATGAAACAAATAAAATATTATAAATATAAAAATTTAAGTGAAAATCATACAACTCAAAATAGAATATATGAAGTTATAATATATGAGAGTATTATTATATATTTTGATGATTATAGTGAAGTAAGAATGACCGATCTTTCTAATTTTGAATTGTCAACATTTGATGAATATGAAAAACAAAAAATAGAAGAATTAATTAAAGGAGCAAAAATAAAATATAAAGAAAATTATTATGAAAATAGAAGTGATATTATTAGAAATTATCATGTGAACAATGGTGATGTAGATTATCATTTAAAGACACATGTTAGTTATATGGAATAATTTAATTGAAAGGAGGTGAAATTGATTATTTTACAATATGATAGAATAGAAATCTCAAGTAATGATGGAGTTAAAATTATTGAAAAAGATAAAAATAATGAAGATTCAATAATTAATTTTTCAGATTTTGTTATTAAATGTGGTTCAATTCATGCAAGTAATTTAAATTTGGATGGAAGTAAAATTGTTGAAACAGATAAAACAGATAAATAAAAATATAATAAAATATATAATAAAGGAGATTAATTTATGCAACAATATTATACTTTAAGAGAAATATTAGATATGCCGTATGTCGAGGATAGAAAATTTGAAAGAGTAAGACTAGATTTAGGAGATATTTTTGATAGATTATTATACATAGATGAAGATGGAATATTAAGATATGAATTAAGTGAACAAGAAGAATTAAACGGTAAAAAATATGGAGATATTGTTTCAATAAATAGTGAAATACTTGATGGTTGTTTTAAAATAGCAATAAATCAATATATGACTTTTACAGATGCATTTAATGAATGGTATTTTAATAATAAAATTATTTGCTGTGAATGTTCTGATATGTCAACATTACGATATGACCATAAAGAACAACTTCATAATTATAGTTTTTATGCAGATGATATTGTAGAAAATAAATGGTATATTGAAGAAGATAATGAAACGGAAAATGAAGGAAATGATAATGATTCTTTAAATTATATTCCATTATATAAAAACGAAAATGGTAAAGAAAGTGAATATTTATTAGATCAAGAACAATTTAATAAAATATGTAAAATTAAACCTGAATGGGTTAAAAATTTTTGCAAGAATTATATTTAACAATATGATGCGTTAATAAAATAAATATATTTCAATCATATAACCAATTAATATAGTAAAACTATATTAAAATAAGGGTTGTGACCTACACTAAATTAGAAAGGATGGTACTTATGACAAACGTATCAAGTAAGTTAAATGCAACATTAAATTGCAGACTTGATCCATCAGGGGTAGAAAATCTACAAAGGAAACTAAAATCTTATAATCTAGGGAAGGAGTTTAAATTTGCAGTTGCAGTATTAAAATTATCTATTGCCAATGGTGAAAATACTATGCGAAGTGTTGTAGATATTAATGTGCAATACATAACTCCATTTGTTAGTGAAGAATTAGCAAGAAAATATGAGGATGAATTACTTTGTCTTGATAAGTTAATAATGTTTTTACCAATAGGTGAAGATGGTAGAGTAATTTTGAAAAATATTAATATTAATAATGTGATGAATGAGATTTATAGTTAAATAGTTAGAATATAATAGTGGGGTGAAAATCCCCCACAAAATTTTATTTAAAAAGGAGAATAAATATTATGAATAGTTTAGAAAAGAAATATTTAATGGAGTATATAAATTCATTAATTGATGAGAAAGTAAATAATTTAGAAGAAATAATTAGATTAGAAAGACAACGACATGATAATGAAATAAGTAAACTTCAACAACAAATAACTATGCAATATCAAATTATAAATGAGACATTAGGAGCAATTAACAATAGAAAGATTGGATAATATTATATAATAAATTATTATAAAGGAGTAATAATATATCTATGTCAAACTCAAACATATGTAAACACTTATCAAGTAACGAATACGAAAGAGGAATGGATAATGGCATTGTAGATTACTATTGCTTTTATCAAGAAAATTACATAGACCCATCTGAATGTATTAATTGTAGTAATAAAAATAGAAAGCAAAAAGAAATTGTATATTTAACAAATCCGTATGGATTTTCAAAACAACAAAACGAAAAATTATTACCTGAAATTATATCTAAAATTGAATCATTAGGATATGAAGTATGGGAACCTTTCAAACGTAATAACCAAATAGATTTTTCTGATAATAATAAAAATTGGGCATATGATGTTGGTCAAGCAGATAAATCAGATGTTGAAAATTGTGATATTATTTTTGCTATTGTAAATGGCACTCCTCCAGACGAAGGTGTAATGATTGAATTAGGCATTGCAATTGCTTTAAGTAAGAAGATTTATTTGTTTAGAGATGATTTTAGGAGATGCACTGATTCTGGTGAATATCCTTTGAATTTAATGTTGTTTTGTGGATTGCCGAAGGATAATTGGAGAGATTTTTATTTTGAAAGTGTTGAGGATATTTTGTTTTAGGCTTTAGGTTTTAAAATAGTGAAAATATAAATATAATACAAATACATAAAGGAGAATAAATTTGAAAACACAAATTAATAAAATTGAAAATAATTGGACAGATGCTAAAAATAAATGTCGTACAACAGTAAATAAAATACATACAGACAATGAACCTAGTACAGACTTTAAGACTAATTTACTTATTTCCGAACATTCACCAGTTAGAATAATAAAAGTAAATTGGATATGGGATAGTATTAAATCATGGGTTGCAGTTCATTGGGTAAGACATAAATGGGAATGTTTTGTTTCTACTAGAAGAACTGATAGAACTGGGATAAATAGAGATAAATTAACTCAAGATGAATTAGTTGTTTTTGAAGGAGAAGCAAATGCACAGCATTTAATTGACACATGGAGAAAAAGATTGTGTTTTCAAGCAAGTGATGAAACTAGACAATTAGCAGAAGATTTTAAAATTGTTCTTAAAGAAAAAGAATCTGAATTAGCAGATGCATTAGTTCCACATTGTATTTATAGATTTGGTTGTCCTGAATTTGATATGTGTAATCGTAAATTTTTCAATAACTTCTTAAAAAACAATCAAAATGTAAATATGTTTGATATTAAAGAAAGATATAAAGCATATAATGATTATTTTTATAAAAAACACAAGATAGAAGAATAAATAAACATGGTGAACAAATCAAAGGTATTCCTATTGCTGTTTAAGTGATAGGAATATAAATATAATTATAAAATAATTAATTAGAAAGGATAAATATATGGGGAAATTTAAAGATTTAACTAGAATGAAATTTGGTAAATTAACAGTTGAAAAATATAATGGAATAATTAACAATAGATCAACTTGGTTATGTAAATGTGATTGTGGGAATGACAAAATAGCTTATGCTAAACTTTTATTAAATGGAGAATGTAAATCTTGCGGTTGTTTAATACATGAAAGTAAACTAAAAGGGGTAAGAAAATATGAAAATAAATATGAAATACATAATGATTATTCTATTATAAGAACAAAAGATAATAAAGAAATATTGATAGATACAGAATATTTAAATGAATTGTTAAATTATACATGGATGGTTGACGAAAGAAGAGGAGGTTATGCATTTGCAATTATAAATGAAAAACCAATATTTATGCATAGATATATTTTAAAAGCACCTTCAGACATGGTTGTAGATCATATAAATAGAAATAAATTTGATAATAGAAAAATGAATTTAAGAATATGTAAACATGAAATCAATTCAAAAAATTGTAATATTCATAAAAACAATACATCTTTAGTATCTGGTGTTAATTATCGAAAAGATAATGATAAATGGGTTGCTAGAATAAATGATAAATGGAATAGAATTTATCTTGGACAATTTGATACTTTTGAAGATGCAGTAGATGCAAGATATTTAGCAGAAATTGAATTAGGATATTTAAATCCAAATAATCCATATCAAAAACAAATGGAGGATAAACTATGAAAATTATATTGATTTCAGCAAAAGCACAAAATGGAAAATCAGAAACAGCAAAAATACTTAAAAATAAGTTAGAATCAAAAAACAATAAAGTGTTAATAACTGCATACGGTAATTTGGTAAAATTTATATGTGAAAAATTCTTTGATAGTAATGGACAAAAAAATGAACATAATCGTTCATTATGGCAATATGTTGGAACTGATGTTATTAGAAAACAAAAACCTAATTATTGGGTAGATTTTATTATTGATATAATTTCTATGTTTCCTAATGAATGGGACTATGTAATTATTGATGATTGCAGATTTATTAATGAAATACATAGATGGAATGAAGAATGGGATACAACAACAGTAAGAGTTAATAGATTAAATTTTGAAAGTAGTCTTACAACAGAGCAAAAAAATCATCCATCTGAAACAGAACTTGATAATTATAATTTTGATTATGTTATTAATGCAGAAAGTGGATTAGATAAATTAGAAAAAGAAGTAGATAAATTTATATATTGGATACTTCCTATTTTGAAGGAGAAAATTTATGAGTAAACAAAAACCAACAATCTATCTTGATCTCGATGAAGTAATTTGTGCTTTCCTAGATCAATTATGTTTCAAATACAACGAACAATGCAATAAAAATCTTAAACCAAATGATATTAAAACATACTCATTATCTAATTATTTAAATGAAGATGGTATGAAAATATTCCATAAACCAGGATTCTTTATGTCTTTAAAACCAATCAAAAACTCAATAGAAACAATAAAGAAATTAATTGATGATGGTCATACAGTTTTTATCATCTCTTCACCAATGAACGAATTCAGTGTATTCGAGAAGTATTTATGGTGTAAAAAATATTTACCATTCTTTGATATTAGAAATTTAATTCTAGTTGGTAATAAAAGTGAATTGTTAAGTAGAATTGATGGTGAGAATAGTGTGTTGTTTGATGACTGTCCTGCTTATTTGAGAGAGTTTAATGGAATTAGAATTGTTATGGATAGAGAATATAATAAGGAATTGATTGTTGGCGATAGTGTTAATGGTATGAATGATGTGGATTATAGAGTTAGTGGATGGGATGAGTTTTATGAAGTTGTTAGTGGGTTGTAGTGAATTATAAATATAAGATAATTAAAGGAGAATAAATAATAAAATGTACGATATAATTGCAGAAAAATATTATATATGGTTGTTTAATTATAATAAAGAAAATAATATGGGTATTTTATGGAATAATGACGATTTATTTAAAAAATATTATATATTTGATGGAATATATAGTCCAGAATTAAAATTAGACAATGAGACAATTAATTGGATAAAAAATATATGGAATAAATATGGGAAATATACAAAAAATATATATTCTCTATTTACAAAAAGTAATATAAAAGATGGTTTTACATATCTTTATAGAAATATTTGTCCTATATGTTCAGAGAAGAAAAAAGATTTTGAAATACATCATTGTATTCCTGCTTCAGAAGGTGGCAGTGATGATTGCGTAAATATGTTAAAAATATGTAAAGATTGTCATTCATTAATCACAAATGATAGAGATGGAAGGGAAGGAAATTCAAGATTTTCTACAGCAATTTTTCATCAAATTTATTTATTTGGTATAGAATTTTATAAAATGAATCCATTAAATAATAAAAGATATGAAAATATTGATAAAGGATTATATGTTAACTATCCATTTATAAAAGAAGTTAATGAACATATTAAAATTTTAAATGAATTTGAACAAAATGAATTTGATGATATTTTGAAAATGAATGCATTATATTATTATAAATATTATAGGAGTATTGCAAAAAATATTATTTTAGAATAGTAAAAATATCATGTAATATTTTATTAATTAACTAATAGAATGTATAATGTGATGTGAATATGAAAGGATATTGTATGATTTAGAGGTGAGATTTTATGGAGATATATACTGTACCGCAATTAGCAAAATTAATCAAAAAAAGAAAACAGGATGTTTATAAAATGATTTATTCGGGGGAAATTGAATCATTCAAAATTGGTGCAAAAGGATTGAGAGTAACGCAGAAAGCAATAGAAGATTTTATTTCAAGAAAAAATACAATTAAATATTTTAATGCTTAAAGGTAAAGGGTATACTATTATCGAATTAATAGTATACCTTAACTTTTTTCTAAGATAAAAAGGGGATATATTATTTTGGCAGAAATTAGAAAGATTAAAAATGAAAAAAATGCTTGGACTATTGTTGTCTTTTTGGGCAGAGATAATAATGGTAAGAAAATTACTAAAAGTAAAAAATTTGTTGGTACTAAACTAGAAGCAAAACAATTTGCCACTGGGTTTGAGATACAACTTAAACAACAGAGTGGTAATTTAGATTGTACTATGTTTCTTGAAGATTATTTCAAATATTGGCTTGATAATATTAATGGAGAAATAGATGAAAGAACATTAGAAACTTATACTTATCATGTCAATAGATTAATTCCTATTCTTGGTAAAATTAAATTAATTGATCTTAGACTTATATTATTAAAAGATAAACTAAAACCTCTTAATGATGAATTATCACCTAAGACAATTAAAGGTATTTATGGAACATTACGTACTGCAATTAGAAAAGCAGTAGAATGGGAGTTATTAAATAAGGATATTACGCAAGGTCTAAAAGCACCTAAAAATGTTAGAAAAGATAGACAAGTATTAAATTGGGATGAAATTAAGTTAGTTAGAGAAAATGGAAAAGGATATAAACTTTATCCTATTATTCTTATGTTACTAACTACAGGTATGCGTTTAAGTGAATGTTTAGGTTTGGAATGGGGAGATGTAGATTTTACTCAAAATACAATTACCATTCAAAGAGCAATAAATACTAAAAAACGTACATTGAAAGATGGTACAAAAACTTTCAATAGTTTAAGGACAATTGTTTTAGATAAAGAAACAATAGAGATTCTTAAACAGATGAAAGAAAATAATAAGATTAAATCTAATGATACTTTAATATTCAACGAAGAAGGAAGACCCACTAGAGCATACGCAGTGAATATTTGTCTGAAACGTATCTTGAAGAAAAGTAATTTACCTGATATGAGAGTTCATGATCTAAGACATACAGCAGCATCAATTATGTTAGATTCAGATTTCTCACTTGCTGAAGTTGCATATCTTCTTGGCGATACCATTGAGACTATAGTTCGGACGTATACTCACAAAGTTAAGAAGAGTTTAAATATCCTTGATTCAATACAGGCTAAGATGGACAAGTTAGAAAATCCAGAATCCAAATAATTTAGACTGTCCAAATTTTTGTCCAAATTGATAAAATACAAAGTGCTATAAACCTTTGAATATAAAGGCTTTCTAACACAAATAAGCGCAGGTTCGATTCCTGCCAGGCGCACCATAAAACTAAATGCAATAACTACTTAAAACCATTGAAAAACATAGTGTTTTCAAGGCTTGAGACTAATCTTAGAAAAAGTTTAAGGTAAACTTTAAAATATCAATAAGTTCCCTAAAAGTCCGACTTGTCCAAATGGATTCCAAATTGAGTAGTCATGATAGGGAAGAGATTAACCTACACATCTATCTATATTAAAAATATGTAGGTTAATTTTATTTAAAAGTCAATATGTATTTATAGTATATTAAAAATTATATTTTTTTAATTCTCTTTTTAATATACCTTCTATATTATCAAAATCCCAATACCATATTACAAGTAAATTTATATTATTATTCTGTGTATATTCACATTTTCTTTTATCATGTTCAACTTGCCTTTCAAAATCTTTCATAG
>Ga0209518_1001114_pt1 | contig 30740 bp, 43 predicted proteins | sample RifGroB1_FD_183993 | JGI IMG/M metagenome (GOLD analysis project Ga0209518, IMG submission 183993) | Groundwater microbial communities from Rifle, Colorado, USA - Groundwater B1 (SPAdes) (version 2) | ecosystem: Environmental > Aquatic > Deep subsurface > Groundwater | place: Rifle, Colorado...
GAAATTATTATCCAGTAAGCTACTAAATTTTGTCGTTTGGGAGGCTAGTAAAAGGTCCGTCAATTTGACGGCTTTCTGCTTTCTGTGTTGTAATACTAAAAGGGCTTGCGTAAAAATACAAAGTATGGTAAGATAGTAGTACTGAGTAGTGTCCTGTGTCTCCCGCCCTGATTATGGCCGTTAAAAGCTGTTCACATGGCGTGGGACAAAGGATATTACTTGGTGGTGATGTTGGGGCACCTAAAGCCTTTTAATTCTACAACCTACCCAACGGGTTGCAGAATTAGGAGGTTTTTGTTTACAACAGCAACACAGAAGCGGCAATCAGGGAACTCCGCTAGCCACTACGGCACACAACTCGCACCTAGAGAGGTGTTCTCGTTAAGACACAAATTAAACAATTCCAGGGACACAGTTTACCCTTCTGTCCTGGTGTCCCACGAGCACATCTCTATTCATTCTTTGAAACTACATTAAAGTTACATAACTCATGCGCTGGTCACACCTCACTGCGCTAACTCGTAATATGAAGCGAGGACATGGGAAAATATACGTCCATTTTTGGTAATCTGTTTAAGTCTGCTACTGTAGACACTTGATAGGTTAGTGGTATATCTTTAGTTGTAGTATTCTCTGGTGGGGCTTACACGCTTGGAACGCTATGTTATGGGACATAAAAGGGGTGAGGTGTACTTAATTTAACAATAATATGAGACTAGGGAAAAAATTTACACACAAAGAAAAAAAGAAAATGGCAAGTAAAAGAAAAGCCACGATTACTTTAAAGAATCAACGGTTGCTTGATTCTCATAGAGAGAAGGAACCCTCTCTTACTTGGGAAACCCTTAAAGAGCGTATGAGAATCAACCTTGCGGCGAACCGCGAAAGGATGGCAAACAGCGTGGCAGATAAAGAGTTGACGTGGTTTGGCAGAAATGAATCAATAGTAGTAGATTTGACAAAGTAGATAAATCTGTGTTGCAATAAATAAAGTACTTGCAATGTATTACAGATGTGCTACTATGTACTTAGGTCGATAACAACGACTTAACAAATGTATGCAAACACAAATAGATGGAGTGGTGCGATACCATAGACCACACGATGGATGTATAGTTAATAAGATAAGAGTAGAAGGAACGGGAGAGAGTATGATAAGAATCTACAAGTGTCTAACCCACAACAGAGAGACCTGCCACTGTGGTATGGAGTGGGGGCATCACCGCGCTATACAGCAGATTATGATTGATGGTGGGTACGAGAATAAATAATTTGCGTAAAATTTGATTATATGTTATGATATGGGATATAAGCTAAATATCCATCCCATGAAAACATGTCCAAAGTGTAAAGTTGAAAAAAGTATAGATTCATTTAGTAAAAATAGCAACTTAAAAGATGGTTTAAATTGCTGGTGCAGAGCATGCATTAAGTTGTGTTATGACAAGAATAAATGGAAATATAAAGAAAGGGTTGAAAAATACTCAAGAGAAAATAAAGAAAAAATATCAATAAATAGTAAAAAAAGTTACCAAAATAACAAGGGAAAGAGGCGCAAAGACAATATTATATATAATCTTCTGCCAGAAAATAGAGCGAAACGACTCCTTACGTACGCAAATCAGAATGCGCGACGCAGAGGGTGGGAGATTAATATTGACACCAGCGACATCGTTATTCCAGAGTTCTGCCCGTATTTGGGAGTTAAATTGACACATCAATTGGGCCAAGGAATAAAGAAATATAATTCTTCAATTGACAGAATCGATAGTACGAAGGGATATATAAAGGGGAATATACAAGTAATATCTAGACTTGCTAACTGTATGAAACAAGATGCAACACAAGAACAACTGATTACTTTTGCAAAAAATATTCTCTCTAAGTAATGTTTCATTCGCAGATACAGGAATTAATGAAATTATCAGGGTACGCTAATAAATAATTATGAACCTAGACGAATTAATGGAAGAAGAGTTGGAAGAGATTGAATTTTCAGACGGGGAGTGCCCAGACTGTGGGATTATATTCGGGGATGATGATGACTTACTTGCACATGTTTGCGATGAGCCAGAAACACTAGAGTACTAATTATGAAACTGAACTTATCAGACTTTACTAAGAACGACTACAAGAACGCTAAAGTACCTACAAGGAATATGCTAGTATCAATGGGTTGGAGTTGGAGTCTGGCAGGTAAGGTTGCAAGGGACTACACAGCCTTTGATATAGAAGAAGCAATAAAGATGGCTAAGTTTCAAGCAGAGAAGCAGGGTAAGAAGTTAGTAACACCGCCATATATAATAGGAATATTAAAGAACAAACCTTATGCACCCACGAACATTAAAACTTGAGATTGAGAGGGGACTTCTTGGGAGTATCCTACTTGCCCCACACAATCTATACGATGTGGCGGACGTAATAACCCCACAGATGTTCCTGAGCGATGACAATCGGAAGATATACGAAGCAATGCTACAGACCCACGCAGAAGGAGAAACATTTGATACTCTTCTTCTAGCAAGGAAGTCTAAAGTACGTGGCTCATATATAGCAGAACTTTTAGATAATACAGTTACTGCTTCAAACCTAAAGAAATATGTGGATGAGCTACAGTCAGCACACGTTGATACAATGCTACAGATTTCTGCGGAGAATATTAAAGAGCTTGCGGAGAACACCCACTACTCGGCTAGTGAGAAGATAGAGAAGTCAGAAAGGCTACTATTAGACGCTACCGCACTCACAGATAATCGTAAGTACCACACGATGAAGGATATTCTCTTAGGAGTTGGCGACAGGCTCTCAAAGACTGGACCAGAGACAATGGGGATAACTACAGGATTTAGGGACATAGACAAGCTCCTTCTAGGCTTTCAGAAGTCAGACCTTATCATCCTTGCGGCGAGACCATCAGTAGGAAAGACCACCCTAGCATTGGATATGGCAAGGCATGCGGCCAAGTCAGGAGTACCAGTAGGAATCTTCTCACTAGAAATGAGTGAGGACCAACTAGGGGCTAAGATGTTGGCAGGAGAAGCAATGATTGGTGCGTGGAAGATAAGGAAGTCAAGCATTACATCAGATGAAGATAAACAGAAAGTCCAGAGAGCAATAGAGGACTTAGGGAACTACCCAATATTTATTGACGATAATGCTTCATCTACAATGGCCAACATCAAGTCTTCTGCGCGGAGAATGAAGAAGCAAGAGAAAATAGGTCTTATCATTGTTGACTACCTACAGCTAATCACCCCAACAGACAGCAAAGCATCCACAGTAGCCCAGATTACAGAGATTTCACGGTCATTGAAGATACTAGCAAAGGAGTTAGACATTCCCGTCTTAGCACTATCACAGCTTAACAGAGCAGTAGATGCTAGAGGAGGGACACCACGCTTGTCAGACCTAAGGGATTCTGGTAGTATAGAACAAGACGCAGATATAGTAATGTTCATTCATAGAGAAGATAGAGTTGGCGACAGGGCTACAAAGGAGGCAACGGGTATCGCAGATATATTAATAGAGAAGCACCGAAATGGTCCAGTTGGTAGAATCTCCCTTAATTGGAATGAGGAAAATACTACCTTCCAGGACGCAGAATTTGGTGGTAATTGGGAATAAATAATATGAAAACATTTGAAGATTTTTTGCAGGAATTGTTTATGTCGGATTACGCTGGGGCAGATGATGATTCTCCTGAAGCGTTTAATGTCTGGCTGGAGAATACAACTCAGGATGACTTGATTGGGTATGCAAACAAGTACGGGAAGATTATGAGTAACACAGAGCCTCACTAAAATGAAGCTATACGAAATACCGAAGAACTCTCCGTTAAGAGTTACTGTTTCAGATTATGGTGGAGACAACGGGTCGGTAGACCTAGCAACCTTCCACCATTTAGATGGTATGTATTCTTATTGCGAAACAAGCGATGGGCAACCATTCCATTTAATGGCAGATACAGAGATGGAATTAGTAGATGGGCGGTATGAAATAAAAGAAAATGGGGTTTAACTAATTATTTACCATGACCAACATCACAAAAGGAATGAAGTTGAAGTATAAAAAATATGACCATGAGCGTACCGTCCTTGGTGTCTATGGCGACTTATATTTTCTTTCATATATTAATAGTAAAAAAACTGGCTCAGAATATTTCACCCTCGAAGGTCTCAAAGAAACATTTGAAATACCAGAGGAGAGGTTGTTGCCTGTAGAAGGTCAAAATTATTGGGCTACAGATTGCGCAACAGAAAAAGGAATTACTAAATACATTTGGGGTAATGACCCTATTGACAAATCCAACCTCGCTAACAACAACGTCTTCCGCACCAAAGCCGAAGCCCTCGTCGCCTACGAGAAAGTAAAGCAGGTATTAGCTAATAATAAATAAAATGAACTTATCCAAAATCATCGCCGAAGAGCAGAAGAAATTTGAGGAAATGTCATCATTCTTTACCAATACTCAAATTAGGTTAGTTGATGACTTCCTCTCCGCCTCCCTCACTCGTGTCGCCCTCGCAATGAGAGATGCAATGGTGGTGGAGGAGAGAAAAATAGGGAGCGAAAACAAAGATGAATACATACACTTGCACGGCTTTAATTCCGCCCGCACCCAAGCAAATTTACAAGCCGAAAAGTTTCTTAACAATATTGAGTAATATGAATCCAGCATTTATTGTAATCTTTGTGATATGTTTATTTCTTCCACTAGCAGTAATGATATCGACAACCCCCCTATGACCAAACAACAACTACAAGCAGAGTTTGAGAAGAAGTTTCCAACCAAATGCAGAATGTGCTACAAGCCAGGTGTTAATCCATACGGGGAATGCAAATGTTCTTATGAAATCAATGAAATCAACAAAGAAATAATTGAAAAACCCTCTGACATCCTCGCCTTCTTCCTCGCCCGCATTCCCGACATCGTTAAGGAATTAGTGGGGGAGGAGGTGGAAATACCTAAGGGGGACAAGTTTAGCAGTGATGAATACCCTTTGGTTTGTAGCTATTTTGAAGGTAAAAACTACCTCCGCCAAGAAATTATCCACCGCCTCAACGAATGGGGTAAATAAATAATAATATTATGAACGACGATTTTATCCCAAGAATGATTGTATCTGCTACCGCAATGATAATCTTGATATTTATAGGACATATCGCAGGAGGTATTGTATTAGAAATTGCCATTGTTGGGGCTTGGGTAGCAGGTGGAATGCTAGATTAACCCCCTTAGAGGCAGAGTGGGGAGGGATACGCAAAAAACGCTGTTGGATGCGGGCACGAGATTCCATTAAAAGCCCCGTTGCCCTCCCTGCCCTGCCTCTAAACATTACTAGGTAATTAAAATAAATATGTTTGAAAATAACACAAAAGAAATAATCGAAGGTCTACAGAAAGATACTTGGCAACACGACAACCCTACCTCTACGGCAAGAGAGTGCCTCAAAGGAGCAGAGTGCAAAGGAACGTGCGAGGAGTGGGAAGACCGCTACCCACTAAACACCTTCCCCGGCGAGACGAAGAAAGAGTTAGTAGCCTTAATCCGTGTCCTAATCGTCGCCGAACGCTTTGACGCCTTCACAAAAGGTCGAGCAGAAGAAGCCAAGGTGTGTGAAGGGTGCAGACTCCAAGGTAAAGACTTTGTTGAGAATGCAATCAAAGAGGCAAAGGAGGAGGAGAGGGAGAGGATAGTAGAGATTATCAAAAAGAATAAGAGAATCATAGAAAACACAAAACACAAAGCAGGACAACCTTTCATGGACGAAGGATATATCTGGGCTTGCAACGATTTACTAACCGCCCTAACCCCCACAAAATGAAATACCTCCACAAACTTCTCTGCCTACTTAATTCCCACGAAAAGTACTGGCTTGAATCATATCGAGAAAAAGAGTTCAACGGGCAAAGGTGCGAGTGGTGCTCATGGGAAAAAGGCGAATATAATCCCCCAGCCTACTGTGCTTGCGGGTTGAAGCATACTTTTAATCACGCTAATAAATAATTACCAGCATCTCTGGGAGCATCTGCCCCCATTGTAAGGAAAGGAAAAAATAATGATGAAAATAATAAAACATTTCACTTGGTCTGACTGGAAAAGTATTGGTGAACAATTAGACTCTTATAGAGCTAAGAGATTTGAAGTATTCAAGAGTACTAACAAAAATGGGCTAAACCGCTACAAAAAAGTCTTGGTTGTTGGAGCATCTTGTCACCCAAATGAAGCGGAAGTAACTCCTAGCAAAATAACCGAGCAATGCGCTAATTGTGGCAAAAAGATATGACCTCCACCACTTCAGAAAACACAGGACAATTCACCTGTAAATATTGCCTTAGCGCCCTTGTTTCCCATTACGGAGGTGTCTGTAGCCCTTGTCAGCTCATTGCCAACAAGGTTAGAATAGAGGAGAAAAGATACTGGGCAAACCAAATTACACAGGAATTGGAACAAATAATACGCAGACTTAAATCATGAATATACTATCACTTTTCGACGGAATATCGTGCGCAAGAGTAGCACTTGAAAGAGCGGGAATCCCTGTGGAAGTTTATTATGCCTCAGAAATAGACAAGTACGCCAAGCAAATATCAGCAAAAAATTACCCAGATATTATCCAAATTGGAAGTGTCGTGGGGTTAGATACGGCACAATTTAAGGATATAGATATTCTCTGTGGTGGCTCCCCCTGCCAAGACCTGTCTATTGCAAAGAAAGACCGCAGGGGACTTGACGGAGAGCGTTCAGGATTATTCTGGGAATATGCCCGTATTCTAAAAGAAGTAAAGCCGAAGTATTTTATCTTGGAGAATGTGAACAGTATGCCAAAGGAAGCGAAGCAACTTATTACAGAAACCCTAGGGGTAGAGCCGATTATGATAAATGCCGCACTCGTAAGCGCGCAAAATCGCAAACGATTATTCTGGACAAACATTCCGAATGTTGTACTGCCAGAGGATAGTGGTATCCTTTTGAAAGATGTTTTGGAGGATAATGTTGACGAAAAATACGAAGTAAAAGGTGTAGCAAGTAGAACATACCCAAGAACTCCAAATGGAGAGCCAAGAGTAAAGCAAATAGAAATTAGAAAAGATGAAAAAGCGAACTCAATGACCTCTGTTCAAGGAGATAGTATGGTTATGGAAAACACAATAATCCGCAAACTAACTCCCATAGAGTGCGAAAGGTTACAGTCATTACCTGACACCTACACAGAAGGAATAAGCAACAGCCAGCGATATAAATGTCTCGGCAACGCCTTCAACGTGGATGTGGTCGCCCACATATTATCATTCATTCCTAAACAATAAAATGAAAACAACCGAACTAAAAGCATTTAGAACCAACCTCAAGAAAGATGTCCTTAAAAATTATGGGAAGCGATGCAAGGAGCGTGCCTTCGGGTGCTACAAATGTGATATTTGGGTATTACTAGACCTACTTGACGCGTATGTGTTAGACAGGGTGGAAATGGAAAAGTGGACAAAGGACTTCACATTAAAGAAAAAGAAATAATGACAACAAGAACATTTATGACTGGCAGTACACGTAATTCTGCTGAGGGTAAACTTGAATACCTTGGATTTAACCACCCAAAACTAGAACAAATGTTTGCAGAGTATATGCACAAACATCGTAAGTTGGAAGACGGCACATTGCGTGCTTCCAATAATTGGTGGAAAGGCTGGGATAAAGAAGTATCTATCCAATCACTCAACAGACATGTCCAAGACCTCAATGCAATCCACGCTGGGTATACGGTGGTAAAGTTCAAAAGCGATGGGGTAGAAACTACGAAGTATCTCAAGGAAGAAGAATTAGTACTTACTGGTGGCGATGTGGTCACAGAAGAAGAGTGTTGTAATGCTATTAGATTTAACGCAATGGCATATATGCTACAGACGATATGACAAAAAAATGTATGACCTGCAGGAAGGAGTTCCCAGAGCTTATTCAAAGAAAAAATCCAGGAACACTCAAGATTATGATGATGAAAAGTAATCGGAAATATTGCTCTAAGATTTGCAGGGTATCTAACCCAGTTAATAAAGAAAAGGTACGAATAAATAGTGCCAGAACAAACAAAATCTTCCAACCTAGGGTAAGTAGAGATTGTCTACATTGTGGGAATCCTACATTTAAACCAGACGCACTTTTCTGTACAAGGAAAAAAGCTAACACAAAGTTAGCCCCCACCTGCCGAAAAGATTGGCACGATAACAGGATGAGGCTCTCTAGGATACCCTTGACAAATACTGATTTATGTTTCTAACTGCTTAAAAGCCTTGATTTTATTAGATAAGTATGATAAGATGTATTACAGTAGATTAATTAATAAGACTAAACATATGACTACACAAGATGAATTTTTTGCAACCAAGAACACATGGTTCAAATTTGATAAGATTGGTGCTCGTGTAATGGGTATTGTAACAGAGATTTTTGATGCGCCTTCAACTAATCCTATTTACCCAGACCAGAGGGTCTTCGTACTTCAACAGGAGGATGGGAGCATGATTAATGCCACTATTAAGAAGACCAGTAAGTTCTTGATGGAGAAGACCGCAGATGTTGTTGTTGGTGATACTATCGGTTTTAGTTACGACAAAGACATCCCCGCAAAGGTTAAGGGATTCAACCCAGCTAAATCGATTAACTGTGTAATTAAGAAGGGTGATGGAACAGTACCTACGCCAACCAAATCTCTATCTGAAGAAGTATCAGAAGAAGTAGGAGACGACTTCTAATATGGATATAGTTCTAAAAGTAGAAAACTCTTTGAGAGATGGTACACTTCAGAACAATCCACATGAGTGTGCAATCCTAAAGTCAGAGCTTGCAAGTATCAGTTCGACAAACCTAGAAGAGCTTGGGGCAATCCACAGAAGGAAACCAATAGTATGGCTAGAGATGCGTAAGTCCTACAAGAGCGACAAGGCAACAGACAGGTCATACGACGCAACCGCGGATGGGCAAGAAGGAATGAGGCTTGAGGTTTTGAAGTTAAGAATAAGCAAGTTAATGTCTGGTCTGTCGGCCTTGCTAGAAGATGCAAAATCAGAGTCATTCAACCAATACTAATTATGAAAATTCAATTCACACCAGTAGGGGTAAGCTTTGATGATGTACCCCAGAACATAAAACTTCTGAGCGTGGGTTCTAAGCTAGACTTCCTCCATGTCCCAGCATTCTACGGGTCAGGAGAAAAGCGTAAAGAATACCCAAACGCAATCGCAGTTATGTTTGGTGATAAAAAGGTAGGCGCTCTTGCAGAGAGTTCAGACCCAGATAGTCCACAACAGTCAATTCTAAGGCTCATAAAAGACGGTAAGCCACCAAATGGCACTGTAATTGAAATAATGGTTCCTAGCGAAGTCCAGACTTTTAAGATGACGTACAAGATTGAGGTTGAAGTCCCTGAGTACAAAGAACCACCAAAGGACACAGTTTCAGAGGTTGTTAAGCTCACGTCTTTCAATGAAGAAGGTGTCGTGGTAGATTTTAACAAGACTACTCACAAGTATGAACACAATGGGGTCAAACTTACAGGAGCATCTTCAGAAACAAAGAAGTTTACCCAGGAGTTTAATGCAGAGATGGTTGCTAAGAATTGTGAGAACTCGTGGGGAGTCCCTGCTTCAGACATAGTGTCCCTATGGGAAAGTAACGCAGAGGTAGCTACAGAGTTTGGAACAGTCATACATAAACTACTAGAACACCATGAACAAAATAAAGAAAGAGGAGCTAGAATTAAGACTTCAAGGGGAACTAGCGAAGACCCTTCACGACCTAAACACCCTATCCTCGGGGGAATCATTGATGGGTTTGAGCGAGTATCCTCTGGAGATACAGGAAAGGTGTATTCAGAAGTACTTGTCACATCTGTTAGAACTTCTAGGTGTGGACAAATCGACAGACTCCTTGTAATAGACGAAAAGAAAAAGATTTGCCGAGTACAAGACTATAAAGTTAATGTGGGCGCTGAAGAACTTTCCGCCAAGAATAAACTCAAGGAGCCTTACAAAGATATGCCTGCAAACAAGCTGTCAAAGTACACGCTACAACTTAACTTCTATGCACAGATACTAGAAGAAAGTGGGTGGACGGTAGGTGGGATTGATGTTTATGTCCTTGAAGATGAATGGAAGAAGTTTGAGCTTAATAGAATAATAATATAACAACATGTTTGGATTGTATACAAAAAAGCAGGTAGAGCAGAGGCTAGATGAACAGTTCGATGTCCTTGTGGACTATATGGACTCGATAGAGGCTTCTATCCAAGAAGATTTAGACGAAATTAGTGATGCGTTTAATAGTGTTCTTGCGAGGTCAACAGACCTAATGAAAACACTAGCAACAGAGATTAATAAAGCCCAGAAGCCCAAAGCTCCTGAGGGGGTTGCTAAAAAGGCAAAAAAGTAGTATAATATATCCTATCACTCATGAATTATTCGAAAACATATATATTCCAGTTAGCGCAGTTTATCTCATTTGGTTTAGTCCTTATGCAGGTGCAAATTGACCCAACCTCTATAGAGACTGCCTTGACGGTGATTGCTACAATTTTTTCAGGTATCATGGTACTCTACGGGCGCTATATAGCGTCAGAAGAGATAACAGTACTTGGGTTTAAGAAGTAGTAGCGGAACTCCGTACGGCAACCCAGCTTTTACTTTGTTTCATTAAGAAACTTTAGTCGAGTAAATAGGACTGGTGAGAACAGACCGCACTGTTTAATGATAGAAATATTAAACACCTAAAATTCGTATTCATCTCATTCTTAACCATCTTGGTTGCGTGTGCGATGATTACAAAGACAATTCAGCATACAGCTATCGCCGCCGACCACGAATACTTCGTAAGTCAAAGAGCAGAGATAGAAAGCAAAATACACCTGTACGCTGATAAATATAATGTTCCTTTTCAGAAGATATACAATACAGTAGACAAAGAGACGGGTGGTACTTTTGACCCAATGATACAGAGTAAAGTTATTTATAGCTTCTCTAACCTCAAAAGAGGAATTGTAAAAGGTACCCAAGAAAGGTCTTATGGTTTAGCGCAGATTCATTTGCCAGACCATCCAGACATCTCTAGGGGTCAAGCTGAGGATATAGATTTTGCTTTGAATTTCATAGCAAAAGAATATTCACTCGGACACTGTATTTGGTACGCTGTTTGTAAATAGAATAATAGAATCTTAGTTCGGTTACCCGATAATTCATAAACTCTAGGGGTTCCTGGGGGACTAGACCTTGGGGTAAGCCCCATGGGTACAGGTATAGCATTAAATCCCTTTGCTGGAAGGGAATGCAGTAGGAAGCCAGGAAGGCTCTGGCGGAATACGTTGGTCAAAAAACTTAAAATTATGACAGCACAGAAGTGGCTCCAAAATTGAATGAGCCAGTATCTATAACGCACAGAGACCAAGTTGCAATGCGGTCAAAGTGTAGGATACTTTGCACAAGTTCCCTCCGTGGGTGGGAAGTGCTACTGAAAGAAGGTGGGCCTTCTAGAGGTACAAAAATAAAAGCAATAATCCATGTTGACCTTGCAGATAATCATTAGCTCTGCTACTTGTACCGATGGGGTTTATATTTTAATAATAATTGTAATACCTTGCGGTGATACTTATTTTCAGGTATACTAGGATAAGTAGTTCATCGAAAGGAGAATATAATGGAAATCAAAAAACGTGGTACACGCACACTCCTTTTTGACATAGAAACTATGGCAAATCTAGGATTCGTGTGGGGAAAGTATGAACAGAATGTGATTCAGTATGAGAAGGAGTGGTATATGTTGTCCTTCGCGTACAAGTGGTTGGGTGAAAAAGAAACATACGTTAGGTCTCTTCCTGATTTTAAGGGATACAAAGGAGGTGATTCCACTGAAAAGAAATTGATTGGTTCACTCTGGTCATTGTTCAATGAAGCTGATATTATCATAGCCCACAACGGTAACTCTTTCGACATCAAGAAAGCTAATGCCAAGTTCATTGAACACGGGTTCGCGCCACCATCTCCGTATAAACAGATTGACACAAAGCTTGTTGCACGTAAGTACTTCAACTTCAACAGTAATAAACTTGATGACCTCGCCAAAATCCTTGGTTTGGGTCGCAAAATTGACACTGGTGGGTTTGATTTATGGCTTGGGTGTCACACTGGTGATATGAAGTCGTGGAAGAAGATGTGCATTTACAATAAGCACGACGTTGTTCTTTTGGAGGAAGTCTACCTTAAAATGCGTTCGTGGATGGTTAACCACCCACACGTAGGCACCCTCTCTGATGAGAAGGAATCCTGCCCAAACTGTGGTAAGCATGCTTTAAACCGCAGGGGTTATGCAATCCGTGGCAACGCAACACGAGTCCGCAGGCTACAATGCTGTTCTTGTGGGGCATGGACACAGCAACCAATAAAGAAAGGAGAATTAGATTGAGAAAGTATGTTTGCACACAGTGCTCAAAGATGACTAAAAAGATTCAGGTAGTCGTTGACAGACAGCACTTTTGTTCGCCACAGTGTTTTGAAGCCTATTATAAAATAAACCCTGTGATGAAAACAGCGTACAAAGTTGTTAAGTAATCCTTGGGGTGAGTCCGCTCGCCCCTCTTTTCCCGCCCATAAAACTTTGTGGTCGGAAAGAGAGTTCTTTGAAAGGAGATTGAAATGAAAGATAAACAAATGCAGTGCAGTGCCTGTGGAGGTAAACTTTTACACGCCTACGCACGACTCGGCGACAAGCAATACTGCAGGCGTTCGTGTTACGAGCAAGGCATCAAAGACAAGTGCCAGAAGGACTTGAACGACAAACTTGCCGATGAACACCGCCACGAAGAGGGTGCTCGCAGGATTGGTGTCTATGACGAGGGAGAAGATTATGGAAAACCATAAGTGCCACACCTGTGGCAAGGACTGTCCAATCCCGTTTGCAATAGACATCCCGAATGGTTGGTACTATTGCAGTCAAATGTGCTACGTGAAAACGCTGTTCAAGAAACCCCAGAAATGCCTCAACGACTATCCCGATAATTCACGGGACGAGTTCGGGGAAGACGGTGGGTGCTAAATGATTACCTATCGTATTATTGATGGTAAAACATTTTTGCATGAACATCACCTTTGCATAAATTGCATGCGTATGTTCTGCATTAACTTCCATCCATTCTCTTGTGTAACTGATGGCGTACGAATGCTCTATGTGCACCGTAAGTGTCCGCCTCTTCGGGAACGCGCAAAACTCCCACCTTGAAATCCGCCCTAGTGACGGATTTCTTTTTGTCAGCCTATTGCTTTTGTAACACATATGTGATATAATAGATACATGAAAGAAAATAACGATACGTTCCTTATCATTAGGATAAAGAAAAGTTTGAAGAAAGTTTTGGTCGAATTAGCAGGAGGAGATAGGAAACTCTCAAAATATGTTAGGGGGATATTAGAAAAGAAAATTGGCTAAAAAGAGGAAAGAAAGGGATTCACTGGGGGTGGGCACCATAACTATAGATTTATAATTAAGAACGGGTACCCTCCACTTTATAGGATATTGTGTTTTAATTGTAATTGCGGTAGAGCAAGAGCAATCAATAAGATATGTCCACACGAACATGAAAAGAAAATCTAAATCAGCTAAGAAAAAACTAGAAGATAAGTTGTGGGAGTTGTGTAAAGAATTAATTCGCGCTATGTACCCACACACCTGTTACACTTGTGGTTCACCAAATCTAGTTGGAATGAATTTACACACTGGCCATATGTGGGCCAAGGCTTCACTTAGTAGCCATCTAAAGTATGATTTACGAGTTCTACGGCCACAATGTTACCGTTGTAATGTTCATCTTGGTGGAATGGGGGCGGTCTTCTTTGAACGCATGCAAAAGGAAATAGGGGTTAGGGCAATGAACGCCCTTATTAAAGAGAAACAAATTACTATTAAGGCAGACGAAATTTGGTTTACTAATAAGATTGCAGAATATAAAGAACTATTAAAATGAATAAACTACATAATATAATCTGGTCAATAGAAGATGGAATGAGAGAAGTCAAATATGCATACCAGCGTGTTGTCAATGGATATGATGAACGCATCTCGTGGGATATTGCCGAGTATCTTAACAGGATACTAATACCTGTATTAAAAAAGTTTCGCAAAGATAAGTTCGGTTACCCGTCAAACATGACCCAAAAGACATGGGACAAAGAACTTGACACTATGATTAAAGGATTCGAGGCAACTCAAAGAATAAAAGACTTTAATCTTAGCATAAAAGATAGTTATAAGAATGACATAAAAATTGCCGAAAAAGGTCTATCTACTTTTGCTAAAAGATATATGAATTTATGGGATTAAAAACGATGAAAACAACCCACCTTAATACTTGCTCTGCTCCCATTTGCGCAGAAGACACAACTTCCTCAGAACTAATCTGGAGGCCAGGAGAAGTGGTTTGTACAAAGTCTCCCGCACAACCCTTCCAAAAGAAACAGCGTGAGATAAATAAATTATTTAATGCAGGAAAGTGGAAGTTCCATGACCCAGACGATTGGTTCACAAAAGACGATTTAGAGGGTAAGACAAGTAGACGAGTTTAACACCCCTTCCTACAAAGTAGACGGAAAATGACCCATATAAAAGCAGGTCATTTTTTCGTTCCAAGAGACTCCCGCTTAAAGAGGTAGACTGGTCGCTACGGTCTTTTTTCTTCCTCCTGGAGCCTATTATTTGAGTTTCAATACTAAAGCAATCACCTGCTGTAAAAGGTCTATTATCTTTCCAATAATTGAAGCACGACTTTCAATCTGGTCAACAATAACCTGTGGCACTTCTGCGAACCATACTCCCCATGCTTCTGTTGGCTTGTATTGCGAAAATAGGAAGTAGGCAGTTCCTTTATCAGCCCAGTCAATTCCCCAAGAATTAGCAAGCCTGAAACTATCGCCATTGTAATTGGTGATATTTATTGCGTGTCCGCTAATAACATTTTTTGGTGGGCGGAGGGGTTCTACTGGTACAGTCCACCACTCTTCGCCGACAACAAACCGAGAAGGTAGAGCACCTTGTTCGTCTATCGCATTGGCAAGATTATCTCGTGTTACGGGGATGGATGCGTAGGCTTTGATTTTATACTTTGAGGCAATGGCAGAAAGCCTGACAATTTCGCTTTCGGGGACTGCTTGTAGTTTTTTAATATATTCTGAATAAGGAAGGTTGCGGTCTTCTAGTGTTGTAAAAGTCCACTCACTCTGTGGAAGAAACCCGACATTCTTTCCAATATTTAGCGCAGAAGAAATTGATGAACCCTCATCCCAGTTATTCTCGCTTCTCTTTTGTAGCAGGTATTGGAAGTCGTCACTGAAGTCTACACCAAAATATTTTCTGGCACGCATAGAGGTAGAGATACCTGTGCAGATACCAACCCGTTTTTGGTCTTCTATACTTGCTGGTCCCCATTTAGTTCCACCAATTATGTTTGACTTTGTGGGAACGTATGTAAATGTTCGCAAGTCAAACGGTGATTTTTGTGCTCCTGTTGAATATATCATTTCATTATTTGTTTAGCTGTTAAAAAAGCACCACCTAGGAAAGTTAGAGTTCCTATAAGCCAGAATATCCCCTTCTTTCCGAATTTGAATTGCTGGTAAACCTCAAACATTTCGTTTACCTTCTCGTCACGGACATTGGCTCTCTCTTCCATTCGTTCAACCGCAGCTGCTAAACGAGCCATCTCTTTTCCGTTGTTTGCATAGATTTCAAGATGGCGGTCAAACCTCTTTTCAAGGTCTTCTACCATCTCGTCATCTTTTCGTCTCAGTGCTTCGTCCATATTACAAAATTAAATCATCTGATAAATTACCACTTCTAGGGTCTCCAATTTTCGGCTGAATGTCAGCGGTGTCGGCAAGGATTGCTGTAAGGGTTGCGTCCTGTTCTGCTGATAGACCGGAACCAGAAGAGGTTGTTACAATTGTAGCGGCGGCTGAACGCAGGATTTCAATCTGCGGACCTCCTATAACTTGTTTGATGACATCACCATCTACTCTTTGAGTAACGAGGTTCCCACCAGTGATAGTAAGAGTGTAATTTCCAGCATACGGTTCCAACTGCCACGGGTCTCGAAGCGACAATGTGATTGCCGTCTGAACCCCCGTAGCAAGCTGATTTTTCCCAGATGAGTCAGCTATTTGCGGATGTGCAATCCCTATTTCAGAAGCCCCTGCTTCGCGTATTTTATTTAGCAATTCTTGAACTGTAACATCGGTAGTAGGGCTTGTTATATGGATTGAATAATCTGGATAATCAAGTGTTATAGCCATAAGTTTATGATGCCGTCGTGTCTATTGTTCGGATTGCTGAAATGGTCAATCCAGTGTTTGTTACTGTACCCGTGTTTTCAAACGGAATGATTGTATTCCCCGCCCCTGTAGCGTACTTACGAACTCTACCCGTTACAGCAAAGTCTGCCACATAAATCAGCGAAACTGAAACGGATGTACTTGTTGCTTGTTCGTCAATCAATGGCACATAACAATTTGCACCATTTGCCTCGCCTGTTGGGTTAGTCGAAACTGTGAATGTTTTTGTGGCTTTATTAAGGGCGGTATATGCGTAGCGATTATCCCCTACACGAATTATACCTGTTGAAGCAATGTCATTTGCCACTGTCTGAGTTACGACGATAGTCGTTGCTGTTGTGGAGGCGATAGTAAACTGATTTTTGCGAGGAAGTTTCGATGCAAACCACGAGTGTGTACCAGTGCCAGTACCAGTCACATCAAGTACCGCACCTCCTTGCGTTGCTGAGATTTTGAAGTCGTCAGCCGTTAATCCTGTTTCCACAACATAGTAGGTTGTTCCAGCGGTCAATCCAGCAGGGAGTGTGCCCGTAGAAGTGAAGGTTATTTCTGTACCGATAAGTATCGTGTGGTTGGTAGAAGTGAAGAGGTCAGTTGCCGCAACAACAGTGAATGTCCCATAAGCACTGCGAGCCATAAACGCTCGGTCACCTGAAACCAATCCGTCTAGTTTTACACTGATTGAGGTAGGAGCTTGACGAAGCGCACCAGTGTCGTCCGTGAGAATGATGTTGTTTGCTTCGCCTGCGTCATAGTTGGTGAGCAAGATACCTTGAGCACCGAAGAACTTGCCTCCAGCGTATGTTCCAAATGGCGCCGCCTTAACTTCAGTGAATGAGGCATTTGCCGACTTGTAGAATTGACCCTGTACTCCGTTAATAGTAGCAGTCGCCCCAATCCTTGTGATGTATTTAAGATACTCATAAGTCTGGAGCATTGTTTTGCCGTTACAATTCACAGTCGCGGTGTATTGTTCAGCAGACCCGTTTTGGTCAAAGTCAAATGTTGGTGCGTCAAATGTAACAGTAAGCCCATACGCCGATACTGTGCCTTCGGCTGTTTGGTTGTTAATATCATCTGCAGTTTCAACCGCGACAGGGTTACGACCTCCAGTAGTAGGAGCTTGGAGTTTATTGTGGGTGAATGAGTCAGTCCAAGTACGCACAAGAGCAGTTACGTTGCGAGTGTCTACGTCGGCACCAGCAGAGCGGGTTTTAATGAGTTGGTCAATGTGTCCGCCTTGATACCCAGGGTGTGTGGCAACAGACGAGCCGTTTTGTAGCCAGTACGCTACCGCACCAGTCACGAGTGTACCAATGGAATAGAAGTTAGCCCACATATCATCTACATAGTTCACCTTTATAGAACTTCCATAGAGGTACCCAACATCACTATCGGCAGAGAATGTCCACGAGTTAATGATTTCATATTCCGTAGGTGTGTTGTACTTTATTGGCACTGAGTCATCCATTTGCCCTAGTTCGTCTATTTCATTTTGAATTTCAGAATAGAGCGACTGTACTGTACGACGAGCAGACCAACTATGGGTACCAGTACCTGTGTCGGTTACGTTAATCGTTGTGCCTCCTTCGGTGGCAGAGACCTTGAAGTCGTTAGCTGTAAGCCCTGAAGAAATGACATAGTATGTCGTATTGAGCGAAAGACCTGCGGGAAGTGTCGTTGTGGTAGTGAAGATAAGTCTATCGTTAGCCACGAGTCCGTGTGCGGTAGATGTAAATACATCAGTTGCCGCTACTACGGTTACCCCTGAAACAGGGTTGTGTTTAAGTTTCTTTAATCCAGTATCATACTGCCAGTTTTTGAAATTTGTAAATGTTACGTATGCCATGTTGTTATATTGTTAATATCTCTACTCCTCTCCCCGCTGATAATAGCCCACCTGCTTCCAAAGCAGTCACCCCAGCAATAGCGTCTGTACCATTGATGGTTACTGTATCTGCTAGGTCTAACTTCTTCACGAACACCTCTATCCCCACATTGGTTTTTGCCACAGTAAGAATAGTAGCAAGTTCTGTTGTGGTGAAGCGGTTCATAAATTCTATTTTTGAGATAGTGACGGGGAGCACTGGTGGTACTGGTTTTGTGATTGCTTCAAATCCAGTGATGGTTCCATCAACAGTAATTGCTTCATTTGAGTAGTCAATCTCCAGTGTGTTTGCCCCTGTGAAAACAAATGGAAGCCCAGTGCAATACTCCGAGTATTCTTTGTAGTTTCTATTTCCTTTTGGTATGTAGTATGTGTTCATAATTTTATAGTGCTACGGTGTCTAATGTCTGCGAGATGTAAACGTCCATTCCTTCGGAAGTAACGACCCCAACTGTTTCATTTGGGAGGTACTTAGGAGCAGTTGATGACTTTCTTACACTGATATTTGCGGAACCTTGAAAATAAGTAACAAAGGATACAACTCCGCTTGCGGGTGCTGTTCCTATATAGAGTTCTTCATTGTTACTTGCTTTTGAAACTCTCACACGAGAACCCTCAACAATGTTTGACAAAGTTACTTGTACTGGAAGGGGGACATTAGAAAGGGTGACCGCTCCAACTCCATCTTGAATTGATAAATTCACTTCGTCAATAATCCCAAGCACTTCGCCTCCAGTATGAGTTCCTGATTGTGAGCCAGAAGCACTTACAAGTGTGTGGAATAATACTGATGTCCCGTTGGTTGTTCCTGTCAGCACTGTACCGCTTGGTGTTAGTGATAGTCTAAATTGGTCAGCCGTAAAACTTGTTGCGTGAACATAATAATTAGTCCCAGCCGTAAACCCAGTTGGCATTGTAGCCGCTGTTAATCTCACTGGGTCGCCAATGGCAAGTCCGTGAGCCGTTGCTGCGAATATATCTGTAGTAGCGTTAAAGGTACAAGCGACATTCGCAATTGCTTTTGACGCACCTTGTGATGTCATTGAAAGGTAGTAGGAGTTTACGTCTATAATTGATGGATAAAAGGTATCTAACGTATTTACACCCGTAGGTAATGCCCCTGTTGTTGATAGTCCTATCATTTTCCCAGCAACAAGACCGTGCCCTGTGTGAGTCACTACTGTAGGTGTTGCGATTGTCATTGTTACTGTTGCCATAATTTATCCTTTAGGTATTGCAGTGTTAGCCGAAGCGTTCGCGTATGTGTTTGCATACGCAGTAGCAGTAGCGTATAAAGTGTTCTGCCAGATGATGTATGTGGTTGAACCCTTTACCACTTCGTCAAGATTGTTTGGATAACTCACCGTATTCCAAACATCACAGATGCTTGACATACTGCCACCTTCAAACGCTTTTGTCAGTCCAGGGTCGCGGAATTGAATCTCATTAAACGGTGTATAGAAACCACCAGCTCCGTCGGGAACTTTTGTCTTGATAGTGCCAGAATAAGCCTGTGTTGCGCCAGTTGAAACTCCTATGGGCACGTTCCCAGCAAATGCAGAAGTCTGCGCTACTCCACTCCACCCCATTGTGCACGGATATAGTGTTGCATTGGTAGTAGTGAAATCACCTCCCGCAGGATTTTTATAGCGAGGGCAGGAAGCACCGACGTGCGAACTTGCATTAGGGAACCCAAATGCCATCCCTCTAGTAAGAAGACTTGGTGGATAGGCATTGCCAGTTGTATCCCAAGGAGCCAATCTGCTCCGTTCAAATACGCCAGTCCACGCATTTGCGTTTGAGTCCCCAATACCCGCTGCGGTAATGCTCTGCATCATAATACAGCGGGCACTAGCATAAATGGCTAAGGTTGCTCCAGTACCAACCGTGATGCGTTGCTGACCTGTTGTTGCGATTGCAGTGGCTTGGTTTGTGCCAGTGTGTGATGTTGAGTTCCAATCTTCATACAAGTGGATTTGCAAATAGCCAGCAGTGTTGTAGTCAATCATCACATATTTATAAAACGCTCCGTCATCGGCAACGGGTGCTTTTAAGACTTGTTTATTTGTACCCGCAGAGGCATCGTGTACTGTCCAACCTGGGGCTGTGTACCCTGCATTATCACCCGATGGGGCGTAGATTTGTGTATTTGCTTGGTCACACCCTGCAGAGAGTGATGCTTTCAAAACAGTCCCTGTAAGAAAAGCGATAACATCATCTGCAATATTCGCAAGTGTTGCGCCTGATGTGTAGTTATATTTGATGTATGCCATGGTTTTTATTAAATTATATTTATATTATATCACATCTCTGTGTTCTAGTGGAGACTGTCTTCGTTCTTTTTCGCTCCTGAAACTCTCCTCACAGTGATTCGGGTCAAAGAAGAAGATTGTGTTGATAAAAGGCACAAGTGTTGGTATCTCCCGATGACACCTTGACGAGAAGGTCTCGTCAGCGAACCCTAGAAGGAGGGTATTTAGGAGCTGGTCTAGGGCTACAATATTCTGTTTTGTCCAATATTTAAGCATATACATATGTTTTAGATGCCCGACTTGCCCAGTTCGTTGCATAGTCACCTGTACCAGTGACTACCATCCAGATACCTGTGGCTGTAGTCTTTCTTTTGATTTGATAGCCAGTAGAGGAAGCATACCCGAAGTAGATGTAAGCCCCTGCGTCGTCCTTTTGGACATAGGAGTAGGAACCACCGAGGGCGGCGATAATCTCGTCCTGCTTTTCAGAGGTGGCGACATTGACCTCATCCCCTGCCACATTCTTTACTCCGACACTTCCAGGATTAAACCCAGCACTTCCTGGGCGAGCCTCTGTTATAACCCTAGCAAGTTCCTTAAAGTCTTTTGTATAATCAATTCCTTTAGTTTGGGGTACCTTCTTGAGAAAATTAGTAAGGTCATTTATCGCAGTAATAACTGGAGACAAATCTGTTTCAGAATCCTTCTTATCAAGAATATCCTGGAGAAGGGCCTCTATCCCAGCGGTATCTGTGCCATCAAACTTCTTATCCTTAATTGCTTCAACAATACTAGAAACACCCTCTTCAAGGGTTTTTAAGTCCAACTGGTTCTTTACAGTTATCTCTTCTACCGCTTCTGGGAGTTTAGGGTCTTCTTTATCTCGGATTTCTTCAAGAGTTTTCTGGATTCCAGAAATGTCGGGCGCGGCGAGTTTCTCCAGGTTCTTATTTACATCTTCAAACCCTTTCTTCTGGAGTTGGAATAACTGTCTTTCTGCGGAGTGTGGGTCTTTTATAGTCATGTAGTTGTTAATATCTTACCATAAATACGTGGTTATGTCAATTATAGACCTTATTTATTTGTAATTATGTCAATCACACTCGGAAACCGACCCTTGGGTTTTGGCTCCGTAACGCCAAATCCAACGAACTCAAGAAACGCAGACAGTGCAACTAGGTCTGCCTCCCTTTTCTTTTCAACATCTTTTGCGATTCCTTCAAGTGTAATTGGTACAAAATAACTCCTTATGGCTGATTCTACTGTTGGTTTTTTCCCAGAGTAATCTCTTCCCTCGAAGTAATCTCTGATAATACCAGGAGCTGGTGCTAGTTTCCCTTTAAAGAAGTCAAATAACAGGTCATTTACGGTGTCGTTGTATTTAGGGTTGCCTACTTTAGCGATACTTTTTCCAATTAATACTACGTACGAAGAAAGTCCTCCTGTGACATCTACCCATTTCTTTGTCCCAGGGATTCGGGCTTTACCAAATGTTGATTTAGATGGGTCAAATCCTACGTCTGTGGTCATCGATAGTGCCCCCATTATACTCGAAACCATTAGGAGATGTCTTGCAACATTTCTTTGCGCTATTTGTTGTGCGGGTTTCCCTAAAGATTTTGAGAAAGCATGAACTACTGTATTTAAGTTTGCAACCTGGTATCTTGCTGAAAAGAGAATCGTGTTAAGTCCTCCAGCGGCAGGTTCGAGTACCCCAAGCCCACCTCTTCCTGTTATAGAATTTACAACTCTAGCAATACCCTTCATTTCTTCTTTTGTTATTGAACCGTTTGCCATGATAACTTCCTTAACGTATGTCTCAAAGAGGTCCATTCTAGCCCCCTGACTAGCCATTGTAAATGCTTCATCTGATGCTTGGAAAATATTACCTAATCCTTTTATTTTCCTTACTGCGTGGGTAGGGAAGAAGTCTTCTACAAGACCAATCGCAAGTTTGGCTTCAACCATATCTTGATACATATCTCTTGTTACCATGTCAGCATTAAATGCTTCTGACATCTTTGTCATGTCATCTTTAGAGAAGACCTTTAGCCAAACATCTTTAGTAACCTTGACTTGCTTAACCCAGGTTTTAGGGTTAGCTGAGAGAACTTTTAGCCCCTGTCTAAACAACCACGAAGCATCCCATGCAGCCTTAACTGACTTTATTGAGGGATTAAATACAGCCTTTAGTGTCCCATAAGCAGCACTCCCAGTGCCACTAAAAAGCCCACTAACTCCGCCACCAGCCTCTTTGTACGATTTAGAAACGTCCTTTAATATCTCTACTGGTTGGTTATATAAATCTTGCGCGAAAGTAGTCTTAGGTTCTTTTATGTCATTTATAGTGTTGGTAAGTGCTTTTATTTTCATACCCAAAGCGAGTTTCTCTGGAGAGCCATCTGGTGTTCCCTTTGCAGGTTCAGTCAAGTCTCTAATTGCCCTTTTAATTTTAAAAATCTCATTCATCTTTTCCTCTGGAATAACTAGACCATACTTACGGTCTAGTGCATTTTTCGCAATTGATATGAGTTCTGAGTCATCAATGATTTGATTCTTCTCTGCAAGTCTTTTTGCTGTCTTCGCGGAAATATCGGTTAGTTCACTTGGTGTCAAATTTAGTTTTTTCAAAAAGGATTTCATTGCTTTGTCTGTATTTAGCGCAAGGAAAGTCCTCTCGAACCGCATGTTTAGTTCTTTCGCAGCGTCATCTCCAACCTCTTTCTTGAGAAGAATAAGTCGTTCTTCAGAAGAAATACTCTTCGAGAATATATCTCTGACTTTTCCGATTATTTCTGGTGGTACGCAGTAATTCATATTATTTACATTTTATAACCTTAATGAAGTCTTCGGTTCTATCCGACAGTTCTTTTTTTAGTGTCTTTAAGAAAGATGCTTCTTCTGCTTTTGCGTTTCTTGCCGCTTCTTTCGCTGTCTTTCCAACACCAGCCTTTCGTAACTTATCTAAACGAATCTCCCTGATTATACTTGCTGTTGTGTCCTTTTGCCTTAGAGAAGCACCGAATAACTCCTGTCCAGCGATAGAGAAGGTGTCTTCTTGTGCAAGTCTAGCGGCTAATTTACTGTCCCCAATATCATCTGCGTGGTTTTCCATCCAAGAAAGTGCCCATGACTTATTTATACGAGGGTCTGTAACCCTACCCGTTGCAATATCTTCTGCGACCTTAGCATCCATACTGAGTGTTTCCTTAAATACCTTATATGATTCCTCAACTGTCTTTGGGTCAAATACTTCTCCACTTGTTTTTTGAACACTCTCAATAGCCCTACTTGATTCTGCCTCAGAAATATTTGAGACTTGTTTATAAGTACTAGATGGAACTCCTCCTGCCACCTCTCCAACCCGAGTTTTTGGTGCGATATTCAAAGGGGTTTCTGTTGCCACCTTTGTAGAAACAGGCATTGTAGGCGACACTATTCCCGTAGACTCAGTTGGTGGAATCTTACCACGCTTAAAGTTTCCCATAATTCCCTTAGTAGTCTGTGGTAGGTTATTCTGGAAGGCCTTTACAATCTCTGCCTTGGTAAAGTTACCAGAAGGATTGTTTTGTGATAGTTCCTTTAAGATATTGGTCCCCTGCCGTACTGTTACTTTAGTGTTTTTAAGGTTCTCTATAACCTGACTAATCTTAATCGTGCCTGGTTCAATTGGAGGTACTTCGCCTCGAAGTGGTGCTGGTTTTGTAACAGTTGGAACTACTGTTTCTGGGACTGTATGTGGTGCACGTACTTCAGTCTTTGCAAGTGTTTCTTCAACTGGAACAGCCTTCTTCCCAAATAGTTTACCTAATTGTTTCCCAACGATAGGAATTGCTCCAGTTACTGCTGTTGTTGCCGCCGCAGTGGTTAATCCCTGTTTTGAAAAGGGGTCTCCACTCTCTAGTGCTTGCCCAGTCCCAAATACTGCACCTGCGCCTAATGCGCTCTTAATTGTATTTACTGGCAATGCTAATGCTGGAAGTTGTATTGCTCTACCAACTTCTTTCCCAGCCTCACCTAAGGTAGTTTTTGTTGGTACGGGTATTGCGAGTGGCCCAAGAACTGATTGGGTTGCCCTGTTCTGTTGTTCTGGGGTTTTTCCAGAGAGGGCCAACCCAGCTTGTGCCAACCTCTGTGGGGTGTAAGTAAGAGTCTTTCCAATGTCTATTGCAACATCTTTAGCAAAACCACCCACCTTGCTTAATGTAGATGGTGGTGGGACATATTTCTTGGTGCCAAGGCCCTTATATCCAGTCCTGGGGGTAGCATCCTGTGGCAATTGTAATCCACCGTATGGCATTAGTTTATTTAAGGTTATGGGTGTCTTTTAATAGTTGCCTTGTTTCGTCAGATAGGTCGCCATAGTCGTATACATGCTGTGGACCATGTTCACTAATATCATTCTGTAGTTGGTCAAGAGAAGTTGCTGTTTCTCCATAGCTGTAGAGTAAGGTTTTTGTTGTAGTATCAAACTTATAAGAATTTTTACTACTAGCAGAAGACCCACTTATGCTGTCTTTGAACTTATTCCACTCTGCCTGTATATTTGAACTTGATAGTGACATCCTCTTTTCTTGTTGTATCCTATTAACAAACGATGCAGGTGGGTTTGACATCTTAAATATTTCGTTCTTTATTTTATTTTGAACAGTCGGAGTCATATCATTTAATGCAGATGGGTATGCAAGTACGCGTTCTAGAGATGTACCAACACCGTCTTCAGTAATTTTATCCTTTGGCGCGAGTAATTTCTGCATTGCGGGCGTAAGCTTTGTAACGTCTACGATTCCTGTTGAAGTTAGAATCTGTAGAATCTGCGCCTGTGAGAAGCCCTTCCCCGCTAGACTCATGTATGTCGTTGCATACTTAGCCTGGTTAGTAGCGGTATCTTTCTCGTGACTAGCCATGGCTGTTCGGAAAGCCTTAGCAGATGATGATGAGATAGTATAAATCTCTCTCTGTGCTTTACTCTGTGCATCAAATATTTCTTTCTGCATTTCTCTAGCTGACTTTGACAAATCCTCTCTTACTGAGTATTCTTTGTCCGCAAGGTTATTCTCGATTTCGTTGATTGTATCTGTAAGGTTTATTTCTATCTCCCTGTTTGCGAATGAAAGCTTTGTGTCTAGTTCTTGCGCCGAACGCTGGTATTTCTCTTCTAATGTTGCAAGAGCAAGAGGTGCTGCCCCCGTTGTCATAAGTGCGCCGAGTTTAGCCAACATGCCAGTCATGTAGTTCTTAGCGTTTAGGCGATTAAGTTCATTAGTAGCCTTTGCCGTAGCAATATCTGACCTATTCTTATCCATTGCATACTGGGCTTTCTCTCTAGCTGTCGCCTTTGCATCTGCGGCCTTCTTCTCTAGGTTCTTAATCTTCTCCTTCTCAAGCTCTATTTCTTGCTGGTAAACACCCATCTGCTCTGGTGTCCCAAAGAAATGTTTCTTTAGCTCCTCTGGGATATTTGCTAGTCTAGCAATCTCATTCTGTCCCGCAAGTGTCTCTGGGAGTAACTTATTATACGCCTCCTGGTTATTTACTGGACTTCCGTTAGCATCGGTTGTTACTGTCGTACCATCCTTGAATACCTTTGTAATAGTTCCATCAACATTATCAATCTGCTTGATTGGTACTGGTTGGTTTTGTAAGTTGTTCTGGTTCGCTAGGAAGGAAGCAAGGTCTGTTTCAGGCTGAATACCCTGTACGTCAGGTGTTATCTTCGCCGCAATGTCGGCCATTGTCCCACCCGCCTTAATGAATGGGTCAATTGACTTCATAAAGTCGGGACTTTTTTGCGCGTTCTGGAAATCAGAAAGCGACGCAAAATTCTTTGCAATGTCTGACGAGGAAACAGTTACTAAGTTCTTTGTGTCAGACTCTTTACTATATTTCTTCCATGAGTCCATGGTAATGTTATCCTTTCGTTCCTTAAAAGCTTCCATTGTCTTATTCACACCAGCAATAGTCTGGGGATTGAATGTACCTGAAGTAAGGGCGGAGGTTTGTGAAAGCAACTTATCTTTAGCTTCTTTTGCGCGGGCATTAGCTTCAGCGGAGGTCATCCCAGCAAAACTATATCCCATTCCTTCTAGACCGTGTGATTTTGCAACAGCAAGAGATTCACCAGTAGTCAATACTGGGGGAGGAATACTCTTTTGTGGTGTTTGCATATCCTGCCCTGAAGTTGCAGGGGGTGTTAGAAACGAATCATTAGTAGCTGAACCACGTGGGTCATTGTATGTAGGCGCGGTAGAAGTTGGCTGCCCTGAAGTTGCAGGTGCTGTCAAAAAGCTTGGGTCTGTAGCTGAGCTGTATGGAGATGTGGCCACTCCTGTAACTGGGACTGGTTGGCGGATACTGCCACTTTTGCTTTGCTGACCAATCTGTCCAAGATTACCTATATTTACCTTCGGCGCACTGATTGTATCTCCTGGCTTTGCAACACCTGATTGAAAGGCATCATAAACAGAGGCAGATTGCCCCTTAATTGGTCCTGGTAGAGGTTGTGGCTTGAACCATTTTGCTATATCTGTGAGTATTGACATGATTATTTTATATTATTCTCACCCGAAAGACCGAGAAACAATACAGGAATGTATCCCATGTTTTTTAGTATTGTTGCTGTTGTTATTTCGTGTGTTGGCATATTATTGTTTTTTACTGGCATTATATCATCCTTAATAGAAACGCTCCTCCTACCCCTGCAACGATGAATGTCCCACTTTCTGTAAATGTATGTATTTGATTACCTCCTGAAGTTGTAATAGTTCCTCCTGTTGAAGAAGTAGATACGCCTGTAGAGCCGTCTATGGGGAATGAGATTATTACGATGCCTTGGAAACCAGTTCCACCAGTTGAATTACTGCCACTACCGCCACCAGCAGAACCATACCCAGTAGCGTTTGTTCCTGCGGTATTGCTTCCACCATTACCTGCGTTTGTACCACCGCTTCCACCAGCACCTGTGTTTGTACCTCCCCCACCGCCACTAGAATAAACATAAGCAGAACCAGAAATTGAGTTAGATGTTCCCGCCCCACCCGTGCCACCATTAGGACCGCTTCCACCTGCTCCAACTGCACCCTTACCTCCACCACCACCAGCACCTTCAGAACCTGAAGAACCAGTACCTCCATTATTTCCTTGCCCAGCAGTACCAGCACCTCCAACACTCCCGCCCCAACCAGTACCCCCACCACCAGAACCTCCAGCAGTATTTTGAGTTCCACCACCAACAGCTGTTATTGTACTAAATATAGAATCATTCCCGTTAGTATTGGCAGCTACACCCGCCCCAACAGTAATAGAATATGACTGTGGAATTACGGTAAAAGCTGTGTTTGATACGTATCCACCCGCACCACCACCACCACTGTACCATCCACTTCCTCCTCCTGCTCCGCCACCCACCACGAGTACATTAATGGTAGCCATACTATTTTTTAGAAGACTTAATATCGTTCTCTACATCAACCAGTGCAGAGTCTAAAAGTTTCTTGAAAGATACGAGTTCTGAGGAATTGTCTTGGCGCAATATAAAAGAAAGGGTTACACCATTTATTTCATAGGAGTATTCCTTTCGTGTCTTTGGAGACGAGGTTATTGTATTTTTAGTTTTCATCTTACCCGTTTTGTCCAATTACAAAGCCATCATATGTATTAGCACCTGTTCTAATAAATCCAAATGTATCTCTTTTATTAAGAGTTGCTGTAAGTGTTGGGATTATACCTCCAGCCCATCGCACTGTTGCAAACCAGCCAGTAATTGTTGAAACAGTCGTCCCCCCTTGGAGGATAGAAACAATGAATGGCTGGTTGTTTGTCGCTCCTGTTATGGTAAAAGTGATTGCTGTGCCAGAAGTGTGCCCTGAAACGATGTGCATATTATTTAATGACACATCTAGTGCCACTGTTTGCGCACCTGTAGCAGGAGTATATATAGCACCCGTGGGGTCTGTGGCATTTAGAACCGCCTTCCCTGTTACAGTGGGGGTGGTAATCGTTGGAGAGGTTATGGTGGGAGTGGTGATTGTTGGAGAAGTCCCAAATACCGCTGAGCCTGTTCCAGTTTCATCACTCAATACTTCCGCAAGTTGTGCAGAGGTAGTTGGGGCGAACTGAGAAAGTGGAAGTGAATTGGAAGCATTCCCAGAAATTTCAGCCCAATATTCTGCGGTGATATTCATACGTACTGGCTCAGCGACAGCGTGGACTTGGGCAGTTGTTCCGCCTACGCCACGAGCTGTACAGACAATATAATCCCCAGAACCATCAGTTCCTGTCCCACTATATGCAACAATCTCACGCAGAGATGCACTGTTAGGAGATACAACAAGCCAACCAGCTGTATTTGAAGTTGGCTTAGTTGCTAGATATAAATTACCTGTACCTGTGCCCCATGCGATTGAAACTGTAGTTTTGAAGAAATTCTGAAGTATTTTTGCCATATTATTAATTATTATTGTACCATATTAGCCACATAAAGTCAAATTAACTCACACTTACGATTGCATTTGGACTAAACTGATTGCGTGGCTCTTTTGACCCGCTAAGTGCATATTCTGCGATAGTAAAGGTTTCGTCTACTCGTGCGTTGCTCAATCCAATTGTAAGAGACTGTGCTTTAGAAAGGAAAGATATACGCTTCTTTAGGAAGGGACTTGATTCAATAGACTGCCCGAAACCATCTGCCACTAAATCTTCTCCTGGTGGGACCTCTCCAAGTGTGCTGAGTTCGTTACTAAGAGTTCCATCAACAAAGAATGAGTTGGTTTTTGACGTTCTCTGGTCGTTTGCATCCTCTTTTATAGTAACGGCAACAAGGGCCGTAAGGCTCTTAAACATCAGGTCAGCATAGCGGTACATACTAAACCTGTTAAAGTCCTTGTCTTCATTCTTTACGAAGTAGACTTCCGAAGAAATTGCCGCCCCGTTATCATTTAGGAGGGTTGTATCTGATTTAAGTACGCCAAATGGAGTAACAGACTTTGCGATGTATACCACTCCGTCTATTTGTGCATAACTATTTGCTGACGCTTTAATTCGCGCCATGTATTTTGTCCAAGCGTTTGAGTAGAGGAGGTGGCAAACAAAAGTAGTGTCATTCACAGAAGCACTAAGCGGAACTGATAGATAGAATCTACGGTTATAGTAAAAGACTGACACCTGCCCATAGTTTGCCTGGGAGATAGTGTAGAGAGTTTCTTTGATTTGGTCTGATATAACTGTTTTATTAACCCCAAGTACACCAATCTGTGTATCTTTAAAGCCAATAGAGCGAACCTCTCTTCCTGTGAAGAACCAAATATCATTTTCTACCCAATACAGGGCTTTACGAGAACAAGCACCATAGTTTCCCGACTGGAGTTCTATCTTTGGGACAAAAGCTGCCGCAACTTGGTCGTATACGAATGTTTGCTTCCAGATTGATTCCTTCTTAAATACAAGCAAAGAACCATAGTAGTTCTTTAGCCCTGTGACTGCATCAGTACCGACTGGTTTTGCAATATCTGTTCCTGTCCACGTAGTTGGAACTCCGACATTTGACCAGTAGTAGGTAAGAGGTTCTGCTGTAACGCCTGAGATAAAGAGTCTGTCCTCAAACGATTCAATAATATTACCCTTAGGGGCGGCTGTAATGACTGCAAAAGTTGTACCATTCCAAGAGAAGGTTGCTTCCACTGCATTGCCACCATACAAGATGTCATCATAAACCAACCAACCAAACTCTGCCCCCGTGGTGAAAACTCTTGACAGGGTGTGTACGCCCGATTGAGTTCCTGAAGTGTTGACTGCGGCCCCTGCTAGTGTTGCAGAAAACTGAAAAGCATCGGCTGTTAAACCTGTTGCAATAACATAGTAGGTAGTTCCTGCTGTAACTCCCGTAGGTAGTGCGCCAGTGGTAGAGAAAGAAATGGTAGAACCTGCTATCAATCCGTGCGCTGTGTAAGTTACAACTGCTGGCGTCGCAATAGTCATAGTAACTGTTGACCCTATGTTGTCCCAAACTCCAGTACTTGTATTATATTTCTGTAATTTGGTATCATTAGCACGGATAAAGTAACTTGTACCATCCTTTTTCTTATAGTTAAATATAGAGTGGCACAGTGTTGTTTCTGTTACGCCATACAATGACACACCAGTATCCTTTGACAAATACCCAGACTCGATAAAGTTCATGTTCACAGGAACACTGCGACCACGTGAGTCATCTATGTCAATCTGTTTTACTAGGTCGTTATAGA
>Ga0209518_1001117_pt1 | contig 30708 bp, 25 predicted proteins | sample RifGroB1_FD_183993 | JGI IMG/M metagenome (GOLD analysis project Ga0209518, IMG submission 183993) | Groundwater microbial communities from Rifle, Colorado, USA - Groundwater B1 (SPAdes) (version 2) | ecosystem: Environmental > Aquatic > Deep subsurface > Groundwater | place: Rifle, Colorado...
GATATTTTCAATTAAATCCCTGACAATGTCTTCAATTTTATACATATCTAACTCCCTTTGTTTTCCTTTCATCGTTCTCCCCATAGTTTTTCAATAGGGATTGAATATACAAAAAAATCAAGGGGGTCAGTCAACCGAATTTGCCGGGGGTCAGCTAAGTGAATTCAAAGGGGTCAGTATCGTGAAAAATGACACATTTCAGTATATTTTAAAAAAAATCATACCCATGACTCATTTTGACATAGGCGGTGATTATCTTTAATTCATATTTTATTTTATGGAGGAAAAGATGAAAAAAGCAATTCTATTTTGCTTACTGCTGCTCTCGGTATTTTACTCATCGGCTTGTGTTCCGGCTATTACAAAAACTTCAATCCGATACACGCTCAAAGAAGTGGAAGAACCAAGCAATCTCAAAGAACAGTTTGGAGAGTCCAAAATAGTGGTGGTAAACCAAGAGGCGGGAGAAACAGAAGTGACTCAAGCAGGGGGTTTTTCAAAAGAATGGAAAAATGAAGCCAAGTATGTGTATGAAAACGCCATTTTCAAAATGAAATGGATTTATGATGGGATTTGGTTTTATTTTGAATTTGAAAATAAAACCGAAAAAACTATCAAAATTGTTTGGGATGACAGTGTTTATGTAGGTCCTGACAATTTTTCATCCGGCATTGTCAAAGGAGATACGAAATATTCTGAAATGGAACAGTCGCAGCTTCCTTCCTCAGTGATGAAAAAATCCAGTTTCTTTACGCCTCTTTATCCTAAAAAATATATTGGAATGCAATACAATTATTATCCGGGTGCATTGGGAGGTATGTCTTCGCAAAGGCAATGGACAGTAAAGCCTCTTCCGATTATAGCTGATAAAGACTATCGGTTTCAAATTGCATTGGAATATGAAGGAGTAGTTCAGCCTTATATCTTTGTTTTCCAGATTGACCAAAAAACAATTGAGGAAAATAAAGAAAAAGAAGAAAAAGTGGATAAAGCAGCGGAAGAAATCAAGTTTTAAAACAAGACTGGTAAAACACGGGGGATTTCCCCCGTTTTTTGGAGTTAAAAAAATTAAAAGAGTTGAAGTTAATAAAAAAAGCCCGGATTCTTTTTTGAGAAGCGAGTTTTTTAAATGACTCAAAGCCGGTGAAAAGAGAATATGAGTTTTCTTCGAAAGTGAAAGATTTATCGGGCGACCGGTTTGAAATCAGACTCAAAAATGAATTAAAACAGACTGAAGTGGTGATCGGGGAGTCAGCCGTCAAATTATCTGCACCGGCCAACGAAAAAAACAAAGAAATAGAGGGGGTATGATGGGTTGGGTAATTTTTAAAAGTGTTGGACCAATCTTTATTATTATATTATTGATTGTTCTTTACGCTGTCATAACTGATAAAAAAAAGTAAATATGAGTCTGTGAAAAAAATTGTGTGTGAATTGTATAGAAAATATTGAAATCACACGACTTGGATAAAAGCTTTGTCCTGTTTAGATGTTTATAATCTCTCTTCAAATGAGATGATTTTAAGAAATTGAAGCTGAATTTTAAAAATGAAGAGTTTAAAATATCGAAGGAGAAGAAATAACCGGCTTTTTAACAAAAATTATTTTAGAAAAACTTCACAGCGAAGACTGCTAAAACACGGGGGATTTCCCCCCGTTTTTTTCTTGACAAAAAATCAGATTTTGATATATTTAGAGGTGGAAATGAAAGGAAAATTGAAATCGGTTAGCTGGAGAGGTTTTAGCTTCTATGCTGATGATCGCAATAGAACAAAAGATTCTATTTGTTTTTGTTTAAAATTTAGTTTATTAAACAAAGAAAATATAAAAAAGGTGATTAATGTGAAGCATTTAAGCATTGTTTTATTTTTACTAATTATCAATATTTTTCCTGTTTATGGTAAAAAATCAACTGAATCTGTTAAATCATTAAATGAAAAAATTAAATTATATGAAAAACAAATAAAAGAAATAAGTGAAAAATATAAAAAAATATTAAATGAATATTTAAAAGAAAATCAAAAAATTATATTATTGACTCAAGAAAATGAAAGATTGAAATTGGAAAATCTCAGATTAGCTTTAGAAATTGAAGACTTGAAATTTGGAGAAGAAAAGCTTCTGAATGATATCAATTTTTTATTCAAAGAAGGAAAATATTATCAAACAAAAGAAAAAATTGATGTTTTTATATCTAAATATAAATATTCTAAATATTTAGATGAATTAAAAATAATCTATACAAAATCTGAAGAAATAATTGCAAAACTGGAAGAAGAAAAAAAGGAAAGAATGAAACAGGCATTGTTAAATATGGAAGAAGACTATGATGAGTTTAAAAAAATTTCTTTCTATTTTCATAAAGAAAGAACTCAAGTTGATAATGGGATGTATTTATACTTTGGTCTGGAGAAAGACTCTAACCCATTTCTTAGAATGGTTATGATAGTAAGAGCAGATTATCTGTATGCAAAAAGTATTTTAGTAAAAATAAATGAAGATGTTATAGAATGTCCTGTCTCATACAATAGCATATCTCATGGAGATTTTGAGTCGTTAGATGTAATGATTGAACAAAAATCCATTTATTTTGATATACTTAAAAATATTATTACTGCAAATAATGTAATAAAAATACGATTTTCAGGTGATTATTATAAAGATATTGAAGTGAGTGAAGAAGATATCACTAAGATGAAGGAAGTATATGAAGCTTATTTGGCTCTCGGCGGAAATTTGAAATTTGAAAATGAATAGCATGAGTTTGATTTATTAAGGATAAATAGGGTATGGCAAATTCTAAAGAAGCAAGTGCAAGGTTAAAAATTAATAAACTACTTGAACAAGCTGGCTGGAGATTTTTTGATAATGAAAAAGGACAAGCAAATATTCAGCTTGAACTAAATGTAAAAATTTCTCAAAAAGATATTGATGGTTTTGGAAATAATTTTGAAAGAACGAAAAACGGGTTTATTGATTTTTTACTTTTAGATGATAAAGGGTTTCCGTTTGTTATATTAGAAGCCAAAAAAGAAGATAAAAATCCGCTTGATGGGAAAGAACAAGCCAGAAGATATGCACAGAATATCAATGCTCGTTTTGTTATTCTTTCAAATGGAAACTTGCACTATTTTTGGGATTTGGAGAGAGGCGATCCTGATATTATTACTGAATTTCCAACACAAGAATCACTTATTCATAGACTTGGATTTACTCCAAACAACAAAAGACTTGCAGATGAAGAAGTAAATATTGATTACATTGCACTTACACAAAATACACATTTCAAAGATGATCCACAATATAAAAACAAACAAACAAGAAGCAAATATTTATGGGAACAAGGTTTAAGAATCCTTAGACCTTATCAATTAAAATCAATTCAAGCACTTCAAAAATCAGCAGAACAAGGAAATGATCGTTTCCTTTTTGAAATGGCAACAGGAACAGGAAAAACACTGACTTCTGCAGCAGTTATCAAATTGTTTTTGAGAACTGGGAATGCAAAAAGAGTCTTGTTTCTAGTAGATCGTTTAGAGCTTGAAGATCAAGCATACAAAAACTTTGTTGAATATCTCGAAAATGATTATAGAACGGTCATTTATAAACAAAACCGCGATGATTGGAAAAAAGCTGAAATTGTCGTTTCTACTGTCCAAAGTCTTTCAGCACAGGATAAATATAAAAAACTATTTTCTCCGACTGATTTTGATTTGCTGATTGCTGACGAATCTCACCGTGCAATTGGTGGAAACTCAAGGGCAGTTTTTGAGTATTTTATAGGATACAAGCTAGGTCTTACTGCAACACCAAAAAATTATCTCAAAAATATAGATCCTCATAAACTTTCAAGCAAAGACCCGAGAGCTTGGGAAAGAAGGCAAATGCTTGATACTTACACTACTTTTGGTTGTAAAGATGGAGAGCCGACTTTCCGCTATAGTTTGCTTGACGGAGTAAAAGATGGATTTTTGATAAATCCTACTGTGGTTGATGCAAGAACAGATATTACAGCGGAACTGCTTTCTGAAAAAGGCTATGCTGTAATGGTAGAAAAAGAAGAAGGCGGAGAAGAGGAGGAATCATTTTACCAAAAAGATTTTGAAAAGAAGTTTTTTTCTGAACAAACAAATCAGGTTTTTTGTCAGACTTTTTTGGAAAATGCACAAAAAGATCCAATCAGTGGAGAAATTGGCAAGAGTATTATCTTTTGTGTCAGTCAAAAGCATGCAAGTAAAATCACTCAAATGCTCAACAAAATAGCAAGCCAGCTTTGGCCTTTAAAATATAATTCTGATTTTGCGGTTCAGATAACTTCAAACATTGCAGATTCACAACAATTTACCCTAAATTTTGCAAACAATAATCTGAACGGTCATACAAGATTTTTGGATAGTTATCAATCAAGCAAAACCCGTGTCTGTGTGACAGTCGGAATGATGACAACGGGTTATGACTGTCAGGATATTCTCAATCTCGCACTGATGAGACCAGTTTTTTCTCCGACTGATTTTATCCAGATAAAAGGAAGAGGAACCAGAAAATATTCATTTGAATATACAGATGAATATGGTGACAAACACAGACATGAAAAAGTCAGTTTTAAATTTTTTGATTTTTTTGCAAACTGTGAATATTTTGAAGAAAAGTTTGATTATGATGAAATCTTAAAACTTCCACAGCTTAAAAAAAGAATTGGAGGAGATGATAGATTGCCGGTAAATATTGATGAGTTTGAAGTTTTTGATCCTGATAAAGTCAAAGAATTGAAAGAACATGTCATTGGTATTGAAGGGATGAAAGTCGATCGCAAGCTTTTTGAAAAAGCAAAACAAGAATTACAAGAAGACACCGAAATTAAGACGGCTATTGATAACGAACAATGGGAAAAAGCAATAAAAATTGTTCGTGATAAATACGAAGACAAGCCAAAGTTGTATCTCAACTTGGATAAAATCCGCAAAAGTGAAAATCTTGACCGCCGTATTACTTGGAGAGAAGTTTTGGAAAGAGTTTTTGGATTTATTGATAGATTTAAAGATAAAAATGAGCTTCTCGAAGAAGAATGTGAAAAATTTATCTCAATCTATAAACCTGAAAATAAATATATTATCCCGATTAAAAACTATCTTAAAGCCTATGTGACAGATGAGAGATTGAGAGATATTATCAACAAGAAACATTATGCAGACCTCAATGTCTATGCCGGATTTGGCATGGCGGAGTTTAAAGCTCTCAATGGCTATCGTGATACAATTCCAGAATATGTCAAAGATTATGTGACAATCAATCAATTTATGAGGTAACCAAACTATTATGACTAAAAAAGATAATCAAATATCAATCAAAGAGCAAACATCAGAATTTTTACTTTACACAACTCCTAATGGCGAGATAAAAGTGGAAGTTTTTTTACACAATGAAAATCTTTGGCTAACTCAAGATCGTATGGCAGAGCTTTTTGGTGTAAAAAGACCAGCAATTACTAAGCATTTAAAAAATATTTTTGATGTGGGAGAATTAGAGGAAATTTCAGTTAGTTCCATTTTGGAACATACTGCAAGTGATGGAAAAAAGTATAAAACTAAATTTTATAACCTTGATGCGATTATTGCGGTTGGCTATCGTGTTAATTCAAAAAAAGCGACTCAATTTAGAATTTGGGCAACGACAGTTCTCAAAGATTATATCATCAAAGGCTTTGCTATGGATGATGAGAGGATGAAAAACGGCCACTACTTTGGAAAAGATTATTTTCAAGAATTGCTTGAAAGAATCCGTTCAATCCGCACTAGCGAAAGAAGAATTTATCAAAAAATCACTGATATTTTTGCAGAATGCAGTATTGATTATGATAAAAATTCTGATATTACCAAAAATTTTTATGCAATGGTGCAAAACAAGTTTCATTTTGCAATTACCGGCAAAACAGCAGCAGAAATTATTTACAATACAGCAGACAAAGACAAACCGTTTATGGGACTCAAAACTTGGAAAAATGCCACAAAAGGTAGAATATTAAAATCTGATACAATAGTTGCTAAAAATTATTTAGAGGAAGATGAAATTAAAAAGCTTGAAAGAACCATTTCGGGATATTTTGATTATATTGAAAGAATGATCGAAGCTCGTGAAATACTGACTATGGAAAAACTGGCAGTTTCTATCAACGAATTTTTGCAGTTTAATAAATATGAAGTTTTGCAAGATAGAGGCAAAATATCTCACAAACAAGCAGAGGAAAAAGCTTTTGCAGAATATGAAGAATTTAACAAAACACAATCAATAGAATCAGACTTTGACCGTGAAATTAAAAAACTTTTACAATCAAACAAGGAGTAAATTATGCTGGATAACACAACCAAAAGACAAATAGATTCCGCTAGAGATATCCTCGTGGGAAAAGTGCCGGACCCAAAAGCACAGATAGACCAAATTACAACGGCTATGATTTATAAATTCATGGATGATATGGATAAGGAAGCCCAAGAACTGGGCGGTGAAGCAAGATTTTTTGCTGATATTCTTTCAGATTATTCATGGACTAAGCTCATGGATACCAAGCTGTCAGGTGAACAAAGAATCAATATGTATAGAGAAGCTATCGAAAAACTGAAAACAGCTCCAAACATTCCAGAACTTTTTCGTAATATTTTCAAAAACTATTATCTGCCTTTTTATGATGCAAGGACTTTGAGTTTATTTCTCAAAGAGATCAACGAATTTAGCTATGATAACAGCGAAAATCTTGGCAATGCTTTTGAATACCTGCTTTCAATATTAGGAAGTCAAGGCGATGCAGGGCAATTCCGCACTCCAAGGCATATTATTGATTTTATAGTTTCAGTTGTTGATCCCAAAAAAAATGAAACCACTCTTGACCCTGCTTGTGGAACGGCTGGGTTTTTGATTTCCGCCTACAAGCATATTATCAAAACCAATTCATCAAACTACAAGCCTGAAAAAGAGGCTGAGGATTTTACAGAACAAGGAGAAACTGCCATAGAAACCATCATCGCCGAAAAAGAAAGATATACAGGCGATAAACTCACTCCAGATGATAAAACGAAACTTACACATAATATCGCTGGTTATGATATAGATTCCAATATGGTAAAACTTGCCCTTGTCAACCTCTATCTTCACGGCTTTCCTGATCCAAAAATTTCTGAATATGACACCCTGACCAGTGAAAAAAGATGGGATGAAACTTTTGATGTCATCCTTGCCAATCCGCCATTTATGACTCCAAAAGGCGGAATTGTGCCGCATAAAAGATTTAGTATCCAAGCCAATCGTGCTGAAGTGCTTTTTGTGGATTATATCGCTGAGCATCTCAGTATCAAAGGAAGAGCGGGTATCATCGTTCCCGAAGGGATTATTTTCCAATCTGCCAATGCTTATAAAAATCTCCGTAAAAATCTGATAGAAAACTGGGGACTCTATGCGGTTGTAAGTCTGCCAAGTGGAGTTTTTCAGCCATATAGTGGAGTAAAAACAAGTATTTTACTTTTGGACAAAGAAATTGCAAAAAAAAGTGATGAAGTTTTGTTTCTCAAAGTAGAAAATGATGGGTTTGACCTCGGAGCACAGAGGAGAAGGATAGAAAAAAATGATCTTCCTGACTGTCTTCGTGTTTTGGAGAGTTGGAAAAAAAATGTAGGGGCAAAAAATCTTTTGCCCGATGAAGATTCCAAAATTGCCTTTGCAGTAAAAAAAGAAAAAATCGCCGAAAACGGAGACTATAACCTCACAGGAGACCGCTATCGCGAGACGGTGGATTATGGCAATGCCAAGTGGGAAATGGTGGAGTTGGGGGAGGTTTTTCTGGAAATAAAAAATGGTAAAAATGTTAATCAAATTGATGAAATAGGAAAATATAAAGTTTCAAGAATTCAAACTATTGCCGATGGAACAGTCAATTTAGAAAAAACAAAATATACGAATGATGATGTTAATGAAAACGATTTTTTACAAGAAGGCGACATATTATTTAGTCATATAAATAGTTTTGAACATCTAGCAAAAACAGCAATATTTCAAAAGTATTCAGAAAAAGTTGTACACGGAGCAAATCTCATAAGACTTAGACCTAATTTTTCAAAAGTGATACCAAAATTTGCACTATCAATTTTCAAATCAGATATTTTCATAGAAAATGCAAGAAAATATGCACAAAAAGCAGTAAATCAGGCAAGTATAAATACCAGTGTGATAAAATCTTTCTCAATCCCCCTCCCACCACTTTCCGTCCAAGAGCAAATCGTGGCGGAGATAGAGCAATATCAAAAAGTTATCGATGGAGCCAAGCAAGTTGTTGCAAACTGGAAGCCAAATTTCCGCATTGATCCGAGTTGGGAAATGGTGGAGTTGGGGGAGGTTTGTGAGATTTATAATGGTTCAACTCCCAAAAGAACAGAAAAAGATTATTGGGAAAATGGAACTATTCCTTGGTTTACAATTGAGGATATTAGAGAACAAGGAAGAATTATAAAAAAAACAAAACAAACTATTTCAGAAAGTGGGTTTAAAAATTCAAGTGTAAAATTATTGCCTAAGAATTCTGTTTTACTTTGTTGCACAGCTTCAATTGGAGAGTTTGCTTTTTCTGAAATTGAATTGACCACAAATCAACAATTCAATGGTTTAGTTGTAAAAGAAGAATTTAAACATCAATTATATCCAAAATATTTATTTCAAGTTGCATCAAAATTTAAATCTGAGCTTGAAAGACTAAGTGGAAAAACTTCTTTTGGTTTTGTATCAGTTGGAAGTTTAAAACAAATCAAAATCCCTCTTCCACCGCTCGAAGTTCAAGAGCAGATCGTGGCAGAGATAGAAGCCGAGCAGAGAGCCATAGATGAATGCAAAAAGTTGATTGAAAAAATGGAGAAGAAAATTGAGGCAAAGATTGGGGAAGTTTGGGGGTGAGGAAATTTAGCTTTTTAAAAGATAGTATGAAAAAATTATTAAGCATTTTTAAAAATTTTTTAAAAAGACTCAGAGAAAATGAGCCTTCATTGGCTAATTTTGTAAAAAAACAGAAAAAAACAAATAAGGAACTTACAAAAATATTATCGCAAAGACACGAACCTTTGTGGGTACCATCAAGAAGATCATTTTTGATAATTTTCTTTTGTATATTGCCTTTTGGAATTTTAGCTCATTTTAATTTGTTCCATACATTTTTTATTTGGACAATTCATCATTTTAACAATTTTTTCGATATTCCTTTATGTTCTTTTGAATTGTGGCTTAATAAGGTTTGTAATTTCTTTTATTATTTAGATTTTGAAACAAATACACACTTTTCAAATTTAATTTCAATACATACAGGTATTGGAGCGGTTTTAATTGGTTTAGCATTTTTTGTTGCACAGAGCTTGATTGATAAGAATGATCCAGATAAAGGAAGGGTTTTGCTATATAAAAGTCATTTCTTCCCCTTGCTTACGGCAGAAATACTAATATTTTTAATATTTATCTGGGGAGCTGTGAACTTGTTTGCTTTTGTAGCAATAATTATCCTTGCACTTTTTACAATTTATTTTCTTGGAGGTACGATAAATATATTGATCAAAGATTATGAAATGGAGAAGGCAAAAAAGAAAATGTTTTTTGCGGTATTAAAAAGCAATTTTATTAAGATTTTAGATCAGGAAATCAGAAAAAGAATTGGCAGAAATTATCTGAATAAAAAAGGTGAAGATATTGAAAAAGAAACAAATAGTTTAGTAAAACTTACACCGTTTGGAATTTATTACGAATATAATAACTATATACCAATCATTGCCGAAAGGCCAGGGATTGTTACAGATATTTCTTTCAAAGAACTGAAAAAACTTATTGCTGAGATAAAGAAAATAGCAAATAAACATAACAATAAGAAATATAAATGTAGTACTCCCGAAACTACTGAAAAAAGTTCTCCAATTAGCAAACAAGAAACAATTGTTTATGTGCGTCCTCAATTTTTAGGATACACCTCAGAAATTTCTAATGAGTTGATTCAAATAAGGGAGGATTTATTTGATGAAGAGTGTAAGGCAAAAGACTTAGAAAACTTAAAAAAGATTGTTTCAAGCGTTTTCACCATTCAACAATTACCTGAAATTGAAAAAGAAGCCCGCTTAGAAATTTCTAAAATTAAAGATAGATGTCTAAAGGCAATTAATAAACAAGAAACTGGCGAGCTTGGAAAAATAGTTGATTTTTATGTAGACCTAGCAAGAGAGTTTTTCACATATATCAATTTATATGGTGGTGGTTTTTCAAGTGAACAGGCAGAAAAAGAGAGAACCTCTTTTTTTGAAAGACTTAAGCCGATTGAATGGCTTTCAAGAGATATCAGAGAAATATTTGAGAAAGGTCTGCAATCTGACGACATTAATGTAATAAGAGAAGTTGCTTATTTACCAATTAGACTTGCAAATGAGGCTATTGAACATAAGGATCATTTGGTCTTTCAAGAATTTATTTACTTCCCTCAATTATTGTATTCTTATGCGTATGACAGAAAAGATAGTAACGAAAAAATATCTAAATTTATGTTTGACAGAACTTGGAGATATTTAAAAGAATTGTCTGACTATCATTTAGAATCAAAACTTAAAAAAAATAAATGTGATGAAGAAAATTTCACTGGTTTTGCAGTTCATCTTTTGAAAGTGTTTCAAAGTTTAATCAAAGCAAGTTTTGATAAAAGAGATTTTGAAAATTTTGAAAATTTTTTATTAAAAGCTAGTGTCTTATTTAAACATCTATCAAGACAGCATTTTTACGATAACGAAGAAGATAATATTTTCGATAAGATAAATAAAAAAAGACAGGAAATGTTTTTTGGTGTTACAAGTTGGATTTTATTTATAACAGAATCTAATAAGGACAACACCGAAATAAAAAAATATTTTGAAACCTGCAAACAGTATCTTCCATCAGACATTCAAGATTTAACTGAAATATTTCTAAATGTACATGATTTTGATGTAGAACATTTTTGGGGATGGAGTAATTGGGAACTTGAAGGGAAAAGTGAAGATAGTGAATTTGCTCATGGAATTAACATACTTGAAAAACTTGAAAAGCTCTATGCAATTCAATCTTTAAAAATACTTCAACCAAAAAATGCTCAAGAAATAGAAAAGATTAAACTTCCACATACTCGTGAACTAGCTTTTTTAGCAGAAGGAACAAGGGATTTATTAAAAATACTAGACAATATAAAATCTAACTCTGAAAATTGGAAATTTGTTTTGAATGATCAAGAAATATCAAAAGTGGATAAATTCAAAGAACTATTAGAGAAAGCCAGAAAAGCTCAAGAAGAGGGGGATTTACAAAGAAAAAGAGAAGCTCAAGTTTCTAAGACAAAAATAAATGAATTTAAGAAAAATGTGGTAAAGAACTTCTATGAAAGTCATGGAATAAGAAATGTTTTAAAATATTATGGATTGGTGATTGATGAAAGTATTGACTCTTACGAGGGTGAAATTAAAAAGCTCGGAATAAATACAATGTTTGATAAAGCCCCATTTTTTGATGAATCAGTAAAATGGCATGCTCATTTTATGGGAGATGACAATGGTTTTGATTTTGGCAGAAGTTTAATAAATGGTGAAAATAATGAAATTATTAAAATAATTCAAAAAAATTTAAACTTAATAAAAAAAGAAGAACTTGAGAGCCAACTTGCAATTTACGATCTTAAAAATACTTTAATTATCAGTCTAAACGGAGTTTCGTGGAAGTTCTTAGAAGAAAAATCTAATAACTATATTCCTAAATGGCAATTACAATCAAAAAAGATATATCCCGATAAAATTGCTGGTATTTATCAATTTGAAAACTATGAAATTCCTGTTTATGAAATCTACAATGGTAGTAAATCAAAGGATCTTTTAGTTTTAGATAAAAATAACTTTGGTAAAATCGTTCAATATTCACCTCTTGATAAGGATGAGTCAAAAGAATTTCAACAAGATATTTTTTATATGGATGTAGGCGTATTTACTGATGATTCAGACTTAATGAAAAAGTTTTTAGAGAGTCCTCCTGATTGGCTCAAAGAAATTGGAGATAAAGAAGCTCAGAAAAATCATTTAAAAGAAAGAGTTGTAATAAAGATTTTTGAGAGGTTTGAATTTAAACTAGCAGAAAAAGTAAAAGGATTTAAAATTAATATAAATGAATAATATAACAAAAAAAAGTAAAAATTACTTCCCTTGAAGCTTTTTCCTTCTTTGTTTTTATAAAGTGTTTTGATTTTTGGGAGTTCACCCCTGCACTCTCATGAAAAAAATCAAAAAATAGCCGTCCGTGTCCTCAGCCAATTCGGAGAGGAATCAACCAAGGTGGTTGCGGTGTCGTGAGAAGGGAAAAAGAAGGAGAATCAAAGATGACGGACAAAAAACCTCCGCAGTTTTACCGGCAGCGGTTTTTACTGGCTTTATTGTCAGTTTTTGGGAAAAAACTCACCAAAACAGATTTTCAGAAATACTTGTTTTTATACCAGAAGGAATATCAGCAAGAAAACCAAACCTATTTTTTTGTACCGTATAAATACGGACCTTTTTCTTTTCAGTCTTATGCTGATTTAAGAAGGCTTGAAGAGATTGGTTTTATTCAAAGGAGTGAAATCCTTGAGCTGAAAGATGATTACGATTACACAAACTATTTAAAGGAAAATGATCAAACAGTTCTGGCACAATTTTATCATGATTACAAGAATCTCAAAGGAAACGATTTAATCAGGTATGTTTATATCCGATACCCTTATTATGCATCCAAAAGTCTGATAGCGGATAAAATACTTGGAAATGTGTCCAGTGTGGTTAAAAATCAAGATGAAACTTCTTGTTTATTTTCTCTGGGCTATGAAGGAATCACGATTGATCAATATCTCGATAAAATCCTCTTCCATAATATTAAAATGGTAGTCGATGTCAGAAAAAACCCCGTCAGTATGAAATATGGTTTTTCAGGAAAAACATTAAAAAACTCACTGCAAGAGCTCAATATAGAGTATTGTCATTTACCGGAATTGGGTATTGATTCACAAGAGAGGCAAAACTTATCTTCTTTAGAAGATTATAGAATTCTTTTTGACAGTTATGAAAAAAACACTTTGGTAGCTCAAAAAAAATCTCTTTCAGCCCTAAATAATCTCTATTGCAGCAAAAAAAGAATCGCCCTGACTTGTTTTGAAAAAGATTACAGATTCTGTCACCGCTCAAAAATTACAGATTGGCTGAAGAAAGAATATGGGATAAAGGCATGGCATTTATGAAAGTATTAATTTTAGTAAAAACATATCCCGTTCTTTCAAAAAAATATTCAGAATTAGTTTGTACTGCCGGGTTAACTGAAAATTTTCAGTGGATCCGTATTTATCCTGTTCCGTTTAGATTGCTGGAGTTTGAAAAAAAATACAAAAAATACCAGTGGCTGGAAGCAGATTTAATTAAAAACTCTGCTGACCCAAGACCCGAAAGTTATAGAATCAAAAATTTTGATACAATCCGCCTTCTTCATTTTATTGATACAAAAAATAACTGGCAGGAAAGAAAGAATCTCATATTAAAAAACCTTCCTATTTATAAAGATTTAAAAACATTAATTCAAAAAGCAAATAAAAATAATTTATCTCTTGCATTATTTAAGCCGGAAAAAATTATTGATTTTATTGCTGAAGAAACGGAACGGGATTGGGATAGTGAATTGGTCAATAAAATAGAAAATGATATTAAACAGCCTGATTTATTTACTACTGATGAAGAATTGCAATTAAAAGAAACATTTGAATTGGTAAAAAAAATACCTTATAAATTTTCTTATAAGTTTTTAGATGAAAAGGGAAAAGAAAGCTGTTTAATGATCGAAGACTGGGAACTGGGTCAATTATATTGGAACTGCTTAAAAAAAGGAATTGATGAAAAAAAGGCAATAGAAAAAGTAAGGCAGAAATACTTTATTGAGTTTAAAAAAAAAGATTTATATCTTTATTTAGGAACTACCAGACAATTTCATGGTTGGGCTAAAAATCCTTTTGTGATTATAGGAGTTTTTTATCCCCCTTTTATAGATAGCTTGTTTGACGAATTTTAATTATGGCGAATTTGCCATAATTAAAACTAAAGATATTTTATGTGTTTTAAAATCAGAAATTATATCTTTGATTATTTATCTCAAAAAGGGTTTTCAAATATTTTTACTTTTATTAGTTTTTAAACATCTAATTAAAACAAAAAAGGTTAAAATAATGGCCGGAAAAAAAGTTTCAAAATTAAAATGGTTTTTAGCCATTCTTTTTATCATTGTGCTTTCAGCATTTGTGCTGACATCGGGTACTCAGAAAAAAAACTTTGTAAAGCCGAAGATTTCCAATGTGATTGATTCTGTTTATTCGTATGGGACAGTTGAGTCTGAAACCCGGTATAATCTGGTAACCAGTCTGACAAGCCAGATTCGAAAGCTTTATGTGACTGAAGGGGATCGGGTGAAAAAAAACGCTCCTTTAGTTCTTTTGGATAATGGGGTTCTTTTGAAGGCTCCGTTTAAAGGTGTGGTAACAGAACTTTATTATCATGAAAATGAAACGATCACTCCCAATCAAAAAATACTGACTCTGGCAGATCTTGATAATCTTTCTATTAAACTGAGTATGGATCAGGAAACAGTCTTGAAAATCCGTGAAAAGCAAAAGGCGGAAATTATTTTTGATAACCTTGAAAATAAAAAATTAAAAGGAGAGGTCTTTAAAAGATACCCTTCTTTGACAGATTTTATTGTCAAAGTGAAACTGGATGAAATTCCTTCAGAAATTCTTCCCGGCATGACCTGTGATACAGTGATTATTATTCAGGAAAAAAAAGACTCTCTCTTGATCCCGATAGCGGCAATTGATCAGGATGTACTCACCTTGATTCGAGATAAAAAAGAAATCAAAATAAAACCCAGGCTGGGGATTATTGTAGATGACTGGGTGGAAATTGTTGATGGCTCAGTCAAAGAAGACGATCAAATCCCTTTTGATGCAATGCAAAGGGGAAAAGTTGATCCAAAGCAGAAAACTTTTATCGACCAAAAAGCCAATTTGAGGAAAAATTTTATCCGTCTTATTCTCCTTGTTTTACTTATTATCATTCCAATTGTTTTTTGGAGACATCATGTGAGAAGAAAAAGGAAAGAGAAATGTGGTATTTAGCACTTAAGCATCTATTTTCAAGAAAAGCGCAGACTTTTTTGACTCTGATCGGAATTATTATCGGATCAGGAGGATATGTAGTTTTTACCGCAATACAGCTTGGATTCCAGTCTTTTATGGTAGAAAGGCTGATCAACCGGACAGGAAGCATTTTTATTTCTTCCAGAGACGAGTATATTACAAAAAACTCAGTGGAAAAAACATTTGCCAATCCTTCGCTTTATCACTGGCTCAAAGAACCTTCAGGAAGAAAAGAAAAATCAACGATTATGCATATCAAGAAATGGGAAGAAATCTTAAGGCGTTTTCCAGAGGTTGTTTCTTATTCGGGGCAGCTTTCCAAAGAGGCGATTATAGATTCTGGAACCTTTTCTACATCAGTGAATCTCAACGGCATAGATCCAAAACGATATGGAAAAGTAACCAATTTTGAAGAATATATTACAAAGGGGTCTCTCCAGATTCTTTCGCAGGAAAATAATTCGGTTTTAATCGGCGAACCCTTGATGAAATATCTGGGTATCAAGGAAAACGGGATTGTCAACCTGACTTTTTCAGATGGAAAAACAGTTCCGGTAAGAATTGTCGGTACTTATAACACAGGTGAGAGGGGCACGGATAATAGAAGCGTGATTGCATCGATTTCAACCGTGCAGAAACTGACTAATTCTATTGGAGAGCTTTCCTCTATTATTTTAAAAGTGGAAGATATTAATCAGGCGGCAGCGGTTGCCAATAAACTTTCTCTTTTCACTCCTGACAAGGTAGAAAGCTGGGATCAGAAAAATGAAAACTTTCTCAGCATGACTTCTACGCAGGATATGGTCAGAAATATTACAACGATTTCGTTTATTTTGATTGTTGCTTTTGGAATTTACAATATTTTAAATATGGTGGTCAATCAAAAGAAAAGGGAAATTGCTATTTTGAGGTCTTACGGATACAGCCAGAAAGATATCATTTTTCTTTTCTTGATTCAGGGGGTTATTTTAGGTGTGATAGGTGCGTTTATGGGGCTTTTGATAGGAGCTGGATTGTCTGCGAAAATAGAAACAATCCCTACAGCGGGAAGAGGAATGTCTCATATGGTGGTTTCATGGGATGTGGCGATTTACGCGAAAGGGTTTTTGCTGGTAGTAGGGTCTTCTTTATTAGCCAGTTTTTTTCCGGCAAAAAATGCTGGAAAGCTTTCCCCGGTTGAAATTATCAGAGGAAGTATGTAATGAAAATGATAGAATGCTCAGAGATAATCAAACAATTTGGAAAACCGCCCCTGACCGTTTTAAACTCGATTAGTTTTGATATTTTTAAGGGGGATTTTATAGGAGTTACCGGAAGATCGGGCTCAGGAAAATCTACGCTCCTTTATGTAGTGAGCGGACTGGATACCATTACTTCAGGAACTGTTTTAATCGGCGGTGAAAATATTCATACGATGGAACAGTCGAGAGTGCATATTTTTAGAAACACCCGGCTCGGCTTTATTTTTCAGTTTCACTATTTACTGCCTGAATTAAGCTGTTTTGACAATATACTCATGCCGGCAAGAAAATTTGGGTATGAAAAAGAAAAAGAAAGCTATGCAGAAGAACTTTTGGAAGAATTTAATATTGGATACTGTAAAAACAAGTTCCCCTCTCAGATATCCGGAGGAGAGCAGCAGAGGGTGGCAATAGCCCGATCCTTGATCATGAAACCGGAAATCCTTTTTGCGGATGAACCGACTGGAAATCTGGATTCTGAAAATGCAGAAAAAGTGATGCAGATTTTTGCAAAAATTAACCAGAAATACCAGACAACTATTATGATGGTGACCCACGAAGATGATTTTGCGGAAAGGGGAAACCGCTGGATTCATTTAAAAGACGGTGAAATTGTTTCTGAAAAAAAGACTGGGTCTTCCAATATGCCAAAAGGAGAATAAGGTGAATTTTAAATTTTTTTCTATCATTGTATTCATATCCGTACCCTTTTTATTAGCGGCTAAACCGGTTCATCTGGAAAATTTTGTAGAAGAATATATGAAAAATTCTTTGAATATTGAAATTGATTTAAACAACCTGCTTATGACTGAAAAAAAGATTCAGCAGGCGGAAGGTGTTTATGATATGAGCCTTTCTCTTCTTTCAAAATATACTTATCAGAAAAAACAGGATATTTCTTCTTTAGTTTCTTTAGATAATTCAAAAATAACAACAATAGGAATGGAGCTTTCCAAAACTTTTGAAGCAGCAGGGACTGGGGTCGTTTTGAGCCACGATTTGTCTTATTTAAAAAGTCCTTATAGCGAAACTTCAACTTCTCTCAGTCAGGCGAAATATCAGGGAAATCTGAGTTTGGCACTGATTCAGCCTTTTTTAAAAAATGCTTTCGGCATACTCAACCGCTATCCCAAGAAAAAACTGGAAATTCAAAAAAAAATAGATTCTGTTTACCATGAGGAAATCAAAGAACAGGAAAAGCTTTCAGCAGTCAGTGATTATCTGGATTGGCTTTATTATTCAAAACAGATTGAAACTTTAAACGATATTATTGATAATTATCAAAAAGTATATTTGACAACAGCGGATAAATATAAAAAAGGACTTGCCAGTCTTAAAAATCTTGAGACAGCAAGAAGCAATGTTCTGCTTTATGAAAAACAAAGAATTGAAATAAAAAAACTTTTTGAATTGAAAAAAATCGATATTTCCAGATGGGTGGTATTGGAAAAAGAAGATGTTCCTGACCTTACTCTTTTGGATAAAATGCCTGAAGTTTATGAATCTAAAGAAACAGGCGAAAACAGAAGCCTTAAAATAGCTTTGATGATGATCGAACAGCTCAAACTCAATATTCTTTCTTATGAAAATACGGAATTGCCGGATTTAAACCTGATTGCCTCTTATACTTTAAAATCAGGTCAAAGCGAGATGTCGGGAATTTATGGAGGGCTTTCAACAAAAGAATGGTATCTGGGAGTGCAGTTCAGTTTTTTATTTGGAAACAATGAGGCAGAAGGCAAGCTGAAGGCGGAAGAACTCTTAAAAAACCAAAAGCAGACTGAGTATCAAAGACTTTTGAAAATATTTTCAGCAGAACAGAAAAAAGCTTTGGCAGAGTTGAAGCTGATTCAGGAAACTCTTTCGAAGCAAAAAGAGTATATCGCTTCGCTTACGAGGAAATACGCAGAACAGAGAAAAGGTTTTTTTCAGGGAACTGAAGAACTTGAAACCCTTTTTCAGACAGCGAATGATCTTTCCAGCGCAAGGCTTGAATTTATCTATCTCTCCGCTGCTTATTTAAAAAAATACTATCTTTATCAGGAACTGATCGACAGTCTTTTATAGAAATAGAGCAAAGTGAATATAAAATGCAATCCTGTCTTCCGGTTTTTGCGTGCAAAAGACGGGGATCTGTATTGTAAACAATTTATTAATAATAGATTCCAGCCGTAGTTTATCTTGAATAAGAATGAAGGGCGGGAATGACAGGGTCAATATAAAAACGGTCAAAATAAATTTATTTTACTATATAATTCCAAAAATTAAAAGCAGGATAAAGATAAGAAAAGCTGTCATCACGCTGGCAATCACAGTAATAACGAGAGCATTGCTGTTTTTTTGATTCTTTTTTTTTCCGCTTCCTGAGTTATCGCCTTGGTTCGTTGGAGTAAGGACATCGACCTTTACTTCTTCTTCTTGAAGTATTTCAACAATGATAAGAGGAGCAATCTGAATAAATACTTTAAAACCATCCTGAGTTTTTTTAAAATAAATCACCTGTCCTTTGGCTTTCTTGATTTTTCCTTCAGGGGTCAAAAGATTCAGCTGCTTGATAATATTAAAAGCTTTTGCGGATCCGTCGATGATTTTTAACCCTACCGGATCATTGATGCTGAGTTCAGAAATAAATTTACCGCGGACAGGGGAAAGTGAAAATTCGCCTTTTAAAAAAACATTTCCTTCTGCGATTAAGGCTGTTTTTTTAATTTCTGTCTCGTCTTCTATAGGGGCAGGAATGTCTTTGGTTTTCTCTTTAATATCATTTTCCTGAGCTAAGAGCATGGCAGGACGGACAATTTCTTCAAATTCAAGAGAAGTAGTGTCTTCAGGCTCGATTTGCAAGAGGAAGTCATTGGATTCAAAAGCAAAGGAAACCATTTTTTCCATTTGAATTGTAACATAAGTGAGATCCTTGTTTTCAAGCCGTTCAACCATTTGAGAAATAATAGCAGGGCGGAATTCTTTTTCAAAAACAACATTCATTTTTGTGACTAGATCTTTTTTGTAGTCGTTTGTTTTAAAGGTACTGTTGACTTCCACAAAAAAGCTTTTCCAGGAATCGGCAATGGAAAAACTGTTGGAAAAAGTAAGATTGTCTTTGATGATTGAAAATTTTTCCACCAAATAATACTTGTATTTATGAAGAAAAAGTAAAAAAATTCCGCTCATGCTGTTTTTTTCTGAAAGAAGTTTTCCCTTGATGACCATAAAATCTTTTAAAGTCCCCTGCACAATCTTTTTTGCCCGGTTGATATCTCCATCGACATACTTCATGATTTTATCAATTTTAGTTGTAATGTCTTTTAGCTGTTGAGCTTCATCTGTCATAGCGGCCTCTTTAAAAGTTCAATCTTGATTTAAAAATTATTAAATTTATCGTCTTTTAATAAAATCTTATTTAAATATAATAAAAAGTATAAATCAAATTAATTTCAATTGAGAGTTTTTAATATGTTTTTCCTTTATTTACACTGAGATTTTTTAGACTTGGAATAATAAATCGGCTTGTTTTTTTTTCTTTCAATGCTTATTTTAGATAAAGTCTTTTTAAAAAACTTTAAAGATATTCAGGAGATAAAGAATGGGGCTCTCTTTTTACAACACGCTTTCAAAATCAAAAGAAAGTTTTCAATCGATAGAAGAGGGGAAAATTAAAGTTTATACCTGCGGACCGACTGTTTATAATTATGTCCATATCGGTAATTTAAGAACATTTCTTTTTGAGGATCTTTTGATCCGGTATTTGAAATATCTGTCTTATCAGGTCACTCATGTGATGAATCTGACAGATGTAGATGACAAGACAATTCGTGGGGCAAAAGAGAAAGGACAGGCATTAAAAGAATATACATTATTTTATTCTGAAGCTTTCTTTAGAGATTTAAAGACTTTAAATGCGCTTCCCGCCGATTTTTATCCTGCAGCCACGAACCATATCAAGGAAATGGTTGATTTAATCAAAATTCTTTTAAATAAAGCTATTGCTTATCAAACGGAAGACGGATCCATTTATTTTTCGATCCGCAAGTTTAAAGATTACGGAGCGCTTTCAGGAATGAAGCCGGACAATCTTTTGGACGGAGCCAGCGGAAGAGTCTCAAACGACGAGTATTCAAAAGAAGAAATGAAGGATTTTGTCCTCTGGAAAGCTTATGATCTGGAAGACGGGGATGTTTTTTGGGAAACTGAACTGGGAAAAGGCAGACCGGGCTGGCATATTGAGTGTTCGGCTATGAGTATGAAGTATCTGGGAGAATCTTTTGATATTCACTGCGGGGGGATTGACAATGCTTTTCCCCATCATGAAAATGAAATCGCCCAAAGCGAAGCGGCTACCGGGAAAAAATTTGTTCACTATTGGCTTCATTCGGCTTTTCTGAATGTGAATTCCGAGAAAATGGCAAAATCAAAAAAGAATTTTTATACTTTAAAAGATCTTCTTGAAAAAGATTTTGCCCCTATGTCAATCCGTTACAGCTTGATTACCACGCATTACCGGCAGCCTTTGAATTTTTCAGAAGAACTCATTGCCCAAAGTGATGCTGCTTTAAAAAGAGTAAAAGAATTTGTTTCATCTTTGAAATATATCAAAACAGAAAAACGCTTTAACGGATTTGAAAAAATAATTCAAGAGGCAAGAGAAGGTTTTGTCTCTCATATGAATGATGATTTAAATATTTCTCCCGCTATGGCATCGGTATTTGATTTTATCCGTAAGGTCAATGGATTGAAAGATGAGCTGGGGGAAAAAGACGCTCGGCAGGCACTTGATTTTATAGGCGAGATCAATCAAGTTGTCGGTGTTTTTCAATTTGAGGATGAAATTCTGGAAGAAGAAATTTTAAATTTGATAGAAGAAAGAAATCAGGCAAGAAGAGAGAAAAACTTTAAAAAATCCGATGAAATCCGAGAATTGTTATTAGCAAAAGGAATTTTACTGAAAGACACCAAAGAAGGAACCCAATGGCAGAAAACCAGCTGACTCAGCAGTTTAATGAAAAACTGAAAAAAGATTTTGAAGAGTTTAATCAGTATTTAGAAAAAGTCTCTTCAGCGTATTTTGATGAAGACATCAGCAAAGAGATCGGCTCTTATCCCAAGAAAACTATTTTTGAAAACGAGCTGATGGAAATCTATTGTTATGAAGGGAAAAAAGAAATTCCTCTTTTGATTATCACTCCGCATATCAACGCGTATTATGTTCTTGATCTTTTGCCTGAAGTCAGTTTTATTAAATACTTGTCTGAAAACGATTTTGCGCCTTATCTGGTTAGGTGGAAAGAGCCAAAAGAATATGAGATGAAATGGAATATTGAATATTATATCCAAAACGGAGTCAAAAAAGCGATCGATGAAGTGTATGAAAAAGAAAATAAAAAACTGGTTCTGCTAGGGCATTGTCTGGGAGGAGTATTAACCTCAAGTTATCTTTCATCTTTTAAAGACGAGAGGATTTCAAAATATGTGAGCCTCAATTCTCCCTATGATTTTTCAAAAATGGGAGAAGTGACCCGGATGACTTCAAAGGAATTTCTGGATGTTGATAAATTGGTGGACTCGCTTGGAAATATTCCCAGTGATTTTATGACTTTCGGGTTTCAGTTTATCAATCCTGCCATTCGTTTTCATGGGCTCATGGCGATATTTCATAATTATTTTAATAAACAGTTTGTCCGGCTTTATAAAGCCTTGATTTACTGGAGAGAAGAAAATATCGACATGCCGGGTGAATTTGCGCGGGATCTGATTAAAAATTATTTTCAGGAAAACCTTTTATTCAGAGGAAATTTAAAGATCGGCGGTGTAAAGGCTGATTTAAAAACGATTGAAATACCAGTCTTAAATATCATCAGTATGCTGGATGATGTGGCTCCTTATCCGTCCTGCGATGCTTTAAAAGAAAAAGTGAAAGATATTAAAACAATCGTGCTTCCCGATGGGCACTTGGCAGTGATTCTTCTGATTATGATGAATATTCCTCTTGAACCATACTGGAAGGAAATCCTCTCGTGGATAAAAGAGTAATTTTATTTTTTCTGATCCCAATGTTTCTTTTCGGGGGGGATCTCGATGATAGAAAAAACAGCGCATTAAAAGAAGCGGACAAATATTTTCAGAAAAAAAACTGGCTCAAGCTTTTAGAAACAGCAAAAAATCTTTCTAGCTGGGGAGAAAAAGAGGCTTTAAAAAAAGTATTGGATCAGGCAATTCTTTTGGTTATGGCAAAAGAATCGGAAGCGGGAGCCTATCAATTATCAACTCTCTATTTTAAGAACGGGGATTTAAAAAACTCGCTTTATTGGGAAAAGACAGCGGAAAGAATCGCTTTAAAAAAGAAAAAAAACTGGAAGAAATCTTGACAGAAATAGAATGGAGTCAAAAACTCTTTGAAATATTGGAAAAAGAAGCAAAAGTCTCAAATTGGATAGAAGCGGAAAGGGAAAACGGGAATCTGGGAATTTATTTTCCTGAACTTTTAGAGTGTTTTGGAGTGGCTCAAAATCAATATCATAAATACGATGTTTATTATCATCTTCTTTATTCCTGCGATGCGGCCTTTGAAACAAAAAAAGAAATCCGGATCGCCGCTCTTTTTCATGATATCGGGAAACCTTTGAAAAAGTCGCAGAAAGGCGGGACGGCTGTATTTTATAATCATGAAATTGCCGGAACCGATATCGCTTATCGGGTATTGGCCCGATGGGGATGTGAAAAAAAACTGATTCGAAAAATCACGCTTTTGATTAGATATCATATGTTTCATTACCTAGATGAATGGAAAGATTCAGCGGTGAGAAGGCTTTTAAAGAAAGTGGGGCGGCAGAATTTGGAGGATTTATTTCTTCTTCGTGTGGCGGATCGGGAAGGAAACGGAACCCGAAAGGGCGAGCCGATGAAATTGAAAGATTTCCGGGGGAGAATCCAAAAACTGATCGATGAAGAAAAACGGTTTAAGATCAAGGATCTGGCTATCGGCGGAGCGGATGTAATGGGATTCGGGGTGCCTCAAAGTCCCTTGATTGGAGAAGTGTTGAAATGGCTTTTTCAGCGTGTGACGGAAGGAATCCTTGAAAATAATTTTGAAATTTTAAAAAATGAAGCAAAAAAATATCTGGAAAATAAAAATAAGATTTAATTTTCAAAGTCTTTTTCCCAATAAATAATTTTTGTTTTGATAAAAAAAATCATTATTATAGTAAACTGATTATAAAATAACCGCCTGTTATTCCGGTTTTTGCTTGCAAAAGACCGGAACCTGTATTGTAAATAAATTATTTTACTCTATTTTAGAATGGAAACTTTTAATGATTTTAAACTTTCCGGAGAGTTTGGGAGGAGAGATGTTTAAGTTTTTAAAAATTGCTTTCAGAAATATTTTCAGACATAAAAGAAGAACTTTTTTTACCGCCGCAGCTATTGTAATAGGTCTTTCCATGCTTTTGACGGCACGGGGATTTTTAAATGGGTTTCAAAAAGAAATGATTCAGGGAAGCGCGGAATTATTGACCGGTGAAATTCAGATTCACTCCAAAGAATATGCTGAATCGTTGGAAATAATGCCTATGGATAAAGTCATCACTCCTTCAAAAGACTTTGGGAACGAATTAAAAAAAATCCTTGATATTACCGCATATACCTATCGTACACGCATCGCAGGAGTGATCAGCCGCGGGCAGGATGTCAGCGGGGCTTCAGATATTAAAGAATCAGATTTGCTGGGTGATGCGGATGTTGAATTAAATCAAAAAATCACAGAAGAAGATATAAAAAAGGAAACCTCAACCAAGAAAAAAAATTCCTTCCCCGTCTCTTCTCAGTTTATCGCGGTAGGGGTTGATCCTTTGAATGAACTCAAAGTCTGTCCCAGAATTAAAAACGCTTTAGTGGAGGGGAGATTTTTCACCGAAGAAGATAATTACCCGGAAAACACCTATGAAACGGTTGGGCTTTTAAATGCCCAGCTGATGAAAGGTCTTTCTTTGAATGTAGGGGATACGGTGGTTCTTATGCCTTGGGATGTCAGCGTGAAAATTGTGGGGAAACTAAAAATCGACCTGCCTACTCTGGATAAAAAACTGGTTTATCTGCCTTTAAAAGCGGTTCAAAATATGCTTTACGAAAGAAATTACGCTGAAAATACTGAATCAGTTCATGAAATTGTCATTAAAACAAAAAATATCAATGAAAAAGACAAAGCATTGGAAGAACTAAAAATTCTTTTTTCAGATAAAAAATGGGCGATTCAAGGATGGGAAGATTTTCTCGGTTTTTTCTCAGATGTCAGAAAACTCCAAAATACCGTTTTCTGGATGGTTCTTTTTATCATTCTCCTGATTGTCAGCACCAGTATTATCAATACAGGGCTGATGTCTGTCATGGAGCGCACCCGTGAAATCGGAACGCTGATGGCCATCGGCTATAAAAGAAAACACATTATCTCTCTTTTCCTTTTAGAAAATCTTTCTATCGGAATGATGGGAGGGTTATTTGGAATTATTCTGGGAAGTCTGATTGTAACTCTGATCAACCGGATCGGAATTCATTTTACCATACCGGGAACCACCACTGCCTTCATCATCCGCCCTGATTTAAATCTTTTTTTTATCGGCGTCGCTTTCCTCTTCGGGCTTTTGTCAACTCTCTTTGCAGCCATCTACCCTTCTTATCACGCATCGCGTTTAAAACCGGTGGATGCGCTGTCGAATAATTAACAAAAGGAGCCTGTTATGAAAAAAAATCTAAAAATATTTGTTTATCTTTTCTTTTTTTCACTTTTTTCAGGCATTTTTTCTTCGCCTGTGACAGCAGAAGACAGGAAAGCTTCCGAAATTCTTGAAAAAGCAATCAATATCATTGCCCCAAAAATTTTTCTGGCTGAAATAGAAATGACTTATCTTCGTTCAGACGGTTCCCAAGCAAAATACAAGATGATTTTAAAACACAAAAACTATAAATATTCTTTAGTCAATTTTTTAGAACCTGAAAGGGAAAAAGACAGACAGGTTTTAAGAATTGAGGAAAATCTCTGGAGCTATATGCCGAAAACCAAAAAAATCGTTCAGGTTTCCTTTGACTCCGATTTTATGGGGGGCGATTTTTCCAATCAGGATATTGTCCGTCTTAATCTTTTGGAAGATTATACCCCTGAATTGATCAAAGAAACAGAAAATCAGTATATTTTAGACCTCTCTCCCAATGGGAAAGGATTTTCCTATGCAAAGATCCGTTTCTGGATCAGAAAAAAAGACAATATGCCTCTTCAGGCATACTATTTCAGCCGGAACGGGAGTCCTTTAAAAAAACTGATTTATAAAGATTTGAAAGATTTTGACGGATTTACCCGCCCCTCTGTCTATGAAATGACCAATCTGGCTGAAAACACTAAAACCTATATGATTTTTGTTTCCTTTAAAAAACTGGAAACTCTGCCTGAAACCACTTTTTATAAAGAAAATATGGGAAAATACTAGCTATGAAAAAAATATGTCTGATTATAGCTGCTTTATTCTTTTTTTCTTCCCTCTCAATGGGAAAAGACCTGCTTTTGGAAGAAGTCCCCGACACAGTGGGAGAGGCGCAGGGAAGCAAAAAAGAAGAAATCAAACCAGTTGAAAAAGGGAAAGTGTTTGAAGAAAGGGTTTTTGGGTGGAAGGGATTTGTTTTGGCTGCAGGAAACTCTTCGGGATTTTATCATTCAGGCAGCGAGACTCGTTTTGCCTCCCTCCAGCTCAATCTTCAAATGGATTTTAAACCTTCCCCTTTGTTTTATTCTCATTTGGATATCCAGGGCAAAACTTCTTTTTCTTCCGACCCATCAAAAAATCAAAATCCCAAAGATGTTTTTCTCACCCATGAATTGTATTTTTCAAGTCAAATTTCATTTTTGAATTTTAGCCTTGGGAAAAAAAGGCTTGTGATTGGCTCGGGCATGCTGGTCAATCCTCTGGATATTTTCAATCCTCAAAAAGCCCTTCCAGGACTTCCAGAAGAAAGAGAAGGACAGTATCTTATCGGATTTAATTTTAGTCAATTGTTTGAAAATCAAAGCATCACAGCTTTTTCGGCAGATTTTTTTTACTACCCGGGAATTGTAAAAAACAAACAAACCATGCTGCCCGAAGCAATAGAAAAAGAACGGCAGGGTTTTTATTCCCGGATAGGGGGCGTTTTCTGGAAATGCGATTTTTCTTTATACGGATTTTACAAATATGAAGCCTTTCATTACGGGATTTCTTTCAGCCGTTATCTGACAGACAGCCTCGAATTTCATATTGAGTCGCTTTTTTCAAATCAGCGGCCGGTTTCATTAAAAAGGCTTTTTGTTGATGAAAATAAAACCCTTTATCTTAATCAGATTATAGGGATTCGTTATTCTTTTCTTTCCAAGCTGATTGTGTCTCTCGATTATTTTTACCAGCAGGGAGGATTGACCAAAAATGAATTTGAGGCTGATTTTTCTTTTCAGAGAAAACTCTTTTCTCTTTTGATTCTTTCTCTCAACAGCGAAGAGTATGAGAAAAACCCTTTTCTGACTCTTAAAAAACATTATTTAATAGTCAATCTTTCATGGCAGGATGTTTCAGATTATTTCAACCTCAATCTGACCTCTTTTTTTAGTCCTGAGGATCAGGCGCTGCTTCTTTTTCCCAAAATCGATTATCTGGCAAACGACAAAAGCACCGCAGGGTTTGGCGTGATGCTGATTAGTGGAAAAAAGGATCACCAGTACCGGAATTTTTCATTTGAATACCAGATGGTTTTTGACCTGACGGTTTATTTTTGATTGAGAAAAAGGAGAAAATATGAAAACAACAGTCAAAGCCAAGGGACTTCAAAAATATTACCAGCTGGGTAAGGTTCAGGTAGAAGCTTTAAAACAGGTGGATATGGAAATATTGGAAGGAGAGCTGGTTTCCATTATCGGACCCTCAGGGTCAGGGAAAACTTCTTTGTTGAACATTATCGGATTGATTGATACTCCAAGCGGGGGCAATTTATATTTTGAGGATCAGAAAATGGTCTTTTCGGATTTTAATGATATGGCACCCATCCGCAATGAAAAGATCGGGTATATTTTTCAGAATTTCAACCTGATTCCTGTCTTGAATGTCTATGAAAATATAGAGATCCCTTTTTTAATCCGTAAGAATATTTCAAAAAAAGAAAAACACGAAAGAATCGAAACTGTCATCGAACAAGTCGGTCTTTCAAAATATAAAAATCATAAACCGGATCAGCTTTCCGGGGGGCAAAGACAGCGAATTGCTATAGCACGCGCCATCGTCCATCACCCCAAACTTATTCTGGCAGATGAACCGACTGCAAACCTCGATTCACATACGAGTCAGACGATTATGGAACTTTTAATGAAACTGAATGCGGATATGAAAACCACTATTATTTTTTCCACCCATGATCCTCTGGTGATGAGCTATGCCAAAAAAATATTAAAAATTAAAGACGGGGTTTTAACAGAGGACGAATGAGTCAGGAAATCAAAAAAAATCCCGGCTTTTGGCACGAGGTCAAATGAAGGGCTAGGTTGATAGTTTATTGTTTATGAAATTTAAAAAATCTTGTTATCTTTATAGACTGGTATAAATAGAAACAAAGGGGTTTTTTATGGACAATGATTTAAAAAAATTCTCAGCTTTAAATACGATTATGGGGTTATTATGCATTATACCTGCTTTAGTGCAATTTATGGGGTTGTTGACTCTGGTGGTCCCTGTTTTGATTTTTATTTCAGGCGTGAATATAAGTATTTATAACAGAACGAAAAAAGGGAGCCTGAAATTTTCCAATTATTTATCGATTGGAATGATGCTGGATTTTGGGGTTTTTCTTTTATTGTATTTTCATTCTGACTACAATTATTTTTACCCTGAGTACAGCTCGGAAATCAATTTTTATCTTTCCCAGATTTTTTCCAGAGCTCCGTCATCTATTTTGATTCACCGGGTTGTCTGGTTTGTTACAAGGGATTTTCCCGAGGTGGTCTTTCAAGTGGCGCTTTTCGCAGTTCACGGAGCGCTTTTTTATTACTGGTTCAGTTTGTTTCGGAAAACAAAAAGCCTGATGGAAGAACAGGAAAAAAAGCTTTAAATTCCAAGCTCGTTAATTTCCAGGGCAATAATGCAGATATCATCCTCAAAATCATCTTCTTTTCTGTGGGCAAGAAGATGACAGCAGAGATTGTCCATCATTTCTTCGACCGGAAGAAGAGCATTGTCAATCAGAATGGCGGGAAGGAGTTCTTCAAATTCTATTCCAAGATGGTTGCAGGCTTCGGTAAGTCCGTCAGTGTAAAAAATGATTTTATCTCCTTGCTGAAGCTGAATCGTTTGTTCTTCAAAAGAAAGGGTTTCAAAAATACCAAGCATCTTTCCTTTAGACTCCAGCATCTGAATTTGATTGTTTCGGATAAGATAAGGGGGGTTGTGGGCTCCTCTGGCATAGATGAAAGAATTTGTTTCTTTATTGTAAATTCCATAAAAAGCGGTAAGGAAATTGCCGCCTGTCTGCCCAAAAATTTTATTATTAACAAAAGAAAGAAGGGCAGAAGGTTTTTCGCGGTATTTTCCTGCGGTTTCTAAAAGGGTTTTGAGCATGCTGGTAATCAGGGCGGCCGGAACCCCGTGCCCTGAAACATCTGAAATAAAAATCCCGATTTTACAGCAGTCATTTAATCGGATAAAATCATAAAAATCTCCCCCGACAGTTTTCATAGGTTTGTAAAAAGTGGCTATCGAAATACCGGGAATGCAGAATGAACGCGCAGGTATCAAACTCTGCTGAATTTTTTTGGCAAGCTTGAGTTCTTCCATAAGCTGAAAATTAGTTGCTTTAATAATCGTATTTTTTTCTTCCAGTTTCAGAGACTGAATAAAATCTGAACGGATATATCTTTCAATAACATAACCGGATAATAGACATGCAATAGAAATAGAAAGAAGAAAAAAATTGTTTTTTAACAGCAGGGCTAGGGGATATTTTAAGATGAAAATAGAAATCCCTTCGTAAACAAGAATAAAAAAAGCAAGGATAAAAAGAGCTTTAATGTATTGAATCCGGGTAAAGGTAAAAAGAAAGACAATGATAATCGCTGTCACGCTGTAGCCATAGTCAGGGATTTCCTTTGCCGGAAACATCAGGATAAAATGACCGGTTTGAGCAAAAACAATGCCGATCATGATAATCAGTTCTATTTTCTGAGGCTTTTTATAGGTCCATAAAAGACAGAACAGAAAAACAATCGAGACTAAAAGACGGATCAGTATAAAAAAAGAAAAAATTTCTTTAAAATAAACAAAATCGAGAAAGAGAAAACCAAAGTAAAGAATTATTCCAAGAACAGCTGCAAGGCGAACCTGAAATAAAGACTTTAACGCATTGTTTTTTCGATATTCCTTTTCAAGCTGGGGATCGATAAAAGTCAGAGTCAGAAGTCTTTTTTTTGTATTCATGTTTACCTGTATTTTTTTTACAATCAATATTCTTTTTTGTCTTCTTTTTCCTTCCATTCTGTAAATGGTTTTAAACATTCGTTATGATCGTCTTGTAAGACGGCTACCTGAAGTTTTTCCGCCTTGCCCTGAATCACATCGTAGATGTACTGGTCGTCAAATCCGATTTTCGCTGCATCTTCCCGGGTAGCGCCAAAAGTGAGTTTTTTCATTTTTGCCCAATGGATCGCTGCAAAGCACATAGGGCAGGGCTCGCAGGTAGAGTAAATCTCGCAGTCGGATAAATCAAATCGGGAAAGAAGTGCTGCTGCTTTCCGGATAGCCGTGATTTCGGCATGGGCAGTGGGGTCGTTTGTTTTTAAAACTTCATTGTGAGCCTGGGCAATCATCTCTCCGTTCCTTACAATAACAGCTCCAAAAGGTCCGCCCTCATTTTTTCTCATGCCTTCAAAAGCCTGAAAAACAGCTTGTTTCATAAATGGGTTCAATAAAAAATTCTCCTCAATGAAATTGAAGTCAATTTTATTTTTATAATATAGAATAGACTTAAGAATATAAATTTACTCAATTCTGAGTGTTTGAAACTGAAAAATCTAAAACATTTTTAAACTGACAAAAAGGGGTAGCAATTTTTTTTTGTGGCAAGGATTAGGAATCTTTGTTCTATCAATCAGTTTGTCAACCCTGGAAAACCCTAAAGATTTTTTACCCACAAACCCCCAGCTCCTTATCTCCCAGAGGAAGACAAGGGGAGTTTTTAAGATGAATCTCTGTT
>Ga0209518_1001120_pt1 | contig 30584 bp, 33 predicted proteins | sample RifGroB1_FD_183993 | JGI IMG/M metagenome (GOLD analysis project Ga0209518, IMG submission 183993) | Groundwater microbial communities from Rifle, Colorado, USA - Groundwater B1 (SPAdes) (version 2) | ecosystem: Environmental > Aquatic > Deep subsurface > Groundwater | place: Rifle, Colorado...
GGTATTCTTGCGCAGGAGGAAATACGATTATGTTGCCCGTTAGATTGTCGCCAATTTTGCCTTCCAGCCCATAGCTTGTAAGGAGAGATGCGATAGCATCTTCCAATTTTTCTAACAATTCCCCACACCTTTGTTTCTCACGGAAACATTTCTGTGTAAGGTATATTTTAAAACCCAACTTATTCTTCACTGTTTACTTGTCCTTTCCTTTTTCAATTTCATATTTTTGAACGCCCCATGACAAAGCGTGGCATGACCATATAAAATGATAGGTATATTCGTGTAGGTTGACTTCCCAGAAGTCTGAGAACGTAAACTCATCATGCTTAAAGTTGTCAACCGCACAGCGCACCCCTTGCTCTCCATCGTTTGCATGCGAAAGCACCTCATCGTTTATCGCTTGGCGCAGTTCGGGGGTGGCTCCAGCATCATCCAGTCGTTCTGCTAAATATCTTCTGAGTGTATCCTGGCTATATTCCGTTATGCCATGATTGTGGTCAATTGCTACGCACTTCTCGCCCCAGTATGTTGGGTTAATATACAGGCCGCCAGTTTTGGTTGGTTTTGTATGGAAAAACTCGAACATATCGTGTAAACGTGTAAACACATAGCTACCCATGTCGCCTGTATAACATAGATAGCCAGGCCATGTCACCAAGTCGAATCCAAAGCAGTTGGTGTCTGGCTTACGGAAGTGTATGTGTCGGTAAACGTCATCGTCGCGCACGATGGTCATCTGGTGTTCTGATACATCCTCCAAGAAGCGCTGTTCTGTACATTTGGTCATTAGTCACCTCATTCATCAGTTAAAAATGTTTTTGTTTTGTAAAACCTGTCACCACCTTCGTTGCCAGGGTCGTACTCCCAGATCGCGTAGGTGTGTTTACGGCTAATGGAAAGCCCGCTTTCAAGCGTATCCCCAGCCAAATCTCCGTGATCCCTTGCGGCTTGTTCCAAGAAATCCCTGGCGTCTTTCCAGGCTACGAATCCGACAATCTCGTCTATATTGCCTATATTTACATTTGCTATGTCCGTTATAACTGCCAAATATTTCAAATTCATAGTACTATCCTCCTTAACTTTCTTGTTGATTTGTTACTGATATTTGTAGCAGATGCGATTTTCCTGGCTTTCGCCTTCGTTTCTAAATATACCCTCGCTACATGCGCGAGCTTCCTTGCGGCATCCTTGTGTGTTTTTACTGGCAGCAGCATCCCGCGGTACTTCTTCGCCTCCCCTGGATGACACAGTGCTATATGCGATATCATTCCCAATAAGCTTTCCATTTGTTTGTGTGTGATAAGCCAGCCATTAGACGCTCTGTGCACCAACGCTCGTACCCTGTGTCTGTATTTCTTGGGGACGGTAGGTCGCCCTGAATTAATATTCAGCCCGGTAATTTCTTGTCTCTGCCCACATCCCATAAGCCTTGTTTTGTCTGTGTTGAGTTCCAGCCCCATCGATCTTAGTTTTGGCGCTATTATAGGTAAAACGTTCTCCATTGAGTGTGAATTGCTCGAAAAAGTCAGGTCGTCTGCATACCGCGTGTACTCAATATCGTCTGAAACAAGCTTCTTCAGGAGATTGGGTATCTGTGTGTCGAATTCCCTCATACAATAATTCGACAGAAAAGGGCTTGTTGGCGCTCCCTGCGGGAGCGACCCGTTATAAAGCACCAGTGTTGGGTTGAAATTAATTCCAACATCCCAAGCCGTTTGCGCGACTCTTCTGATTGTTGTTCCCGTTATACACGGAAAGAAATCTCGTATATCGAGATTCAGTATCCATTTTTTCCCCAGATGCATTTTTGCGTTTGTAAGGATATTGCGTTTCCTGGTAAAGCCATGAGCGCGCTTCGATATCCAGAGTTTGTTTTGCATATCTCTTAGGAATTCCCTTTGTTTCTTTTTTAATTCTTCGTCGGGGGCAGTTATCGCCCTGACACCACCAGATTTTTTTGGAATAGTAAATGTGTAATAACCCATATTCCTCCCTTATACTCAAATTTATGTTTTAAACAAAACACAATCATTCACCTTGTCCGCCGGGTGATCGTGCCACCATAATTACCTTTTGTGTAATCGAAACACCTACATGGTGGTGTTTTCTTTACCCAAAAGGTAATTGCCGTGTTACTACCCCCCCCCAGTATCTTTTTCTCTCTTCCATGGAGTGAGGCGCGATGTTGTGTTGAGCGCCGAACGGAGATGGGAAGAGAGAAAACGTGATTCTGGATGTAGTAGTCATTACAAATTGCCAGGCGAAACGCCTGGCAACGGTTCACAAATTAACTGTGTCCGCAGTCATACTGGGGGGGGATTTCTTCTTGACATTTATACGAAATTATGGTTTTATGCTGAAGGAGCCGTGGGTGCCTATAAGGAATTGAAATTGAAACTTGATATTGAGACGTATAAATCCTGGAGACGTCCAGGTCGGTCCTGAAAGGCATCAGGGTAACGTCATTGAGCGGGTAGCTGACCCGACACTCACGGCTCCTAGAAATTCCATCCAACACTTACCAACAGGAAGCTTTTCTTACTGTTTACCAAGGAGCGGAGGATTGTTGTGTATCCGTAGCGACGCCTAAACAGTAAGAAGTGGGGGTGTGGTATTACATTTGATATGTCAGGCGAAGCGCCCGGCAGGATTATGATAATCCAGTTCCTTCCTGAAATGTGATCTTAGAGATTGTTGTTCACTTTCATGCCAAAACAAAACTCCTTTTGTGCTTACGCATAAACAGACGGCCAGGGCCGTTGCCTTCTGCATCCCTGCTTGGATATAATAATGTATTGTCTTCTAAAACCAGTACGAGACATGGCGCATCCCATCCTTCTAGGTCTAGCTCTTTGTCTGTCAAATACCGGGCTTCCTTAATTTTTTTACCAACTATTTCTCCTAACATAAATCCTCCTGTTGTCGTGTAACTGTGTACATTACTTGTCCTCCCTGGAATACCGCCTAAACCGTTTAAACGGTTTAGGCGGTTCGGTTTGTTTCAAAACGGTTTCCCTGCCCGAAAGGTGGGGCGAAAACATCTGTATTCCTTTCCGTGTTTACTGACGACTTGCTCGACTGTTCAATCCCAACGCCAAAAAGCAGTGCGCAATTTACCAGCGCATCTTGTGCGGAGCCGGTTCGCGCCCCGGCCATCCCATCCGATTGCTCGCCGTCGACGCATTGGCAGTACCCCACATTCTCCTTCCATGCCTTGACTCCCCCAATCACAACCTCCAGCCTCCCCGCACACGTAAATGAGTCGCCATTATCCACCGGCTCCTCGTGCGAGAACGACCAAAATATGGCGCTGAACGCCTCGTTCAGCCTTTTTACAATCTCCTCAAACTTGACCTTCTTACCTCTATATGGGTCACTGATAAGTTGGTTATCGCTGAAATGCCTTAACAGTATCCCTTCTACCTCCTTTACTGATTTACCTTCAGCTTCCTGCGGGCGGTTTTTTACAGCGTTTATGTGTATACAGCGGTATCCGTTGCCGCGCTGGTTGAAATCTGCACAGGTACATTGTCCGTTTGTTCCATCCCAAAATACCCTGAAAGCCATTTTTTTATCTTCGGATTCTACGAAATAATGATGTTGCTTGCCGGGTATAGCGCACACCGCAGCCGATTGGGTTATGGGTGGTTGTGTCGCTATTTGTTGTGTATTACCCGGTGGTCTAACTAATGGCATATCTCTTACGTCTGGCATATTATCCTCCGTTTTTCTATTAAGTTTTCAGTGGTCTAATTCCTGATTTCTACCGGCATTATCACGACTGTAAAACCCTGCCGTCCCTTGATTAACCATCCTTTTCCGTTTTCTGCTTCGTCTGCAAGATCAATTTCAATCTCTCCGGTCGGCAATGCTTGCACACAATCGAGGAGATAATCCGGATTGACTGATTCCTTGTATGGAACGCCGGTGTAGTTTCCCTTGATGATGGCACTGTAGGCCGTTGCGTTTTTACTGGTTGCGCTGTAAGTTTTCGAGCTTATCCTTGTTTCGGCGCCGAATTCAATTGATACAACCCGATAATTATCGCCTACGTACGCCTGCGCCTTTCTAATGCAAGCCATGATGTCGTCAGTTCTTGTTATAAACTTGTTTTTATATCCCACGGGGATCACATCGGGATAATTGGGATATGTTCCTTCGATGCTTTGAGATGTTACGTGGCATTGGATACACCCTGGAACGTCGAGTTCGAACACGGTATATTGATCCTCTTTTTTTTCATCTTCGACCAATTCTATGTTCCCGTTCAGGTATCTACTGACGGTTAAAATATTTGGCGGAGCAATGGTACGCGCAGCTACTTTTTTCTGTTTTGAGCCTTCGTTGAGCGGCACAATATGCAGCCTGTTGCCGTCTGCGCCAACCAGATTGTTATTCTTAAAATCAAAGTAAATACCGCATAAAGACGACCTGGCCTTCACCGTAGACAAAGCCCGTCCCACGAAATTCAGCTTATTTACAATGTTTGTGACACAGAACGACCTCCCTTTCTTTTTCAACATCATGGGAAAACTGTCCGCGCTCTCTCCTTCCAAAAAGAACTCTCCGATTCTCACGCCGAGCATATCCTCCTTTTTCTGGATATGGATATCAATAATTCCTTCTGTGAGCGGCAGCAACTTCTTGAGTTTTTCCAGGCTTACACATATGGAGTCAATACCCTCATCGTGGGAGAACCTGTATTTATTACCAGCTTCGATGTGCCCGGAGAAGTAAGATACAATATCCGTCGCATCTACATACAATTTTGCATCATGGATTGTTAATAAGATATTTGCTATGATATGTTGTTTGTTTCCGGTGAATTTACCCGCCATATCTACTATGTTCTTAAGTGCGTTAACTTTTGGCTGTGCGACCGGCTTGTTCGATATGCCCGCCGGTTTTTTACCTGGCGTTAATTCTAAAATCGCCGGTCTATTGCGTATGACCTTGGCGGCGCGTGTATTAACAAGTTCCCTTGCGACTCCAACAGGAACCTTTCCGACTCTGCGTTTGTCCTGGTTAACGATCAGGACATTTGTTTTAAATAACATTGTTTTTACTCCTTCGTAATGGGCTTAATTTTATAGGTAAATTATGGATTAATCCTTTTTGCTTGATTCAATGCCTTGCGATCTGTTGTACATCAGAGATTGCAGACCTTCATGTTTGAGCCTCCAATTTTAAAACATAATTAAGGCTACCCCTTGCGCCTGGGCCTCTGTGTCTCTGCCAGCATCCATTGGTAGTAGACCACCGGAATCCACCTTGCTTTAATTTTTTCCTTATCTCCCCGTCCGGTTTTGACGGAAAAAAGACCTGTAAGCGATTTTCTTCAACGCTATCAACTATCTCAATATCTCCTATCATCTCAGTAGTCGTAATATCATCCTTGGTCTTTTCTAATTGTTCAATCCTTGTTTTTATTCTTCGGATATTAGCGCTGTTGTTGGTTAAGACATAACCGCCAATCCCAACCCTACTAGCAAAATCAGGTTTTTTAAGTTCGATTATTTGATTCTCGCTCAATCCTAGATTTTTCAACGCTTCATCGTCATTCTTTTTTATAGCCTTGTTGATGGCTTTGAATTTCTCTTGCATTGATTCTAACTTCGCAAGTTTTTCTTTCAGCTTAACAACCGCTTCAGGATCGTCTGAACTTATTCCGCTGGTGCCTATGCTTTCGGCCTTTTCCTTATAGTGCTTTGCTTTTTTATCGGCCTCGATAGATTTATCGAAATTATTCTGTATCCTATTCCGGTAATTTCTATCGGACTTTTCCGAGTGATGACCTATAAGGATGGGCTGCCCGAACGGAATAGAATCAGCCATTTTGCGCGCAGCGCTATAACATGCATCGCTCGCTTGTCTATTCTTCTCTGCAAGTTTTAGATATCTTTCTTTCTTTGCTACGATCCTTTGTTCGTATGCGTTCACAAAACAACCCTACCTTTCTTCTGGATATAAAATTGTTATAAGCCACCCGTCTGGATAGCGTTCAGACATAGCCCATATTTCTCCCGACGGGTCATAGATTTTAATAATTCCCGTTGTGCCTTTATTGAATTCTGTAATAGCGGTCTGTAAAATACTGTCTTTGTTTGGCAGCGCATCAACAGTTGCCGTCATACAGAACCTTGCTTCCCTTGGAATGGGTTTAAAATCTTCACACTCGGGCGGGATGGGGCAACCAATGAGCTTTAAAAACCTCAACACGAACTCAACCGAACAATCGCCACAGTTTCCGCAGAAGGCATGGCCTGATACGCTTTCGCACGAAGCGACATATTCTCGCGCATCTTCAATATCCTTTGGATCTTTAGTGAACATATTAGTGCATACAGGACAAATTGGATGCTCGCATGCGGGGCAGGTTAATACTTCTTGTTTGGGTATCGATTCTTTGTATTCGGCATTACCTTCGTGAATGTCGCAATAGAACCCTTCTACCAAGATGAGTTTTTCACATGCCTTTCTTTCAAGCCTGCTTGAAAAATCCCTCAATTTGATTGATACCTCGCTGTGTTTTTCGTCGTATTTTCTTGCGCGATCACACAGGAAATTTATTTTGCGCTGTACGTCCTGCGGCAGATCTGTGAATTTGATAAGACCGAAAGTATACGCAATCTCGATATCGTCGTCTCCGCACTCCCTGGCTACATCGTATGCTAAACCAGACGTGTATTCCGTGGAGTATTTTTCCCTAAGCTCCAATTCGCCTTCGTCGTTTTGTAATTCATTTGTCATAAGATGGTCGCTTAATTTTTCGCAGGACACATCGGCCTTTTTTGAGTAATCTGCCCATCTTAGATAGGAGAGCGTGGCTTCCAGCCACGAAATAAAGTACTCGCGTCTGTCGCCCCCGATCTTCGACTCTTCGAGTAGATACTCTGCTTCACGGGCATCGTAATTATAAAAATCCTGTTCCCGCAGGGCTTCGTGGAGACTTACACCATATTTACCGGCAAGATTATATTTGAATTTGGTTTTTGACATAATGTCTCTGCTCCTTTGTTTATTTTCCATACCAGAAAACGACATCACCTATTTCTCCTTCTGCATTGTTGTGAGCTTCTAAAATAAATTTGCGTGCGTCAGGACTAAGGGTGTCGGTGCCTTTGTCGTCTATGTATGACGTCAGTTCTTCCCAGGCGATACACAGATTGTCGTTGCCTTGGGCATAAAATGAATATAATTCATTAGCAATACTATCAAACATATCTCTGTCTGTTACTCGCACGTACATGGTTCTGTTGTATGTAATCTCAGATTTACTGTTATCATTAGACATCCCCAAAATAGCATGTGTTATTTCTTCCGGCGTCTCATATGTCACCGTATCGTACTCTCCTGGTTTTTCTCCAATGTCTACCAAGATGGCATGTACCTCTTCGGCGTACTCGCCTTTCCCTGACTTTGCTAATTCGTAGAGATTGTTTTCTTCCACAATCTTTTTAACTATTTCTGCTATCGGCAATGGCTCGTCAAAAGAGAATGGCAGGTCGTACCGAACTTCTAAATACAACCTCACCAGCCCTTTTTTCGCTAATTTATGCATGGTTTACTCCCTTCTTTCTTTCAAAAGTTTCACTTTTTGTTCCTACCACTTAACCAATGGAAAAACAACCCTACGCCATTTGCCAATAATGCAAAGCCGGAAACAATACAGCTTGGATGTATGCAATGCTCACCGCTTTTGGTCGTTACCGATAGGTGTGAGCCGGTAACCTCGCTTCCACAGAATAAGCATGTGTCAGGTTCTTGTGGAATTGGAATACTTGCTGCTGGCGCTGCTGTATTTTCCTGTTCGAAGCCTTGTCTGAATGATTGACCAAATAGCTCTGTTCCGAAACCCTGTTCGAAGGACTCCACGTGTGGCCATTCTGAAGGAGGGGGTGAAACAGGGACTGCTTCAGCTAATGGTTTCTTTTTTTTAAATTGAATCTTTAGCATAACGTGCTTGTCTCCTTGTATTCTAATCGTATCTTAAACACCCAACGACATTCCCCTTTCAGGGTGGAAACGTTGGGTGGCGCCGAGTCGTGGTGGTGCTTACTGATAATTCCCAATATTTTCTCTCTTTTCTTTTTTGTCAAACAGATTAAATCCAAATTTTCTACGCTGTATATTATAGTGATAAATAAACATCTTCCTTATAGCAATATCTCCTGATCTCCTTCGATAAGAATGATATGTCCGCGGTTTTTGAAATAGAGATTGAGATTTAGAGAAATGTAATCTCTTATTGCGGCGGCCCGCAATCCTGTAGTGCTAGGCAACGATACCACAGAAGCCACATATGACGTCAGGTTTGGGTTGCCGATGAAATTCAAGCATGCATTGCCCCGGAATTTTCCAACCTCAGTATCCACCTTGAAAGGCAAATCCCAGCCGGCGAGAATAATCGTGTCTTTGTCGGTGAGAAACGGAAGTTTGACAAGTTTCCGTTTGCCACGGTAAACAAAAACGGGCGTGTCGGAATCCCCTTTAACGCCTCTGGATTCAACCTCGATCCGTCTGGTTGTCGCCAGTATGGGTTCTATAAAAACAATGGTTAGTTTTGAGCCTTTTCGGAGTATGTATGGATGTACTTTATTCTTCATGACTCTCCTTCGAGCAAAAGACTATAAACAACGATATTTGTGTTTTGGCTATATGGTTTGAAACTATTCTTAAAAAAATCTTCACCGAGATAATCCTCCCAGTATCTATCGATGGTTATAAGAAGATTGATTTTGTCTTGTCCTATGATTTCTTTCTCATAGGTATTGTCCAGCGCGCAAATAACATCCTGTGCTAACTTCCCTCCGTATTCGTCCCCGAATAAATCCACCATCTCACTGACGAAGGGTTTGTCGCCCTGGATATAATGTGGCGATATGTTAAACGGCTCGTCCCAGAAGTTCCACAACTCATCCCTTCCGTTCTCCCATCGGCTGCCGACTACATACCAATCTGATTTCGTACGTGTGTTACTTGCCATTAATTATTACCTCGTGCAAAATTTCCAAAATATGTGACTTCGGCGTCGCGATATGCCTTGTCGGCATCCGACAGTGATGTAAAATATCCAATATAAATTCTCTTGTTGTTGAAGCCGATGGTGACTTGGTATTTTTTGTATCGTTTATACCAATAAACACCTTTTATTCCGAGTTTGTTGTTCTTGTTAGGACCTATATGGTTGCGCCGATTTTGGTGCGCCGTTGCCAGTCTGAGATTTGTTCTCCGGTTATCGAGTGGATTCCCATTAATATGATCGACTTCCATGCCAGCAGGAGCGTTAAGAATGATCCGATGCATAAGCAATGTCTTTCTCTTATTACCACAAGTCACGCTCCTGCCTGCACGGAATTTTCTCCCTTCTTTTTGCGCATGCCATTTGAACCGATTCAGCTTCTCAAACTCTTCATCATCAACAATTGTTACTTGTCCTTGAGTTAATTTGATTTCTTTCATAAATGCTGTCCTTCGATCTATTGTGTTTTGTTTTTGGTTGCATAATCATTTCGCAATATCTCCAACCAGCGCCGCAATGGCTCGCGCTGTCCTTTTCATGCTATCTGTCTCTTGGGGATTTTTACGTTCAAGGCCTGCTTCCAGGCGCTCGAATTCCTGATTTTTCGAAATCGCGCTTTCGAGTTTTACGTCTTTGTTAGATTCCCCGAGGGCGTCTTTTAGCGCTCCGCTAAATGCGGCAATAAATTCATTCCACTCTCCTATTTCATTTACCAGCGCCGCCAGATCCCTCTTTTCCCAATAATGGCTTTCGTCACTTGCAGACCCTAAAATTCCCAATGATTTGGCGTAGTCCAGTAGTGAGATTACAGCGAGGTGGCATTTTAAGAAGTTTTTCACTCCTCCGCATGCTGGATCGCTGGCATATTGTGTCTTACAGAAACTTCCCCAGTAAAAACCGGTTCCGAATCCCGTTGGGAGTTTTTTTCCATTTATTTCAATACTTTCTGGGTAAAGACATAATCCGAAATTGGCCTGTTCGCAACCCTCTCCCGGCTGGGTAGAAAATGCAATAATATGCGAGGGCGTGACTCTGGCACTACGGTGCCGTTCTATATCGATATGTCGTTGAGATTGAATCTTTAGCCATCTATACTCATCGCTATTTGTTTTTGAGTTGAAATCACATTCTTCCTCGCCTTTGAATTCTACAATATCGCCTACTTCGAATGGCAACTTAAGGGCGCATTCTCTTAATTTCTCTACAAGTCCGCGAGCTTCGTCTGTCGATTTTACGTCAGATTTAAGTTTATAATGAATTGTTAATCCCATAGCGATTTCTCCTTAGTAAATTTCTATATAGGTTAATTAGTAAGCCGTTCTGCTGTCTTCCGCTTACCGTTCGTGTCTTCGTCTTTTGATTTATGGAAAATGCCTAAGAAATTGCATTCTGGACTCTTTCCGGTTACCTTGGTGTATTCAAGTAGCGCTCGAAATCCCGCTATTTTTGTTCTGGCGATGGATACTATTGCCTTAGCCTCCGAAACGGTAATTTCCCCCGCGATTAACTTAGAAGTTTCGCGGGACAATACATTGTCCAGCTCTTCAAAGCTGTCCATGGTGTGTTGTTCTTTGTGTTTTATCATGATTCTCCTTTTCGCTCTATAAAGCGACTTAGTATTAATTCTTTTCGTTTTAATATAATCAGCTTGTGTGGTATGTCTTGTTTGGTCAGGTCGGTACCTGCGATTATCTTCTCCGCGACGAAAGCATCACCAAGGTTTTCGCTGCGCTGTTTGTGGTATTGTTGTTGATATACTTTCCATGCTTCGGCATTTTTCTGCTGCCATCTGGCAGATCTCCAGTGGTGGTATGCCTTGTCTTCGTTATATTTACGTTTGTTTTCCAGCAACTTTTCTAGATACCACTGGTGTTTCTGTTGCCGTGCTCTTTCCTTTCGCTGTGACGGAGTCATAGTGACATCCTGGAAGATATATTGGCGTTTAGCCCTGACTGGCTGTATCCTTTTTGATATATCGGGCATGTTGGGGGAATCGTAATCTTCGGCAAGGAAGCTGAGTATCTCCCGGAGTTTATTCAACCCCTTGGACTTCAACTTTCGTACATGCTCATATGAACAACCCCGCTCCCTTCCTATTACCCTGTAAGATTTTGAGTCCCACAAATACTCCACAATAAAGAGCCTTTGTTTTGACGGCAATCTCTTTAGTCCCTGTGCGAGTATAACCCGGAGTTCGTTATTGATGGCACAATCGAGGGCGTCGGGATAGCGAGACTCTGCGTCCTCGCGAAGCGTTTCCGTTTCTATTTTCACGTTTTAACTACCTCCCGTTAAACACTCTTGCATCTTTTCACAGATAACCCTTTTTTCTTTCCATGTCGGGACTAACAAGCCATCTTCTAATTCAAGAGGCTTATTCGTCACGAGCGTACCTAAAAAATTAACAAAAACAAATCCTTCGATTCCTATGGGTTGTGTCCAGTCCGATTCGCTATGCCTCATCTCATAATAATGCAATTTTGGATCGCGGTCTTTTATGGGAATTCTCGTGTTCTCTTCCGCTGCCACTATGTCTTCTGGCTGAATTCTTTTTCTTTTCTTACTCAAGTTTTCTCCTTGAAATAGTTTTTGTAACACCGATCCCCGTTTTCACGAGGACAAGCCCATCAAACAGATTAATAAAAAAAAGGCTACGGGTGGTAGCACAATCAATCACCACCCGTAGCCTTCGTAACCGATATACGTAATTAGCATCTCCCTATCTCATGAGGACAAGTTTGGTGCACACATCATCCATTTAGGTAATGGCAGGGCTTTTTGTGTGCCGGGAACACCCTGGTATTTAGATATAAGGCGGATTAATAATCTATTTCCACGCCTTCTACTACCTCCTTCAGTTCCCTGCTTTCGTTGGTAATTGCCTCGATCTGAAGATTGCAGTCGCGGATTAGATATTCCAGGCGTTTGATCTTTGTGTCATCTCCGGCGATATCTGGATCCTCGAATTCGTTTGCACGTGCAGGCATAAAAAACCTCCATAAAAATGATGTAACCCTGCACCCGACAGGTTTGATATTGCCACGTTTGGGCTTCTTCGATAAAAACCTTTTTCGTGGGTGCAGGGTTACTATGTCGACTTAGGCCTTTGCAGGTGCTACTTTAACTTGTTCGACTTTGAGGGGGCCCCGAGCACCATGACCTTCCAATCTCGTGATTCTTTCGTCAAATTCCTTGTTAAGGCATACCCTTGAAATAAACCATCCCGCCACTATACCACCCAATGCCGCCCCCGCCACTATGATGGCACCGAGCACACTACTATCTCCCCCAAAATTCACATCCGACAATGTATTATCCATATCAAATTTCCTCCAAAATCAAATTCTTCAAAAAAGTATCCGTGCGCGCGCACGGATTTCTCCCTATATACTACAAACCATTTTTTTACCTCTTTATCTCATGCGCTTTCTCCTTCAAAAAACAGACAAAGGTATAAGGAATACATTTGCTTCTTCAATTATATTATTACAGGATTTGTGTGGATTTGACGGTCGGTTTGAGCGGTTCGCGTAGTTTGAGCTGTTTAAACGGTTTGAACGGTTCAATTCGTTAATAGCGCAACCCGCCGTATCTGCTTCCCAAGTTTCCGCGCTTCAGTATGGGACGCAACCCACACATCAATGCGTTTAATGGGTTTCTTGGGCGTTCCAAAGAGGCTTTTTGCTCCTCTGTCTTTAACAGTGAACACGCCGAGTCCTTCAACTTCCAGCACGGTGCCGAATGGTAGCCAGTTACACGCTGCGTGTCCCCGCCTGGCCCGTTCTCCGCTTGCGGTAATGCCGTAGGCTGGGTGTGATTCGTCTTTCCCACAACATACCTTGCAATTGCAGAAAAATGTAACAACGAACTCTCCCATGCCCTTCCCGCGTAAACCCTTCTGTCTCATGTTGGACGAACATTCCCGCAGGAAGAACAACTGAGAAATAACTATCAAACATATCAAGATTATTCTTCGCATAAAATATCTCCTATTTAGAATTTAACCCTACCCCACTCCCCTTGTAGTACGTAGTGAATTGCCACCTGAAAATCTAGTCGGTTACGTGATTTTGACAACAAGACACAGCCGAATAGATTTATAGGTATATGTTTAAAATATTAAGGTCTCAATTTGCAGAGAAATTCATACGGTTAAAAGGTAAGCCCTTTTCACTGGATAACTACCCTTGTCTGAGACGTCCTTACGATGAATGCGCAAGGGAGGTGCTGCTGAAGGCTGGCCGCCAGGTTGCAAAAAGCACGACGTTGTGTAACACATTGGCCGCTGAAATGGGGTGTATTCCATATTTCCAGAGTCTTTATGTGTCGCCAACCCTTTTACAGACCAGGCGATTTTCCAACCAGAGATTCAACCCTACGATAAAACATTCTCCCCTGATAAGGGAATACTTTGTTGATTCTTCCGTAACACAGAACGTGTTCGAGAAGTCATTTAAGAACGGCTCGTTTATCAACTTTTCCCATGCCTTTGAAGATGCAGATACAATCCGTGGCATCAGCGCCGACAGGGTATGTGTTGACGAGGTGCAGGATATTCTTTGGGAGACGATGCCCGTCGTTATCGAAACATTGCATGCGTCTAAATATAAATGGAAGATGTTTGCAGGCACGCCGAAGACGTTCGACAATACTATCGAGAACCTATGGAAACGATCCACGCAGTGTGAATGGTGTGTGCGGTGTCCTGGATGCAGACACGTAAACATCCCGGGTATGGATAATATTGGCCGGCTTGGCTATATATGTTCAAAATGCGAAAAACTTTTAGATGTATCGACCGGTGAATGGGTTGCCCTGATAGCCGACGCTGCGAGAATTGGATTTAGAATACCGCAGATCATCATGCCTGATATAAACTGGCAAGATCTGCTGGAAAAGATAGATGGTGGCGAGTACTCAGAAGGAAGGATACGAAACGAAATACTGGGAGAGCCTTTCGATATCGGCGTTAAGCCGATTACCATGACGGAACTCATGGCATGTTGCAGGGATTACATTCCCACAGACACTAAGAAGTCCGAATATGGCATACCCCACATGTTTGGCGGCCTGGATTGGGCTATCACATCGGGCACTTCCGTGTTCACTGCCGGTGGAATGGATAGTAATAATAAATTCAAGACTGTTTATGCAAAGAAATACACCGGCATGGATCCGAGGGTGGTAATTGATGATGTGATAAGGCTGTGTGGCAAGTTAAATATAGAATATCTTGGGGCTGATAGAGGTGCGGGGCATACAAACAATTTACTTCTGATGGACCGGCTTACATGGACAAAGGTAATGGAATTTGCCTATGTGCCTACCCAGAAAGAAGGGATGAAATGGGATGCAAAAAGCCAATGCTTCATTTTGGACAGGACGTTTGCGTTAGACTCAACGCTTTACAAGCTCAAAAATCAGCGAACTGTTTTTCCCACATATGATAGTTTTGGAAAAACCTTCTTTCCGGACATTGTTGGTGTGTATACCGAATATAACGACTATCTCAAGAAGATTGAATATAAACACCCCCCGGAAATTCCGGATGACTTCTTCCATGCGCTAACATATATGCTACTGGCGCATCAGATCAATACGAAATATGCGGGGGGGAGGTATGGGGTGTGATTTTTATCAAAAAACCGCCGTAATACTTCAGGCCGGGCAGTCCTGTCAGGCGTTAACCAGCGATAAGTTAGAGTTGGTAGCCTGAGAACCCCCCCCCTGTCTTTAGTTATGGGCAGTGTCAATAATTACTATTTCTCGTCCTCATAATCAATCTATCAATTTTCTGCCAAAATGTTAAGCCTTTTTTCTTTGTCGCCGCTTCTGTGGTTTTCGTTCCACCTGCCGCTTCTTTTATATTTCCAGGGATCGTCTTTGCTGAACCATAGACATCACCGAATTGCGACAGACGATCCGACGCCTTGTTAATAGTAGTGCTTGAAACCGTCTTGTTGACTACATCGTCCACTACCCCTGAAATAACAGGCTCGAAGCCTGAACCTGCAATGGTCGTATTTGCGATGCACAGTATTACAAGTATTGCGAGTATTGAGTATCTCATCTAGTTACCCTCCTCCAAAAATGCAAATTCCCACAGGCAGGGGTTGTTAATTTACCAGCAACTGAATAAATCTTCCCACTGCCCAAATATTCGTATATTTTTGGATTATTTATGCCACCTCTCTGTGCATCACATGCATCATATTCCATGATCGTTCCGTCCTCTAATTTGCAACATGCTTTATTTTCATATTGGTATTCATCAGATATCCCCCTTCTTGTAAAGTTAAAAACATAAGGATTGAACCTATTCTCTCTAGAAAGCCTATTGGCCTTTCTAGATTACCATATATATTATTACAGAATCCAGTCCGGGTTGACACTCCTACCAAATCGAATATATTTTACAAGAGGTTGTAACCGTTTCTGGCTAAATCCATTATAGGAGTTTTTTTTATGATAGACATTCACAATGACGATAATTTAGAGGTATTAAACAAGATCGCGGCGGAAGAACAATTGCCGGATTTTGTAAAACAGGCAGAGGCTTCCCTGTTGGCAAGCCCCTCCGAATTACCCAAAGAGGCTTTTGCCCTGGAATCGAAAAGATTATACCCGATGTTTGATAAGGCGAGCGCATGGTTATCATCCAGATATTTTACCAAATTCGCAAGAGAAATTCCAGAGCCTACAAGATACATGGTGGAAGGCAAGTTGAAAAAGGCATGCGTCCTCTTTGGAGTTGAATGGCCCAAAGAAGCGAAGAAGCCGGAGATGGCCAAGCTGGCCGAGTCGGATTACGCCATGGTGGAGAAATTTGAAGACAAGTCGGTTATGAAGTACCCGGTAAACACCAAAGAAAGCACGGAGCGCAGCATAGAACAGTTCGGCAGCGAGTGCGCCCTATATCCTCCAAAATGGAGACGGGCGGCGGCGGAAAAATTACTAAAAAAAGCCGGTGAATTCAAAATCAACATCCACCCATCCAGTCCGGTGCATAAATATACATGCCACACAAAGTCGCCAGATACCATTAAGATGGCGATGAGCCTGCGTGCCAGATACACCAAGAGCCCTGAATTTTCAACACTCTACGGGGATTTGATTGAGAAATCCGCACGGGAACATCCGGATACGGTTGTAGATGTTATAGAGCTGCTGGATAAGTCGTCCGGTTTGTCAAGATACTGGGACAACGGCATACCCGATCCATATCTTTCTGTTTATAAAAAGGCAGAAGAGAAGAAAGAGGATATGGATAAGGATTTGAAAATAGAGGCGGTAAAAGGCAGATGTGAAGAAGACGAAGAGGATGACGAAACAGAAACTAAGCACGCCAGCCAGTCCATAACGCTCGCAGAAAGAAATGTTCCTCTGTCGCAGCTAACCCAAATGCCTTTGGAATGGTACGGGGACCTCCTGGGCGAGGACATAGCGAAGGAAATTGCAGACGGCAACGAGATCGACGAGGAGAAATTAAAGATTATTCTGACTTCGCTTCCGAGGCCGAGTCAGTTATTGATTGTTAATAATTTACCAATATGATGGATAAAAAAGACATCGTTGAAGCGCTCAACAAAAACCCGCACGTATACACCTGCTTACATCTCGTAGAAAAGCTATACGGCAAGGATTATCTGGAGTTCGAGCCGGAAACCTTTAAACAAGACCTCGGCATTTCAGATGAAGTGCTAGGGAAAATTATGGCCGGCATCGTTCTTAAGACAACGTCACGGTTCTGGAATGATATTGTGCCGTTTGAGAAGATTGCCCTGGCGCTGAACGACCGGTCGGTGTCGTTTACTGAGTATCAAGAACTAAGCCCTGCCGAGATTGCATGGGCGGTGACAGAGGCGGGTTTTATAACACATCCCGAACCATTTGGCGATGACGTAAAGATTTACATCGCCAAGATACTCCACGACGAAGGTTATGATTTGGCACCATTTCCGCTCGGAGAAACGCAGGAACAATTAAACAGCATAAACAAAACCCGCAGGGAGTATTTTCAGGATTCCAGCCTGAGTGATGAGAGGCAATTAGTTCAGCGAACAAAACATGATTCAGTGAATGATTATGTTATGTCCCAATTAACAGATATGCTATCTTGATGTTTCAGTGGTACTATCTATTGTATTATCGTAGGAGATATCAGTGGTAGACTTAAGAAACAAAATGTTTGGTTTTGGAAACAAAGGGCCGAAACGCAAGATTTGCCCGGTAATACCTCCTACGGTTCGCATAAAGATGGTCGGCGAGGGCGATAAAATGGCAACCATATCAGAAATAGCGCCTATTGTTTGTTTCGGGGAAGATTGCGAATTCTTTTGTGAAACGCATGAGATGTGCATGCACAAGTGCGAGCATCTGGAAATAGTGCATGGCTTTGGAGTGATAGAAGAAGACGACGAGGAGGAGGGTGGATAGTCATTGGATAATTCATTTCAATTTCTCACTGCCATGCATAGCCTACAGCAGCGCGCATTCTATCCATCGCCTTTCTTTGATGTGGCCAGATTGTACATGCCAAACAACGTCAAGGAAATGTTCAAGTGGTGCCGGTTTTATTTTTATACCCACCCGGTTGTTTCGCAGGTAATAACAAGACTCGCCGAATATCCTATCACCGATTTTGTCGTTGATACATCCGACAAAACGTTGAAAGAAAAATATCTTGATATGTTCAGGGTTATGAAGATGAGGGCTTTTCTTGTTAAATTTGCCCTTGATTACTTCGTGTATGGAAATTGTTTTGCATCAATCCACTTCCCGTTCTCCCGGTTCCTTGTCTGTAAATTGTGCGGACAAAAAGTAAATATCAAAGACATGCAGTACAAGATTTACAATTACACGCCGAAGGGGGTTTGTAAAAAATGTTGCAGGGAAACCGAATTTGACATTCACGACGTGAGGCTGGAAAATACGGCAGGGATACGACTAAGGACGTGGAATCCGCTTAATATCGACATAGAGTATAATGAAATCTCAGGGGAGAAGTATTATTACTATTTGGTTTCCGGAAGGGTAAGACGCGGCATTATGGCCGGCAGCCCTGTTTATTGGGAATCGACTCCTATGTGGGTAATGGAGGCAATAAAAGAAAATAAGGTGGCAAGGTTTGCAGACGGGAAAATATTCCACTTTGCAAGGCCATCTGTCACTGACGAGATGGATGAGTGGGGTAAGTCGATTATCCTTCCCGTCTTGAGGGAGATATTTCATTTCTACACGCTGCGCAAGGCACAAGAATCAATCTGTATAGACCGGATAATTCCCCTGCGCTATTTATACCCGGAAACACAGGCGGGCAATATCGAACCTTTGTATACCAAGGCGGATCTCGGTGAATGGAAAGAGAGGATCGAAGAAGAGATGAAGAAGTGGAAGGCGGATCCGCTCTATATTTCAATCATGCCTTTCCCGGTCGGTTTGGGGACCATTGGTGGAGAGGCAAAGGCGCTCATGGTATTTCCAGAAATGGAGGCCACTAATGATATGATCGAGAACGGGTTGGGAATGCCTTCGGGATTTATGAGGGGGCAAATAACGTACAGCGGCGGGAATGTTGTCCTCCGCATGATGGAAAACTCCTTCATTACCGATCGCGACCAGCGCGAGGAATTTCTGCAATGGGCGACGAACGAAATCGCTTCTTATCTTAAGACTGATAAACCCACCGTTAAAATGAAAGATTTCAGAATGGCAGAGGAGATGGAAAAGAAACGTTTATTAGCAGACCTTAATGCCTCCGGGAAGTTGTCAGACGACACGTACCTTTCGGAATTCGACCTATCAGCAAAGAAGGAGATGGGGAAGGTAATGCAGGAATCGGCTGACAAACAAGAGAAATATCTCGAAGTTAATGTCAGGCTAAGCGATACAATTCGTGGCTGGATCAACCAGATCAAGGAGATGGATGAGGAGCAGCGCAATATGGTTATGTCGAGGATGGCCCAGGAAATGCCGAATGCATATAGCATGATAGCGCCGAAGATTATGCCTCCCGCTTCCAACAGAATACTCAATGATGCGACCGGGGAGAATCCCGTGATGCCGCCGGAGGCTGGCGGAGCATCTGCGAATTAATGTAATAGAAAAGGAGGATTGGTATCGGTATTATGCCTGATAATACAACCTGGGAAAGCATCAAAACTAATCTCGCAGACGGGTTGAGGCAAGTCTTCCCTATCATCGGTAAAGAACGAGACCTGCACCTCGAAGACATCGATATTAAAGACAATAAAGATGCCGGCGACTACGCCTCCCAAAAACAAGCCATCCTGAATAAGACTAATTGGACGGTACCTGTATACGGCAACCTGGTTCTAAAAGACAAGGAAGGGAAGGCGCTGGAGAAATCCAAGACACGTCTGCTATCTATCCCGAAGCTCACCAATAGAAACACCCTTATTTATAACGGAAACGAATACAGTATCGCAAACCAAATACGGCTCAAGCCCGGGGTATACACAAACACCGGCGACGACGGAGTAACGCGCTCACAGTTCAATGTGGGCAAGGGGGCCAATTTCTCCCTCTGGCAGGAACCAACTAAAGGCATTTTTTATATCCAATTCAATCAGGCGTCCATCCCGTTGTACCCCATCCTGAAAGAGATTGGTGTGAGCGACGAAGATCTCGCCTCCCGATGGGGCAAGGAGGTACTGGATAGCAATAAAAACATTAGCGATGTAAAATACAAAAATGCCGTAATAAAAGTCTACAACAAATTGACTTACAACAAAGACGAAGAAAAGGAAACGCCATACGACACCGCTAGGTCGGAACTGAAGAATGTGCTGAGTGCGGCCACGCTCGACCCGCTTGTTACCAAGGCAACATTGAAAAAAGAATACAGCTCTGTCACGCCCGACGCAATAATGGACGCGTCGAGGAAGATTCTCAGGATAAACAGAGGCGAGGAGCAGCCCGATGACCGCGAATCTCTTATCTATAAATCTGTTCATGGCGCTGACGATTTTATACGCGAAAGCATCACAAAGGGTGCAAGGCCGGTATTGTGGAAAGTGAAAAACAGGCTCAACAGTATGTATGGAAAGCAGGACGGCGCTATTATAAAAAATGTGTTCGCGCCTGGCACGTTATCATCTCCCATTTACACAAATATCAACATTTCCCCACTAACCAGCGTTGCACAGGACGCCAATCCGCTTAAATTTATCGAGGCCTCTAATAGGGTTACAGCATTCGGCCCCGGTGGTATAGGGATCACGTTCGCAGTGCCGGAGGCGGTCAGGAATGTCCATCCTTCGCACATCGGATTTATCGATACCGTTAGGACGCAGGAGTCTGATAAGGCCGGAATAGATTTACAATTAGCAATAGGGACAAAAAAGACAGGCAACACCTTAACGATTAAATTACTTGACCGCGACGGGAAAAAAGTGCGCCAAACCCTGCAAGAGCTTCAAGGGAAAACGCTGGCATTGCCAGGACAACAGAACAACGGTAAGATCGAAGCCGTTAGGGACGGAAAGCTGGTTACCGTAAGCCCGTCGGATGTTGATTATACAATCTATGGCCCCAACAGGATGTTCTCCGACTCTACTGTCCTTGTCCCGTTTTTGAGCAATAACGCCGGGGCGCGTGCCAACCTCGGGGGAAAGATGGGCGCACAGGCGCTTCCCTTAAAATACCGGGAAAAGCCCCTGGTGCAAACGGCAGCCAACAAAGAAGGGCTGACCAACGAGGCTATTATCGGGCGTAAAATATCGGCGCAGAGTCCGGTTGACGGCAGGATAACCAGGGTAACCGATAGTGAAATTGAGATTGCCGACGGTTCCGGCAAGAAGCATAGCGTTAGTCTCTATGATAACTACATTGTAGGGAATAAGACATACCTTAATCACGAGCCGGTGGTAAAAGAAGGAGATTCTGTAAAGGCCGGGCAACTCCTGGCTGACAGCAATTATAGTAAAGATGGCATCCTTGCTATGGGTACGAATCTAAGGACAATCTATGTCCCATACAAGGGGTTGAGTGTTAGCGGGGATACTATGGTTCTATGGGTGGGCGAAGATGGTATTGGACACTTTACTTCTATACGTGAAGTCCCTCCCGTGAAAGGTATAAGGGCAAACGCTTTAAAAACAGAGGATCTCGTAGTCAAACTACATGACATACATTCTTTTATTGGGCACTACGCCGATGAGGAGATGGTGGAAGTGCTTACGATGGACGGTACTGCTGTTAAGGCTACCAAATCGCATAGCTTCATTTCCATCGACGATGACGGTGTGCTGCACGAAATTGCTCCAGGAGATATGATTGCAGGTAAAACCCTCCTGCCAGTGGCCCGACCGCAACTGCCTTTAAGGGATTCGGTACAAACAATCACATTGAAGACTTGGACGAAAAACGGCAGAGAAATATCACTGCCGGTATCCGAAGATGTTGGATTTTTGTTTGGGATGTATGTGTCGGAAGGAAGTGTTCTGGGCGGGAAAAAACCAAAAGGAATATGTATTGCTGTAACCGAGGAAGAATTATTAACCAAGGTCGTACAAATATTAGATTCCTTGAGTATTCCATCTGCATATTACAAACGTGTACGTGAAGATGGGGCTGTTAGTGGCGCCCTGCATTTCCACAGCGCCTCCCTTACCAGATTTATAGTTGAGAATTGTGGGCGTGGCGCAGCAAAGAAAAGAATCCCCCAGATTTTATGGAGTTCGAATCCCGCATTTGTTAATGGCTTTATCTCCGGATACTGGAGTGGTGACGGGACCGTTGGGAAGCTCGTGGCGGCAACAACAGTATCTAAAGAACTAGCAGAGGGTATTTGTTTCCTCCTGGCCTCTATTGGAGTTAGGGCTACGTATCGTACTTACAAGTCACTGGGGATAGGGTTCCGGCGCCGGCCAAAGGCGCCAATGAAGGATCAACATCTTATATCGGTTTTTTCCCACAGCCTGTCAATGTTTCCCGATATCTTTCTTAGTCGAAAGAACGAGGCGCTGTTGGAGCTAAAGGCCAAATTCAGATCTTGCGGTAGGGATAGGGTTCCGGTGCCGGCCAAAGACAAGAAAGCTGTTGTGGCAGCGCTAGGGAAGCGTGCTATTTCTAACAACGGATATATGAGTAGGGGGTTACTACTTGAAGCGTTAGAAAAAGGTGTGGATGTATCGCCCAGACTCATTCAGCTAATACATAGCCATGTTTGGTGGGATGTGGTAAAAAGTGTCAAAGAGATAGCGTTTGAGGATTATGTTTACGATTTAGACATGAGACCCATAGGGAACTTCATGGTAGGGCATGGACTCATTGTTCACAACACCCACGAGGATGCCATTGTCGTCTCTGATTCTGCGGCGCAGAAATTCACGTCGCAGCACATGTCGCGCTTCGACCTGCCCGTTGACGACACTACCGTACTTAACAAGAATAAATGGCTCGCCTATTTCGACAATAAAGTAACTCCGGCGCAGACTGATAAGCTCGATGCTAGCGGCATTGTAAAACCGGGAATGGAGGTTGGCAGCGGTGATTATCTGATAGCCGCCATGAGGGAGAATGTGATTAACCCTGAAGATGCGATGCTTGGTAAACTCTCTAAAAAACTGGTAAAGCCATATCGGGATGTTTCTGTGCTTTGGGAGAAGGCAACTGCCGGACGCGTTGTGGACGTGGTGGTGAATCCGAAGTCGGTGACGATAACCGTTCGCACGGATGCGCCGCTGGTTATAGGAGATAAAATTACTAATCGCGAGGGAGGTAAGGGCGTGGTGGCCTCAATCTTGCCGGATGCCGAAATGCCGAAAGATAAGGATGGGAATCCTTATGAGGTCATTCTTAACCCTGCCACTGTGATGTCTCGTATGAACATAGGACAATTATTAGAAACTGCCGTTTCTAAGACAGCCACTCCCGACAAACCATACGTAGCGCCTCTGTTCCCTATCGGGAAAGAAGGTAATATTTCTAAAGAAGTAAAAAAGATACTTGATAAACACGGCGTTAAAGAGACGGATGAAGTATACGACGCGTCCGGTAAGCGGGTGGGAGATATATTTGCCGGCAAGCAATACTTTTACAAGCTCGGAAAAACTACCGACACAAACTATTCAGCCAGGGCGTTCCAGGGCAAATACGATGCCGATATGATGCCTGTGCGCGGCGGAGAAGAAGGGGCAAAAGGTATTGGTCTGCTCGATATATACGCCCTGTTGTCCCATAATGCGCGCAATATATTACGAGAGTCCGTTACGAGTAAGGCAGAATATAACCCTGAATATTTCAAAGCGATACAGATGGGCATGCCGTTGCCGCCTCCCAAGCCAACGTTCGCTTTTGAAAAATTTGTCAACTACCTTAAGGGTGCCGGGGTAAACGTCGAAAAAACCGGCGACCGGTTAAAACTCTTGCCGTTCATAGATAAAGATGTCCTCCGGCTGTCATCCGGGAAGATAGATAATGCTAAGATGCTGAGGACAAAGGACCTGTCAGAAGAACAGGGGGGATTGTTTGATTTCAACAAGACCGGCGGAAAGACAGGGAATAAGTGGTCTCACATAGAACTGTCGGAACCGGTATTGAATCCACTCTTCGCCGAGCCTGCCAGGCGGCTACTTGGGTTGAGGGAGAAAGATTTGATCAACCTCCAAAACAACTCCGGCGGGAAAGTAGTTAAAGAAATGCTCTCTAAGATCGACGTAAACAAACGGCTTGAAGATCTGACAGGCGCCGTGGGAAATTTAAGCGGCGTCAAGAAAGACGATGCCGTTAAACAGATTAAATATCTGAAGGTTTTAAAGGAATCCAATATTACCCCCGCGGAAGCGTACACCATACAACACCTGCCAGTAATACCCCCCATCTTCCGCCCTATATATCCAACAGGAGATAATGGCAACATGAGGGTGGGCGATATAAATAATTTGTACAAACAGGTATTGTTGGTAAGTGGAGGGCTAGGCGATAAGACACTCGACGCCATGCCGGAGGAAGAAAAGAAATCGCTGAGACGCGAACTCTTTGGTTCTGTGAAGGCCTTACAGGGATTAGATAAACCTGTTTCAGGGAAAGATCTCAAGGGATTTATTGCAGCAATCAAAGGCGATGTCCCCAAGGGGGGTTTCTTTCAATCTAAGCTGCTTAAGAAACAACAAGACATTGCCGGTAGGGCAACGATTGGGGGCGATCCATCACTGGGACTCGACGAGATTAAAATGCCCGAAGATATGGCTTGGACGCTATACGGGCCATTTGTTATCGGCGAACTGGTGAAGTCTGGCATGAAGATTATTGACGCAGAGACTGAACTAAACAATAGAACAGACAAGGCGAAGTCGGTCTTGCTTATGATTATGAAGGATCGTCCTGTGCTATTGAACCGCGCGCCTACATTACACAAGTTTAACATCATGGCATTTAAACCGTCCATGCATCAGGGCAAGACGCTTCTGATACCGCCAATGGTAATGAAGCCTTACGGGGCAGATGTCGACGGAGATAGTATGCAAGTGCATGTGCCTGTTGGAGACATGGCTCGCCGTGAGGCGTTAAACAAAATGCTTCCCTCGCAAAACTTGTTTTCCATACTGGACAAGTCGCCACATTACGCGCCGTCAAATGAGGCGGTTTTTGGACTGTACCTTGGAACGAAGGAGAGAAAAGGTTCTTCGTTAAAAACCTATCAAAACACAGAGGATGTCCTCAAGGATATAAACTCGAACCGCATACAGGTGACAGACCCGATACTCCTACAAAATATCAGAACTACGGCAGGAAACGTTAAGGTGAACACGGTGCTGCCGCCCGAGTTTAGAGATTACAACCGTATTATTACGAAGAAGACGCTGTCTGAGATATTAAAGCAGGTAGGACAAAAATATCCATCCGACTATGCGCGTATAGCAAAAGAGCTGAAAGACCTGGGCGATACATGGGCATTCAGCCCGGAAGCATCCTTATCATTTAAAGATTTTGAAGTGCCGGAGGTGCGCGACAGGATTCTATCTGATGCCGGTCGGATACTTGCAGGCAGGAAAATGAAAAAGGATGTAGACGTTATAGACGTATATACCAGCGCCCAGGATAAGTTGATCCCTGCCTTGATGGAGGAAGGAAAACAGAAGGAAAATAAGTTTTACGAATGGGCAGTGTCAGGGTCAAGGGGTAATCCTGTCCAATTCTCGTCTATTTGGGGCGCTCCTGTGCTGGTCACCGACCTTCAGGACAGGGTCATTCCGAGTCCGATAAAACGCAACTTCATAGAGGGCTTGCCGCCCGGTGAATACTTTACAAGCCTGTACGGCACGCGCAAGGGTATTACTGCAACAAAGACTGAGGTGCAGTTGCCAGGGGCGCTTGCTAAAGAATTGACGGCGTCTAATGTAGACCTGATTGTAACAATGCTTGATTGTGGAACGAGGAAAGGAATCGATCTTGATATATCAGACAGGGATGCCCTCGATAGATTGGCGGCTGTGGATATTCAGGGTTCATCTGGCGATATATTAATCAGAAGAAATACAATTATTACTTCCAGGGTTATCGATTCTCTGCGAAAGGGAGGTGTCCAGACGATAAAGGTCAGATCGGTTACTACTTGTGAAGCCCCGAAGGGTGTATGCGCATCGTGCGCCGGCGTTCAGGAGGATGGTAAGCTCCCTGGTATAGGTGAGAATATCGGAGTAAAGCACTCCATGTCCCTCGCCGAACCATTGACGCAAATGGCATTGAGCACGAAACACACCGCCGGTATTGGTTCTAAGGGAACGGGGATATCGGCAATAAAAACTATTCTCGAAATGCCGGCATCGGTGTACACAAAAGAAATTCTGGCGCAACAAGACGGCGTGGTTAGCGAAGTAAAGAAACTTCCAACGGGCGGACACATCGTCACGATAACTGCAAATCCGAAATCTATAGAGGATTATTTGATACCTCCTGGTCATAGACTACTAAAAACTACCGGTTCTATCTCGCAGGGCGAACCCCTTACGGATGGGACCCCAAACATTCAGGACTATGTTGCAATAAAAGGTATTGAAGCAGGACGTAACAAATTAACGGAAACGATCAGGGATTTCTACCACAGTGGCGGAAGACGCATTGACAGGAGGGTGCCTGAAACGGTTGCCCGCGGAATACTGAATTATGCAAAGGTGGTTTCCCCGGGTGATTTCGATTTGGTCGAAGGCGATGTAGTGGAATACAACCAGGCAGCACCCATGCAAACCAGGAAGGTTGTTTCGTTACCGCCTAGCCAGACGGTTGGATACAGACTCGCAGATTCGCATGGTAGGTTTTCCAAAGACACAAGAATAGATCGTGATATTGCCAAGTCATTGATCCGTTCTTCTAAATTTAAGAAGATCGGTGTTTATAAAGAGCCTGCTAAGCTGGAACCGGTAGCCTTTGGCATTAACAAAATACCTGTTATGAAGAAGGACTGGTTATCGAGGCTTGGGTTTAGGTATCTGTCCAACACTATTACTGAAGGGGCAGCAACCGGCATGGAATCTAATATCCATAGTATGAATCCGATACCTGCGCTGGCCTATGGCGCCGAGTTTGGGCAAGGAAAGGAATTTGACGTCTATTAATCGTAGCGAACGGAATAACTCAACACAACTCTATTGTTAGGAGACTTGGAAAATGTCAAAGAAGGCGTTGGATCCCAGCATTGTTTCGTTTTTTGGCGAGTTATCAAAACCCGAATATGATCCCATAAGAGACAGAGATACAGAAGCAGAGATCATAAAAAACTATCAAAGCAGAGACGATAAGGAGTTATTTCAAACGCTTATCAAAAAGAACCTGAGATATGTCGCCTCTATATCCAGAAAATACATGGACGGAGACGATCATGATATCGATATTTTTCACGCAGGCGTGCTTGGCTTAATAACAGCCATTCATAAGTACGACATAAACTCCCATTGCAAACTGATAACTTACGCCAGGGATTGGATTAAATACGAGATTGATAAATACAGGAGAGGCAAGTCAATCGTAGGATTAACGCATTATATGTGTTGGCATTTGCGGAAAATTGATGCCGCGATAGACGACCTAATGAAGGTGGGGATATCGTACGCAGACGAAGCTGTCTCGTCCATTACCGGACTTCCCAGAAAAATGATTAATGCCGTGCAAAAAGCAAGGAAGACACAGTGTGTAATCGACTACCCATTAGACTGCAAAGAGGCCAATAGCGTTGGGTATTTCAGCCATAGAGACGAAGAATCTGAACCTATCGACTTTATGGTTAAAGGCGAGGATAGCGAGCGTCTGCACAATGCGATCAACGAATTACCCTCCGATGAGGCGCTCGTAATTCAAAAGCTGTATTTCGACGACGACAGCACTCGTGAATCATATAGAAGTGTAGCCAAAAAACTAGGCTGTTCGTATGAGCAGGTACGAAAGCTTAAAGTAAGCGCATTTGACAAAATAGCCCTTGCCTTCGCATCGAATAATTGACAAAGTCCTTAAGTCGAATACATTTAAAGAAAATATTCTGATTAGAGAGAGAAAAAAATTTCTATGGAAAATTTAGGTGTAAAACTACCAAACGACCCGTCTTTTTGGGACGAGATTATTTTAAATGAGTTAGGGAGGAAGAGCCCGGAACTTGCCGCCGCTGTTGTGGCAACGGACATCAAAGAGTCTGATTATCCAAACGGTGATCTGACAGGCTTGATTGTTGCCGCCAACGGAAGAGTGCTAATACCTCTTGTTGTGCGTGGGTTCCGATTAAAACCTCTCGATGTAATTATTTATGGTGATAAAATTATGGCGCTGTCTGAGAGGACAGCCAGTGACGCCATTTTCTCCCCATCGGTTTCGGGCGGCAAGCTCGTTAATCCACAGGATCTGCAAAGAAGCACTGATATTTCACGGCTGGTATCTCCGCCAGATTCTACTTCGGGCGGTTTTGCAACCCCATATAATTATAGCAATAAAATGGCGGGTTCGGGAATGTCGGTATTGGAAGCCCTGAAGATGGCAAGTGATTCAACTAAGGGCAGATTTGCCGCTGACTTGTCCAGTAATAGATTATTACTCACAAAGGTTGCCGAGTTGCTACCTTTTAAAGAAATACTAGCCGAGATTACAAAAACTACTATAGAAAAATCAGCCTCGTGTGAAAAGCAGGATGTATTTTACATCAGGGATGTAGGCGGTACATATTATGTAAATGGCATTGCAAAGAAGGCTGAAGAATTGACCGAACTGCCTGAAGATATAAATGCTTCGCTATTGTTGGCAGGCGAGGCGCTTATCGCGCCGGAAGACTCAAAGATAGACATGACGATCCTCACCAGGAAGGGCCTAAAACCTTTAAAAGACACAACCCTGGCAGACGTTGTATGTCGGGAAGGCGACTCAGTAAGCGGGGTCTTCCTGTCGAACGTTATATCGTTTGACCACAACCCTACCCATAAAGGGCTATTTTTGTCTAGAGACAGACAGTGGATATACCAGGAACATCTCACTGGCAGCTTCATCGAAGCATCCCTAATGTCAGAGAGTGATATCTATCAATACTGGAAGGAGAAATTGGGAGAGGTTGATGACGTTCCAAAGATAGGCGAATACGGTACGTTTATCCTCGGTAGAAAAGCAATAGAACCATTCAAGGTAGTAAGTCTGTATAACGTATCAGGCTCAATCATAATGTCAGTTGCGGCATCGTCTGGGCAAAGATTGGTGGTGGAATATCGGAAGGAAGATGTTGATACCATTCCCAACCAACAGCCATTGATGGTGGCATCCGGTAATTTAGTATCAAAATATTTCCCAACAGACAGGGTCTATATAGTCAACCAACCTTATCGCTATGTATCCCTAAAGGCGCAAAGACATGGGGCGCGCACGCCGGAAGAGGCATTGACTGTCCCTTTAGATAGAGGAGACGGATGCGTTGTAACGATCAAGAAGGCGTCTGGCGGATACGTCGTTAGTAAAGATAGTAAATTTGAACGACAGCGTACCTCAGACCTCTTACCATCAAAACTTGCCTGTCAATATGAACTGGCTATGTATGGAGTGGGAAGGAAACAGGCAGAAGTTTTAACAAATATATCTCCGGTGTCTTTCGTTATTAAAAAAGCTGCCGGTGAATTACCAACGAGACATAGCGGCGCCAAGCTTCCGGAGCCTGTGCCACAATCATATCCACGGCTTTTGACAAATAATACAGAACAGGGGCAGTTTATCGATCAGGGCACGTTGAATACGACCGCTATGCTGGACGATCCAGAAACATTAAACCTCCTGCTCACTATAGGTATGGGCAAGATGGACGATAAGGTACGGCAGTATGTCATATCGAACACCGGCGACATCCACGACCTGATTGACAAGTTGGGCAGGCTGCTCCTGATTGTAAGGACGTCTGAGAACACGGGGATATCAGAAAACGCCCTGAGCGATCTTGTCCGAAAACTGGACAGAACCGCTTGGGAATTGACTGATTTTAGCGGCAGGAAACAGACTGCTGAAAACAGAAAGGACGAGATTTTGGATGAATGAATATCTTACATCCTGCGTGGCGCTTTATTTTGGCGCTGAGGGCAGTCGAAATAGACCCGCACACAGAAGGTCTGCCACAGGACGGCGGATGTTGGACGTGGAATAAAACATCTAAACTACTTAGCGATATTATCTATGAAGATTGCGAATACGGTCGGGTCGGGTCGTTGGGTAATAATCTGGAATATAAGTATTTAGTCAGCGCTTACCGTTTTTTTAAACTTAAGACGCATAGGGTATATGCCGAGACGTATTTACTTGCTGGCGGAGACGAGATATGGCTTGCCTCTGCCCTCAATATAGAGCGTGGAGTATTAGACGCATACAAAAATGCGTTCTTTGATGTGTCTGTTTTTGAGAACGGAATAGACAAGCTGTCGTATATAAACACCATCAGCGATTACAGGGAGAGAGAAACCAAGAAGGAATGGACAAGAGGCGCTGATTATATTAAATGGCAGATGGGATTTAAGGTTGGCGTTGATGTTAAAAGCGTCCTGACTTCCTTACTGGCCGATGTGTACTATAAGCACAAGCAGTCGCCCGGCGACAAGGATTCTGCAAAGCTGTGCGACGTTGCATCCAAGATAGGCAAAGAGCTTATGGGCAACAAAGATGCTGACGATCTTAAAACTAAGATAGAGCAAATCTTGGCATTAGACGTAAAGCAGTTTAAATATAAAACCTTGGAAGAATTTAATAACGAGTAAGATGCCACCAGTAATTGACATTAGTATAGATACGGATAAGGCAGCCAGGAGAAAGAAGGCATTTCTTAACAGGCAGCGCGCCGCGCGAGAGAATTGTAAAAAGTCTACAGGGCCGAAAGACTGCTCGCTTGTTAAGTTTAACTCTCTCAAGCATGGCCTTAAATCGAAGATGCCGGTTATTCCGGGCGAGGATCCGTTAGAACTGGAACGGCTGCGGGAATCAATATACGATAAGCTGAAACCGCAAAACGATATAGAGGTACAGCTTGCGGAGCAGGTGGCGTTCGGATTTTGGAGGCTGCAACGCGGCTTACGCGCCGAACACTCTATATTGGAAA
>Ga0209518_1001121_pt1 | contig 30584 bp, 49 predicted proteins | sample RifGroB1_FD_183993 | JGI IMG/M metagenome (GOLD analysis project Ga0209518, IMG submission 183993) | Groundwater microbial communities from Rifle, Colorado, USA - Groundwater B1 (SPAdes) (version 2) | ecosystem: Environmental > Aquatic > Deep subsurface > Groundwater | place: Rifle, Colorado...
TGTAGTAGTGTCGAATAATGATGAAATAGAAAGAATGTCAGTTCTTGAAGGTGGTGCGACAGGAAAAATTGAACAAATAACAATTGACACAACTACTACTTCTAGGATAGCGGCGTTTGAAATAGCTAGCTCTAAAATAAAAAAATACGCACAAATAAGCAAAGTTTTAAATTTTAAAACACGAGTAGATAATTTTAATGTCGGGATGATTATTACCGTAACCGGACTAAGTGAGCACGGAATAACAGACGGAGACGAATTTTTAATCAACGCTATGACATCTTATTACGAAGGACCTATCAAGTGGTTTGCGCTAGAGCTTGTCTATGGTCCAGAGCAGCAAAGCTGGCAAAAAGTCTTTGAAACCATGACAAACCGAAACGGAAACTTTAACGTAAGATCAAATATTAAAGAAGATGACGTCTTAACAACTCTAGAGACAAATTCAAGACTTTGGGAATTGACAGACGGTCCTAATATTTTTACAGAAGTTTATGCGGCAACCGACATTTATCCATCAACAACCTTATTCCCAATGTTTGCCTTTTATGATAGAATAAAATATATCGAACTTTTAGACGCTTCTTCTAATGTTTTAGTCAGAAAACAAGTAATAAAACAAGAAGGCGAAGAAACAGGCGTTATTACATCTACGTTTTATATTGACTCAACTGAAGGTGTTGGCGATATAGTGAGTTTAAATGTTTATGGCGGTGCTTATGCTACTCAAACAAACGGTTCGGGAGTGCTTCATACTAATTTTGCTTTAGTAAAAACAAAAACAAGTTTAGAAGCCATTCAAATAATTTTGACGGATACAAGGAATTTTACGCCAACAACTGGAACTTTGTCACTGAATCCTTATTTATGGGAAGGTATAGATGATTCCGTTGAATTGCTTGAATTAAATTCTATTTAGGGGGTATTTATGGCAAGTTGGCCAGAATCAAAAGCGTTAAGCGAAACTAATATAAGTGATTTAGAAGATAGAATTACTGCTGCTAATGCAGAAGTTGTAAACGGAAAGCAAGGCATATTTGATGCTATTGTAGCTAAGCACATTACGCCTTTGGGACAAACTTTTGCTCAATTAATAACCGCTATTGGTCAAATTGTTTTAGGCAGCGGTACCGCACTTGCTCAATACGTGCTAGAGCCATACACATTCACAAACAATGACGGTGTAGAATATACTGGCACAATGCCAAATCGTGCAGGGGATACAGCTGCTATTGCAAGTTCGGTAAGTGGTACAACTTTAAAATTGAGAGCGTCAACAGGTTTTAGAGACGGTGTTGATGATAACGTGACAATAACAGACGCTGATTTTTTAGCATCAAACATTAAAATAGGTGTTGATTTATTAGGGCTTGTCGGTGCTTTGAGTAACGTAAAATCTATTCAACGCGGTACGTTGTCTGGTGTTTTAAGCGATTCAAACAATGTATCGATAACAAGTGTCGATGTAAGCAAAAGCGTTGTTATATCTGTACCTCGTGGCGATATGTCAAACGCGCAATACAGATTTTTAAATTGTAGGGCGTCTATTACGAGTTCAACAAATATTAATTTTGCTTTTGACGCATCCCCGGGATCAAGTGGACCAACCGTGGATTGGATTGTAGTTGAATTTGACAACGTCAAAAGCAAACAAACTGGTACTAATACAATAGCAGCTAACACAAATGTCACAATAACATCTGTTGATATGTCAAAATCACTTGTATTTGTAAGTTTTAGCAATCCCAGTTCTTCAACTGCTGATGCAAGGGGTACAATGATAAACGGTGTATTGACATCAGCTACAAATTTATTGCTTTTAAATCCGTCAACTTATGTCACTGTTACTAATTCAATAAATTGGCAAATAATAGAGTTTAATTAAGGGGTATTTTATGGCAGATCACGAACCTTCAAGTTGTCCAAACAAACTAATGATAGATAGCATGGCGATTGAAATTCAAAAGTTAAAGGAATCTTTTCATAGTATTGATAAGGACAATTCTACCAGCATAGCTGTCATAAAAAATCAATACGAGACCATAATTAACATGCTTGTATCGCAGGGAAACGAGTACAAGGACGTAATGAGCAGAGTTTTAGACATCGAAAAAAAGTTTATTTTAAACGACTATAAAACAAATGAATCAACCGATTTAATCAAAAAAGTAACATGGGGCATGGTGGCCAAAGTCGGAGCGTTATTGATTGTCGTAGGCACGTTTTTAATATCTGCATTTAAACAATAAGGGGGTAATATGAAATACACAGTAGTAAGCGTAGATACTGGATGGATTGGCGAACTCGATGGCGAACACTTAATCAGACCAAATTTTAAAGTAAAAGAATTAGCTTGTAATGATGGATCGGACGTGATTTTAGTATCGAGCAAATTATTAGATTTTGTACAATCAATTAGAAATATTGTAAATACAAGCATTAATATCAATAGTTTTTATAGGACTGCTGCTTACAATTCTAAAATTGGTGGTGCGCTTAAGAGTAAACACAAAGTAGGCATGGCGTGCGATATGCAAGTCCCAAGCGGACTTACAGTTGATTCATTTGCTAAAATTGTTGAGCAAGTAGCTGGACCAAATAGCGGTATAGGTAAGTATTATAAATCTAATTTTGTTCATTTAGACGTTGCTAAAAACGGAAAAAGAAGATGGACAGATTAAAAAAAGGAGTCGTTATGAAAAACAGAATAGCAAAGTTAATTGACGTTAAATCTATTGTCACATTTATTTTAGTCGGTGTATATGCTTATTTAGCAATAACCGAAAAAGTTGATCTAAAAGGCTATCACGATATTGTACTGATGATTATAGCGTTTTACTTTGGCACACAATTGACAAAAAAAGAGGGCCAATAGGCCCTTTTATTTTTTTAATGCTGATACTACCGCAAATATACGCTAATCCTATTACAAGAGCAAAACTGCCCAATCCTAAGTATAACATTTTTACCACCTCTCACATGCCACAAATAGGGCACAATCTTTCTTTGTCTTTTACGTGACCACAACATTTACATTCAATTGGATTTAATTTAATTCTTGCGCTGCATGAGTATATTGGCGACTTTAAAGCATCACACATTATTTTACAACGCTTGCAATTTTCCAAGTTTTTGCACAAAGTGCACACACATTCAAAGTTATTCATTTTATTATCTCCCTTCTATCCAATCGTTAAATGCCTTCAAATATGTCTTAATTTCATCTGTACTGCGGTTTTCATTCTCGATGATATATTTCTTGTCTGTCCTCAATAATGCTCTGCTGTGCTATAATCTTGTCTTGCAGCATCACTGATTTAGATAGTTCTTCTATTTGTTTTCCAGCTACACTAAACGCCTGACAAGGTGGCGAATACACGAACAAATCAATATTTTCAACTTCTGGTCCGTCAACTTTAGTGATATTACCGTAATTTTTAACTTCTCCGTGGATGGCTTTGTAGCTTGCATATGGGTATTTATCATACTCAATGCAAAATTGGTGTTTATACTCAATTCCTAAATATTTTAACGCCATCTCCCAAAAACCTACACCACTAAACGCACTTCCAGTTTTAATCATCTTAAACCCCCAAGTCTTCTGCTCACTCTTATCTTTTTACATAATTCAAATTGCCGCACATCGTTTTCTTTGTATTTTATATCCTTTATCTTTTTAATCTCTGATCTGTATTCAATATAATTTAAACAAGCATCGTGGCACCCGATTTTTCTTTTATTACAATTTAAACACGAATTCATTTATATCCTACTTTCTATATGTCACATAATCAAAAATTTCTTGGTCAAATTCTTCAAGTGACTTTAAATAATCCTCCATTTCTTTTGGCATTTTAGACCACGCTTCTTTTGGATCTTTTCTTTGTATTTCGGGTATATTTGTTTCGTGCCATTCTTTGTTTCCTTTTAAATCAATAGCGTTTGTAAAATTTGGATACCAATTAAAACTATCTAATTTATTTTTTATTTCAATAAATCTATTTTCTGCTATGCTTTTGTTAAACACCATAAGTTTTCCAGATGTTTTAAAAACAAAAATACATTTGCTAACGCCTTCACACTCTCTTCCGCCTATGATGTCATTTCCGCCTCTGATGCCATTGCCGCCTATGATGCCATTGCCGCCTGTGATGTAATTTCCGCCTCTGATGCCATTGCCGCCTCTGATGCCATTGCCGCCTCTGATGTCATTTCCGCCTCTGATGTCATTTCCGCCTATGATGTCATTTCCGCCTCTGATGTTATTTCCGCCTATGATGTCATTTCCGCCTATGATGTCATTTCCGCCTCTGATGTCATTTCCGCCTGTGATGTAATTTCCGCCTCTGATGTAATTTCCGCCTCTGATGTCATTTCCGCCTATGATGTCATTTCCGCCTATGATGTCATTTCCGCCTGTGATGTCATTTCCGCCTATGATGTCATTTCCGCCTCTGATGTTATTTCCGCCTATGATGTCATTTCCGCCTGTGATGTAATTTCCGCCTCTGATGTTATTGCCTAAATTTTCATTAAAAGATTCTATAGCTTTTAAAAATTGATCAAAATTTAAAATCTCAATAATTTCAATTATTGAAGATACGCTTTTATCTTCTTTGTTAATTAAATCGCCATAAGCGTTTACTTTTGCAAATTTATTCCACTGCAAAGGCTCGTAATAATTAAAGCAATGTAATGGATTTTTGCTAAAATGCAAACCACACGAGCATTCTTTTATATTACCTTCAACTTTATAAATATTTCCGACTTCAACATTGCCATAAGTTGAGCTACCGTGTTTAGCAGACCAATCATTTTTAAAAATTTTGTAACCTGTTTCTAATTTTTCTAATCCTTCAATTTCTTTTCTTTCAACTTTTTGAATGTCCATATAATCTCCTTTTAATTTATTTATTTTCGTCCATCTGTGTAAAAATCATTTTAATAAAAGCACTTACAGATAATCCACGTTCTTTTGCAAGCCTTTCAATTTTTTGTTTTAACTCTTTGCTTAAACCCATGTTTAATGTCGTTTCATTTTTCATTTTTACCACCACCTTTATATAAATTTTACAACACTTAAATATAAAAGTCAATTAACATTTAATTGTTTTACTGCCGAATTTTAAGCACTAAAAAAGACCGCACAAGCGATCTAATTTAGGTTGTAGTTCTCGTTATTAATTTATAATTCAAATATCATAAAAGCCGGGTCCCTCCTTTCTGCGCCTTTGCGACTTATATTAGCATTTACGTTGCTTAACGACATAATTTTTAGGTTGTTAAGACACTAAAGAATTACTATGTATATGCGTTAAATCGTGGTTTGAATTTAACGCAAAGCAACTTGTGTTTGTTGTTCTCTCAATTATATTAATCAGCCATAGCCAGAGCCAGAGCCAGAGCCAGAGCTATCGCCATAGCCAGAGCCAGAGCCAGAACCAGAGCTATCGCCATAGCCAGAGCCAGAGCCAGAGCCATCGCCAGAGCCAGAGCCAGAGTTAATTTTAATTAAGCTGTCCATACGGGCACTCCTTTTATACTGTTAATCGCAATTTGGGTACAGTTTGCAATTTCAATTACTCCAATTAATACAATTTTTGAAACTTCGCAAGGAAACTTGCATTTTTCTGGTTGTTTAACACCTTCCATTGCAAGTTGACTTAAAGATGCTGCGCCATACCATTGCCATAATCTTCTGGCATTTGCAAGTTCAACTTCGTCGCCTTCTTTCTTTATCAGCGTTCCAGCAAATACACCAGCTGAATACGTTCTAACGATTACATAATCACCAGATACCTTGTTTAAATCTTCTTTTGCTACGTATTCAATTCCGTTTAATGTAATTTCTCTCATTATTCCACCTCTCTTATTTTTACTAAAATGCTGTTGCCATTAAAATCTAAATCATTCTTAAATCTAAGGCACAATCCTTGCACGTGGTTTTTATTATCATTTACAAGCCAACCACACTGCACGAGAGCATCTATTATAGTTTTTGCTATAATTGAATGACCATCAATATCAAGTCCACTTTCAAACCACATTTCAATAAACACTGGATTTTTAAAAGTATAACGTGGCATGCTGCTTATAGAAGATTTTACTAACATGTGCCAATAATCAGCCCAATTTTTCCTTTTAGACCAATGCATCCCAGCATAAAACTTGTTTGTCCCGTCATCAGCTGTTATTTTGTGTTTGATGTAAAATTCCATTGTTCACCCCATTTTTCAATTAATTGATTAATTTCATTTGGTGTCATCGTTTCTATTTCTAGTTCTTTTGCTTCAAAAACCACGCCATCAACAAGTATTTTCATTTCTTCTACGTCATAGGTGCTAGAGCCACGTATAAGGCGATATGTTTTAGACTTAACATCATTAATAGTCGAATCTTTTATAGGCTCTACAATCTTATATACACGCTTTAAAATAGGCTCTGCCGTTTCAAGTGCTGCAACATAATCTCTAGTACCGTATTTTTTAAGCATTTCAATGTAAATCTCTTCATCTGTCGATTTTAATTTGATAGCCATTTTGTTTATTAAAACCCACATATAAGCGTTGACCGAAATAGAACGTTTCTTTTTAAATTTCTTGATCACGATTGTTTTCAGTTCGTTTGATATAATCATTTTATTTAATTCGTTAACTTGCGTCTGATATTCATTTGGTAAGTTAATCAACAAAGCTACTTGCCCGCTTGGATAAACAGAAACATTCCCATCGTTAAAATTAAATTGCATTTTATCTGCCCCTTATATATTCTGTAAAAGTAACGCCCAAATAATTTTTGCCAAATGTTTTTATAAAACTTTCTTGATTAATTTCTTCAAATTTTTCTTGCGCAAGCTGCTTTGTTACAAAATCAAACTCACGATCAAAATGTATTCCTTCGCTGCCTGTGTGGTGCATTAAGCACAATCTAATAGTTAAGCCATACTTATCAGATGCCTTTTTGTTACTTGCGCCAAATACATGGTGAGTATGGAGTCCGTAAGTTGACTTACAGACTCAGCACTCGTTATTTTTCTGTATTATGCTTTTCATTTCTTTACCTCGTGAGGTTTATCAAGCATCTTCATAGCTTCAAAAAATGTTTTAACTGTCATTAATTCTATTTTTTCTAACTTGTAAAACTCCAAAAGACCATCAATTCTATTTCCAGCTTTCTTAGTTATTACGGCAATTTTAGCTTCGTCTATCAATTCGGTTGATGCTTGTTTTGGTTTATCTGCTGTTTGTTTTGGTTTATCACCAGAATCCTGTTGTTGATCGTATTTTGTACGATCCTTTTGATAATAAATATCAGCACCTATTCCCAAAGCTTTGCAAGCAACAGATATTGCATCTGTTAACGCCATCTTAAAACATTCATCAGAAACATAAAGCTTTCCAGATGTTTCTATTGTTGCAAAACTGCTACCACCAGTACCAGGTATTGCTTCCGACCATTCTCCATTATATTTAAAATAAAGTTCAATATCAACAAAAGCAGCCGTTTCACCAGTAGAAGAAGTTTCAAACCATTTTTTTATTACAATATATTTCCAACCTATCCCACACGGTCCAAATTGTTCGGTCAAAACCTTCAATCTCCACATTGGATTAATGTCAGTCATGCCTTTTAAACGTCCACCTCCAATTGCTTTTTGGGCTTCTTGCGGCACTGCTCTAAATTTTTCGTATAGTTCCAAATTTGACATCTAAATCACCTTCTCTTTGATCTCGTTTTTTTCAAACCAAGTTTTTAAATTTTCAAATTGACTTTTATATAACTCCACTTCAAATCTAAACATTTTTTTAAGTTCTGTTTTGTCGTAAATTTTAACAGGTTCTTCAATTTTAACTTGAAATGCTACAAACTCGACCATTTCATTGATCTGTTGTTCATTTGCAATAACAAGTTCTTCAACTTTTTTATTAGCCAATTCGTTTGCCTTATCAATTTCTTTCTGCGCTTTTTCATGCGCTTCACGCTCTAATCTTTCAACGAGTGCTTTTTGTTGTTCAAATTGGCGTTCTGCTGCGTTTGTAATTGATTCTTTAATTTGGTCCATAGATTTATACTCTATCATTGATATAAACTGTTCGGCGTCCATTTTTACGCCTAAATCATATTTTGCACCAGAGAGTTCGACAAGCGTTTTTATTAATTCGACATTTTGATAATACCGTTGCTGCTTGTTTAAACATTCTTTTGCGTCATAGCTACAATTAGCCAATAAATCTTTTTCTTTTTTGGTCGAGTTTAACCAATCCGATCTAAATTCAATAATTTGGTATTTCTGCTCAATCTTAAGATTTTCATAAAGTTGACTAATAATTGATTTAATTTGAAGTGTTTTAACTCGAACTCTTTCGATCTCAAACGTTTCAAGCTGTTCGCTAATAAAATTAATTGGATCGTCAAAGTCTGAAATAATATCTTTACATTGCTCTTCAAACTCACTTACAGACTGAGTTAAATCTTTTTTAGTCTTAACCTTAAAATCATTAATTGACTTTTGAATTTTATTCAATTCTGCAACTGTTTTTTTACCCTCTTTTACTGTTTCGTCTGTAAAAATTAATCCTTCGTATTCTGCTTTAATTTCAGCTGCTACATTTTTCATTTCTTCGTAATTAAATTTTACTATTGCTGGTTTAACTTCTAGTATTTTTACTTGTAATTCATTCATTTTACACACTCCTAAGATTTGTAATCCGTTGGTTGATTTCCTAACCACTTCTGATATTCAAGTTCTTGTTCTTCTGTTAAATAATAATATTCGTTCATTTTTCCTCCTAATCTCTCGGATCATAATACGTCAATTGATTTTTCCAGTAATCAAGTTCTGCTTTATTTCTTTCATTTTCGCTTTTAAGGTCCAGCAATGTATCGCTGATATAATTGTCTATGTCGTCAAATTCCATAGGAACACCTTCGTCTAAAGCGGTATATAATTGAGATAGTAAATCAAATAAATCCACTTGCACAAATTCTTTGTTACCAACTTTTAATTTCAATTGCTCTAGCCCGTCTGAGTTAAATTGTTCATAATTAATAACATGTAAAAAACTTTTCAGTGCGTTTAGTTGGCGTTCTCTTTTGCCACTCATTTCGTCACCTTCTTTATAATGATTTCTTTTCGTGAGTTGACATAAATCTCAACTTCATCATCAACAAAGATTTCTGTAATCATGCAAATTGCTGTAGGTAGAGTTATTGATCGTGTGTTGTAGCTTCTGCCTATTCCTTTTACTTTTGTTAAAATTGGTTTCATTATTGCTCCTTTCTGCGGTTTAAGGATTACAGCCAACCTATTTTTTTATAAGTTTTCTAATCCAAAAATTTCAAATGCAAACTTGCTTCCCAACCAATCAATCGCGACATCAGTCGGTGGATGATTGTATCTCAACTCACCGCTTGACAGCATGTAGCTGTTGTCAAGTACAAATGCCAAAAACATTGTGTTAAGTTGGGTATTTCCAAAATCAAAATTTAATTCTGACATTTGGAATTCTAAACCTATTAAATCCATCTGTTGTTTGAATTCTATAATCATTTCATATGCTTTCATAACAATCCTCCTGTTTTAAAGGCGGTTTAGGATTACCGCAAACCTATTTTTTTAATATTTATAAGGTTTTATTGTATGATTGTATCTTTCTGTATCAAAACCATCCCTTCAACTCTTTATTTATTATCTACCTTAATTATATACCTCGGTACATACCATGTCAACATCTTTTTAATATATTTTACTGCCGAATTTTGGGCATATTTAATTTTAATTGCATATAATAGAAGAAAAAATAAAATTTATATATTTTATAAAATAGGTGTTGAAATATTTTTAAATAAGGTTTATACTAATTTTGAAAGGTGGTGAAAATATGAAAAATGAATTGTTTAGTGTAGAGTCAACAGTGCAAGTAAACGGTACAAATGTATTTGCGACAATACCAGGTGCGGTTAGAAGTGTATTAAAACCCAAAAAAGGTGATGTTGTAAAATGGATTGTTTCTGGCGAAGGAATTGTTGAGATTGAAATAGTTAGAAAAGAGGAATAATATGATTTATCCTATCGGGTATTTATATCTTCATAGAGAGTTAACTGAAAAGCCGATATGGACAAGCTCTACCCCAGAGCAAAAGGTAATTTTAATAACCCTTATGATGATGGCTAATTTCAAAGAAAAAGAATGGGAGTGGCAAGGAAAAAAATTCAAAGCAAAACCTGGTCAATTTATAACGAGTTTAGATGGAATCGTTAAAAATTGTGGCAAAGGAATATCAATAAAAAATGTCAGAACGGCTTTAGTACGTTTTGAAAAACTCGAATTTTTGGCAAACGAACCGGCAAGCACTGGAAGGCTTATAACCATTACAAACTGGGGCTTGTATCAAAATAATTTAGAAGAGTGGCAAACGGAACGGCAAAGGGGTGGCAAAGGGGTGGCAACTAGAGAAGAAAGAAATAAAGATAATATAAATACATTATCTGAAATTGAAGAAATTAGAAAACAATATCAAGGTGCAAAATCAAAGAAAGTAGCAGATTTAAAATTGCCTTCTCTGATTAAAAAATATGGCAAAGAAGAAATGATCAGAACAATAGAAAGATACAACAAATATGTCGAACAAGAACGAAAAAACGGTTTTAAGGAATTGAAGTACAAAAACGAGAGTACATTTTGGAATGGTGGCTATATTGATTACCTTGACGATAATTATGCAGAAGCTAATAAAGCTAATAAACCTAAAAGCAACGTTGTTGTTAAAGACGGCGTTAAATATGAAAATGGATTGAGGGTGTACGAATGAATATACACGATATACAAGGTTATGTTATAAGTCAGTGGCTAGGAAATAATTATACAGAACATATCAATAACATAAATGTCAAATGTTTTGATGGAGAGTATGTAGACATAGTCAATTTAATCAGAAAACAATACACTAAAACCAATGAAATTGACATTGTGACAATTGAGTATGATTTTGAAGCATTAACAATGATTGTCGATAAACACGATTATTTATCTCTAAAAATGAGTAGTTGTGTTGACAAGCTTAACGCTTATAGATCAGAAAAGGCACTTAAATATATTGGACACAAATTGTCTATAGGAGAAATAAGCGAAGTTGACGCAATAGACTTGTTAAATAAAAAAATTAATATGAGCGAATCTGACATTGATTTTGGGGATATGGTTGCAGCACAAACATATATTGATATTGTTGAAGCTCACTCAAAACAATCTTCTAAAAAAATAGGGATAAAAGGATTTGATAATTTAATAGGCGATTTTAGTGAATCGGGTTTTTTTGTAATTGGCGGTAGACCCTCTAGCGGCAAAACTGTATTAGCTTTAAATATTGCTGACGAACTAGCAAAACAAGGAGATAATATTTTATTTTTTAGTTTAGAAATGAGCAAAAAGAAAATAATGAGTAGGTTGTTAGTTTCTAATTCCTTTGTTGACAATGAAAAAGTAAAGACAAAACAATTGAGCGAGGATGAATTTAAAAGACTTATGAACGCATCAAAAAAACCTCACTTTAAAAACATACACATTATCGACAAGTCTGGAATGGATATATCAGAGATTATAACAAAGTCAATAGCACTGCATCATAAATACAATTATTCTTGCGTTATTATTGACTACTTGCAATTAGTGCATGCCGAAGGTAGCTCAATTAGAGAGAAAATGATTAATGTGTCTCATGGGTGTGTAGCGCTTAAAAAAATACTTGGTATACCAATTATAGTAATTTCAAGTTTAAGTAGAGCCGGTGCGACAAGGACGGACAAAAAACCTATTATGTCAGACTTAGCAGAAGCAGGAGCAATTGAGTTTGACGCAGATACAATAGCATTTGTTCATAGAGAATACATGGAAAATAACGAGTGTGATCCTTTTGATGCTGAAATAATATTTAGAAAGAATCGTGATGGTAATTTGGGGATTGCAAAACAATACTTTGATGGTAGTCATTTTAAATTTAGTGATTATGATTTTAGAAAACGATAATTATAGATATAAGCGAGGTGTAAAATGACAAAAGAACAACTAAAATTACTAGAACACATTATGAAATTTGAAGCCAAACGTAAAAGATTGCCAACGATTGGCGAACTTTCTGAACATTGCGGCTATGGTGTTAAACCTATTTTTTTAAAAAGCGTTATGGGAGATTATCCAGAAGAATTAACATGGACAGAATCAGAAAAAGAAATTTTTGAGTTGATGGAACTTGGGTATAAACTTCATGAAATTGTAGAAAAAACCGGAAAGGCATACGCTAATGTTTATAGGATAGTTAAAAAGTTTAAGCCATTTAGCAAAAACAATAATTTAAGAGAGTATCCAAGAGACGAAAAACGACATTATACACAAGAGATAACAGATCCTTTATACATCGAAGTCCAAACAAATAATAAAAAATACAACTTTTTAAACGGTTGTAGAGGTTATGCTGGCTTTGGTGGCAAAAAAGCAAAGTGCAAAATTTGGAAAAATTGTAAAGAATACAACATTGAATTGTACGACAATGAGTTTATTATAATTGAGCCTGTAAATGTTAAATTACACAAAGCACTTAAAATAAGGCCTCTAATAATGCCATAAAGCGCATAAAATGCGAACAAAGTACAAAGCGTTGGCAAAACAATAAATATCAATACAGACGATGTAAAGGCGGTTTAAATGGGTGAGTATTTAATATTAAAAGGGCACAATGAGGGTAAAAAGATATATTTGACCTGGTGCAATAACAAAGATCATATGGCAGATGAATTGGGAATCTTGTATCATGTAAATGACATTTGTCCTATCGAATCAATTGCAGAGTACGAAAAAATTATCTCGAGCGAGTTTAGATTATTAAAAGATAAGCACGATGTATTGTGTCGATGGATGGCCGGGTTGTGAATGCGAAAGGATGTAGCGATAATTAAAAAAAGTGCTAGGTTTGTTAAAGAAAGAATTCCATCTTGTGAAAATTGTATTTATTATTCTGTAGCCATCAAAAAAAATTTAAAAGAACAATTGATAGAAATGGCGCATGGGCGTTGCTGGAAAAGCGGTTATGATTTAAAAGAAAAGCCATATAAACAAAGATATGAGTTATGTAAAAAGTGGTCGCATTATGGTGACGAAGTATGATTAAATTTAAAAAATGGAGGTAATAAAATGAAATATATTGATACAATAACTAGCAATAAAAAAAGCACAATAAAAAATAATTGTCCAAGGCTTTTCTGTGAAGATTGGACTAAAAAAGACGTTAATACAATTAAATATAATTGTGGAGCGGTAATTGGATGCAGAGGTATTACGTGCGAAGAGTGCTGGAATCAAGAAATTTACAAAGAAAATTTGCACGATCGAATGACAGAAATTATAGAAAATGCAAAAGCACTGGAATTTAAAAGCGTAAAAATTAAAACAATGAGCGAATTAAAAGATGGGGATGAAATAAAATATAGAGAATTAAATTTAAACAAAGTGGTTGTGTGTAGAGGACTAGAAAAATTAATGGGCAATTATGGCGGTGTTGATATAAGTTTGTACACAGAGGATATGAAATGTATTGTTGACACAGATTATGATATAGCACAAGTGGTTAGAAATGGAGTTTTAGTTTATGATAGATCTGAAATTGAAAAAGATAACGAAGAATTAGAAAGTCCAACTAAAGATATTGATAATTTAATCAAAAAAATAAACGAGTTTAAAAGAAAGTGGTTAAATGAATAAATTTTTAGGCAAAGCAATGGGATATATTTTTTTAACTGGCATAACTGTAATTTTTATTGCTGCATGCTTTAAGTTGGTATTTTATATTTTAAGTTAAACGTTGCAAAATAAACGATTGTAAAAGATAAAACAATATGATATAATTAGAGGTGATTAAGTGGATAAAAATAATTTTGTTTGTGAATGTGGATCAATTAAATTTCTCGAAAATATAGAACGCCAAATGATAATGTGTGAAAATTGCAATAAAATTCACAACAGTAAAACATTTAAAAATATTGATTTTGTAGGTGGTGAAAAATGAGATATTGCAAATACTGCAAAAGAGAAGTAAAAGGCACAAAAAAATTCAACTGGATCATTTTTATTTTGGGGTTGATTACATTTGGAGTTGTATCGATTGCATATTTGATTTATTACTTGTTAAAACGATCAACCAAGTGTCCTATTTGTGGTGGTAAAACTAAAGGTTGGGTTTGGAAATTGAGACACAAAGGAGAAGTCAATGGAATATAGCGATGAATTAGTTGGAAAAGCCGTAAGATGGTTTTATGAAAAAAATGATTATATTGATATTGGAGTATCTTCAAGTGGAGATAATGAGTTAAATGAAATTGTTGAGTTGTATTTAGAAGAAAAGTCAAAAGAAAAAGCCAAAGAAGATTTGTCTAAAGCAATTGCAGAATTTGAAGATAGTGTAAAAAAAAGTTTTAGAACCACTCGCTGAAAGCATAAAAAACATTTTAGAAAAAAGGATGTGATTAAATGTCCGCTAAAGAAAAATCTTCTACTAAACAATCAAGCCCAAGAGCGAAACCGAGTAATAAAAAGCCTGCTGAAATTAGCGGGCTTTCTGAGCGTAAAGGATTAACTTTGAAACAAGAGAAGTTTGTTGTTGCGGTTGCAGAGGGAAAAACACAAGTTGACGCTTACAAATTGGCTTATGACGCAAAAAATATGAGTGACGCAAGCATATATCCTAAAGCATCTAAATTAATGGCGCAGGATAATATAAGGGTAAGATTTGACGAATTAAGGGGAAAGGTTGTCAATCGATTAGAAGAAAAGTCAATAGTGACTATTGAAGGATTGCTGAAAGACTTGCAGGATATAAAGCAAACTTCGTTGTTAAAGATACCCACAACGATAAAAACGCCTACAGGTGACAGTATTGTGGTCAATCAGAATATTGATTCATCGGCAGCGTTAAAAGCCATTGAATTGATGGGCAAGCACCTCAAGATGTTTACGGATAAACTTGAGCTTGGTGGAGAATTGAAAATAGAGAGGTCTGATGATGAACTCGAATGTAGAATTAGAGAACTTGAGCGCATCTCAAAAGCTTGAATATCTTGAGTTGTTAGAAGAAAAGGTATCAAGAGAAGCTAAAAAAAGCATATTAAAGTTTTCGATGTACACCATGAATGATTATGTTCCAAATTGGCATCATGTTGAGTACTGCAAAAAGATTGATAGATTCATACGTGGCGAAGTCAAAAATTTAATGGTTTTTATGCCGCCACAGCATGGAAAATCAGAAATATCGACAAGGAGAACACCAGCAAAAATACTGGGAGATTATCCAGACAAAAAAATAGGCGTTATAGCTTACAATTATACGATAGCGTCAAAATTTAATAGAGACGTTCAGCGAATAATTGACAGCGAACAATATTCTAAAATATACCCGCAAACAACCCTAAATGGGAAAAACGTAAGAACTACAGACAATTACCTTAAAAATTCAGATGAATTTGAGATAGTCGGAAGAAAAGGATCGTTGGTAAGTGTTGGTGTTGGCGGCGGATTAACATCTCGAAAACTTGATGTAGCCATAATGGATGACTTATACAAAGACGCTATGGATGCATGGTCACAAACAAAGCGCGAAAACGTTCAAGATTGGTATGACACTGTTTTAAGGACAAGACTGCATAACAACAGCCAACAATTATTAGTGTTTACAAGATGGCACGAAGACGATTTGGCTGGATATTTGCTTAGAACCGAGCCCGAAAAATGGGAAGTTGTGCTTTTTGAAGCCATAAACACAAAACCAAGAAACAACGACATTAGAAGCATTGGGCAAGCACTATGGCCTGAACAGCACTCGTTGGAAAGTTTAGAAGCCATAAGAAAAAATAATTCGGTTGTATTTGATTCTTTATATCAGCAAGACCCAACTCCGAAAGAAGGTTTGTTAATGTCGGAATCGGATTTGAAGCGTTTCAAATTAGATCAATTGCAATCTAAGCCAGATGGTATAATATCAACCATAGACACCGCCGACGAAGGCGATGACAAGTTGTGCCAGTTGGTTGGTTTTATCTATGGCGAAGAAATATATATTGTTGACGTGATTTTCACAGACGAACCAATAGAAATAACTCAGCCTTTTGTTGCGAGTATGCTCGATAAATACTCAGTAGATAACGCTCACTTTGAGTCAAACAACGGTGGGAAAGGATACGCTCAAAAAGTCAAAGAATTGAAAAAAGGCAGAACAACAATACATTGGAAGCAAACGACACAAAACAAACACACTAGAATAGTGATGAAATCAGGGCAGATTAAAGAGTGTTTTAGATTTAGGTCTGATATTGACAAGCACGATGAATATAAAAGCTATTTGTATCAGTTGACGCATTATCCTAAAAACGGAAAGACAAAACACGATGATGCGGCAGATGCAACAACCATGATGGCGGAACACGCATTTGGAAACAGAAACAAATGGGGTTGGACCAAATAATAAAAAGGCGGTGAAACATGGGTCTATTGAGCAAGATTAGAGATTTTGAATCATCAGAGCATTACAGATATTTTAGATACGGTAAAGATTATTATACGGGGGACAACACCGAGATCATGAAGCGCAGAAAATGCATGTTCAACGAAATTTCAATGTCACTGTTGGACATACCATATAGGGCTAATCATAAGTACCCATCTGGTTTTTTTAGGATTGTTGTAGATCAAAAGGTACAATATTTATTAGGAAATGGTGTAAAAGCGGAAGATGATGTTTTGGAAGCGTTAGACAATGCTACAGGTGGATTATACCCATTTTTAATCAAGTCAGCTACATCTGCGTCACAACAAGGTATCCAATGGGTATATATGTATGTAGATAGTGGTTCTTTAAAATTTTCTTTGGTTGATCCCGAAAACGTGGCGCCTGTTTACAAATATGGCAGACTTGACAGTGTTATTTATACGTTTGACGAAAGTGAAATCTCTGTAGCAGAAGTGTGGACCGCAGAAAAGATGGAAAGATACGAAAAAACCAAGAAAGATACAGAGTTTCAGATGGTTTCAGAATCAGCGCACTATACAACCATTGAATCGTTTGGTGGCAGAAAAGTTTCAGAACAACCGCATTCGTTCGGCATGATCCCTTTTGTCTGTCTGAGGAATAATCAGTATTCAAATAGTGATCTAAAAGACATTAAAGCATTAATTGACATTTATGACATTATAGCAAGTGACTTTGCTAATAACATTGACGATATGCAAGATGCTTTTTATGTTGTCAAAAATTTTGGTGGTGAATCACTTAGCCAATTCATGAGCGACCTCAAGCAATACAAATCCATTCAAGTTGGGGATGATGGGAACGTCAGCGCAGAACAGCTAGAAATCCCCACAGAGGCACGAAAAGTTTTTATTGAGCAATTGAATAAGGATATATTCAAATTTGCCATGGCGGTGGATGCAACGTCTATATCTGGTGGCTCAATCACAAATGTAGTAATCAAGGCCATGTTTGCTAACCTTGATTTAAAGTGTGATAAGTTTGAAATGGAAGTTACTGACTATCTTAACGCCATGCTAGGCGCAATTAATCTATTCTATGGCACAAGCCTACAGACAGATTACACCTTTGACCGTTCAATGATTATTAACCGCACAGAGGTGTTGACAGAGTTACCAAAGCAAACAGACCTGTCACTTAGAACAAGATTAGCATCTAACCCTCTAGTACAGAACGTAGATGAGGAACTTAAACAGCTTGAAATCGAAGAAGCGGAGCAAGTGAATAAGCTAGGCGGCGGAATGGGGTTTGATGATGGCGAAGGTCAGTGATCTAAAAACACGCAGTCAGGAATATTGGGAAGATCGTTTCTCAAAGCTACAGACAAAAGTTTTTAATGAGTCGGATAAATCATTCGTCAAAATTAACAAACTTTTCTCTGAGACATACAAGGAAATGAACGCAGTTGTTAATGAGACGTATAACAAGTATGGCAAGGTCGTCGAGTCGCCTGTATTCACAACACTACCCGACGGAACAAGAGTCATAAGTGGGTCTGAAAAGGCACTTGCGCTTGATGATAAGATAATGGCCGCACCGCTTGCCAAAGGAACACGCATGGATAAGCTGAGTAATGACCTGAAACAGATTCTTTTGTCGTTGTCTGCCGACCAAAAGCAGATCATGATGGACACGCTCAGCATAACGGCACAAGAGGCCTACTACCAAACCATGTATGAGATTCAAAAAGGCTATGGCGTGGGAAAGTCGTTTGATCTGCTGACGAAGCAACAGGTCCAGTCATTGATAAGAAATCCTGTCAATGGCGCGGACTTTGTGGAGAGAATTGGCATCAATAACGATAAACTTGCAACAGAGGTTAATCAGATTATGAAATCAGGCATTACACAAGGCATACCCAACAAGGAAATGGCTCGAAGGCTGTCGGATAAGATGCAGTTAGGCAATAATGTTGCCAAAACACTGATAAATACAGAGATAACCAATAGCTTGAATCAGGCGACATTGTTGAGTTATCAGGATAGCGGGATTGTCAAGCAATATCAATTTTTGGCTACATTGGATGATAGGACGAGCGAAGTTTGCCAAGACCTTGACATGGATGTATTTGATTTAGACAAGGCTGTCACTGGGCTTAATATGCCGCCGATGCACCCAAATTGCTTTGATAAAGAAACAGAAGTGTATACAGATAAAGGTTGGATGTTGTTTGATGATCTGACGGGCGGAGAAACATTTGTAAGTGTCAACACTGACGACATAACACAAATGGAGTATGTCAAAGCAAAAGGCCGCATAAAATATAATTACAAAGGCGACATGATCCACTTTGTTAATCGGTCGTTTAACATGATGGTCACGCCTAATCATCAAATGTTAGTCAAATATGTAAAGGCTGATTCATCAGGCAAATATAGATTTGTTGATGCTGAAAAAATGTCAAAGCACGCGAATTCAATTTATAGAGGTATGCCAAACAATAACGCGCCTGTATCTAGCTTTAAACTTGGCAATTATGATATAGAGCCCGAATTATATTTAAAGTTTATGGCATGGTATTTGTCGGATGGTAATGCGACTAAGATCAAGGATAAAAACAGCTATAGAGTAAAAATAGCGCAAAAAACGCATTTAGATTTAATGTATGATGTATTGAAAAAGTTGCCTTTTAACGTTACAAAAATAAAAGAAGCCATCAACATTTATGATTATTCAGTTTGCAGTGAATTGCATAAGTTAGGAAAATGCGATAAAAAATATATACCCGATGCAATTAAAAACGTTTCAACAGATCAAGCAAAGTTATTTCTTGAAGCATATGCAATAGCGGACGGACACCAAAAGAAAGGAAAAGTGTTTAAAGGATATCAATTCAAAGACACATACACTTTTTTTACAACCTCCGATAGACTGGCTTCCGACTTGGGGCATATGATTTGGTTAAGCGGTGGTAGGCCTAGTTTTAAACAAGAGAAGTCAAAAGTAAAAATTGTTAAATTTAAAAATGGCGATTATACAATGAATCACAATGTGTGGATCATATCGCTATGCACAAGCGTTAATGCTTCAACAGACAACATCAAAACAGAGATAGTGCCTTATGATGACTTTGTTTATTGTGTCGAATTGGAAAAGTGGCACACGCTAATGACTAGGCGCAAAGGAAAAGTGGCGTGGTCTGGAAATTGCAGATCGACTACAATAGCGTACTTTGACGAATCAACAGATGGACTCACAAGAATTGCTAGAGACTTAGGTGGTAAGTCATTTTTAGTACCAGGTGATATGGCATATAAAGAATTTAAGTCGAAATACATCGACTAATTTTTTTTAACTGTTTTAGTGCAAAATCTTTTGCGCAAAAAATTTTGCACTGTTAAAGTAAAAAGTGTATAATATGTATAATGAAACATTACTTGCCGAAGAATAAACGGATTACTTGAACTAACAAGAATAAAAAAGATAGGGGTAAATTTATGGAATGGTTAAAAGAATTACTAAAAGGAATTGTACCAGAAGATAAATTGGACGGTGTTGTGGAATCATTTAACAAAGAATTCCCAAAACACGCAGTACCTAAAACTGAATTTAATACGATCAAGGAAGAGTTGAAAATTGCCAAAACAAATGCAGATCAAACTAGCCAAACTCTTGAACAGTTAAAAACAGAAGTGGGTACAGTTGAAGAATACAAAACAAAAATTAAAGACATGACGGCGCAAATGGAAACAGCCAAAGTTGAATCCGAAAAGCAAGTGTCTAATGTCATTAAAAAAGTAAATTTTGAAAAGTTGTTGATCCAAAACAAAATGAATGAGTCGGCTGTGGATTTGGTAGTTAACACAATTAATTTTGATGAAATCGTCCTTGATGCAGCTGGCAATATTGTAGACGCAGACAAGCACATTGGTAAGATTAAAGAGACCAGAGCGGCGTTATTTCTGACAACAACAACCGATTCTGATAAAAAAGAATCAGATATGAACAAAGACAAAAAGCCAGTAGGAAAACCTATTAGCGAAATGTCAAACGAAGAAGTTATGGCGCAGTATGACGCCAAGGGAATCACACGATAAAGGGGGACTAAAATGTCTAACACTTTTTTAACATCAAACGAAATTTCAAAAAGAGCATTACCAGTATTATCGCAAAGTTTAGTTATGCCGGCGCTTGCTAATGTTGATTATTCGGATACATTTGCACAAAAAGGCGACACAATCCAAGTAAAAAGACCCGCTGTGTTTGTAGCGGACGAATTCGGATCCACAATCAACTTACAAGACATTAACCCATTTCCTGTATTGGTTAAAATGGACAAAATTGCTGACGTATCAGTTGAAGTTACATCAAAACAGTTGGCGTTAAATATTGAAGATTTTAAAGTCAAAGTGTTGGAACCTGCGATTGTCGCATTAGCTGAAAAAATTAACGCAGATGGTTTGGACGTTTATGTTTATGTACCTAACTTTGTTGGAACAGCTGGCACAACTCCAGACGGATTAGATGATTTTGCAAACGCAGCAAAAAAATTAAACGATGCAAAAGCGCCAACAATGAACAGATTTGCAGTTTGGGACACTGCTTCAACAGCTAAATTTCAAGTCCTTGATGCAATCGTTGCTGCTGAAAAATCCGGCACTACAGAAGCATTAAGAGAAGGTGCTATTGGTAAAGTGTTTGGTATGAACAACTACATGACACAAGCCATCAAAACGCACACAGCTGGCGGCTATACTTCGCTTGCTGATGTAACGGTAACGGCAGACGATGCAAACAACGCAGTCGATGCAATTACAGGCTTTATGTATTCAAGTTTTGTGCTTACATCTGCTGCAGGAACAGCTACAACTAAACTTGAAAAAGGTGACTTACTTACAGTAGGCACTAAACAATATACAGTGATCGAGCAAACCGCAGCTGCAATTGCAGGCGTCGTTACCGCAAAAGTATTCCCAAAAATCACAGCAGACTTATCAGCTGCTGCAGTAACATTCGCAGACGTATCGGCTAGAGCGCACGTTGCGAATTTAGCGTTTAACAAAAATGCATTTGGATTTGTTACTAGACCTTTAGAGCCTATGGTTGGCGCTGATTCAAGCGTTATTTCGTATCAAGGTTTAAACATCCGAGTTACTATCCAGTCAGACATTAGCACAAAAAAGACTATTATGTCGCTTGATACCTTATATGGATGGGCGCTGCTTTATCCGGAGCTCGCTACTCGGATTTTAGGTTAACCAATAAAGCAACAAAACCATTTGATTGTCAAGTGGTCAAGACAACACATTAAAAGGGTTGGGGTTAATGCCCTAGCCCTTTTTTATTAAGGAGGTATAACGTGATTTGTGATAAATGTGGACAAACGTTTAGCGATAAGGTAATGGAAATTCATTATCCTGTATGCAAAGCAAGCATTAAACAGGATTTAATCGAACAAACAGAGTTAGACGTTAGAGCAAAAGCCAAATTTTTAGGAATCAAAAGTTGGCACACTAAATCAATCGAAAGATTAGAGTCTGAAATTGAAGAATTGGAAAAATAGGGGGGCTTATGTCTACAACTATTTTAGGAAACAAAAATGGTGTGGCGACAGAACTAGTGTTAGATGAAATTACAGGAGCTGCGGTTACGGTAACAAGCGACAGTTTGTTTATTCATAAAGGCACTGCATTTGTGGCTTTTAGTAAAGATGTTGTTGCAACTGGATCAACGGTACAATTTAGCTTTAAAACTCCAACTACTGGAATTGTAAGATACAGACCAGCAGGAATAACACCTTCTGCCGATAAAGTAGATACTCAAATATTTGAAGGTGCAGCATTTACCGCCGAAACCGGTACGGTTATTAATGCTTCAAATCGAAATAGATCAAGTTTAAATGCTTCGAAAATTGAACTTAGAAGAAACCCAACGTTTACAAACAACGGAACTTTGCTTGAAGGGTTTTCGTCATGGCTGCCCGGGTCAACTGGTATAGGTCAAACTAGAGCGCCAACAAGCGGAATTAGTGGTGATGAAATTGAATTTAAACCAAATACAGTTTACAGATTTGTTGCTACCAACGGATCGGCAGATTCAAATACCATTGCTTCTAAATTTTCTTGGCATGAGGGGGACGCATGATTGACCAAATTTTAAAAGAAATTAACAATTATTTTGTGCGATCAGTTGAATACTCAACAATAACAATTGCAGGCACGCTTATTACTGGATTTTCCGAAACTTACATTGCCGGACAGTATATTAATATTGAAGGTTCAGTGCTCAATGATGGAACATACAAAATATTAAGCAATACAAGTGGGGTAATAACATTAACAACAAGTCTTTCAAGCGAAACCACAAGCATGTACATCTATGGATTACAAATACCAAAAAGCATTATTGACTTATCAACAGAAATATCCACATATGCACAGGCAATTACACCGGGTGTAGCGTCAGAGTCGCAAGGTGGAAGAAGTGTATCGTATATTGAAGGTTCTTCGTCTTGGCAATCGGCTTATAAAAAGACTTTAAACGCTTATCGGTTGGCAATATCCGATAAAGAGAGGTGGACTAGATGTGGCAGACTGACACAGTTAAATTATTAGTCAAACAAACTGCCACTGGGTATGCTGGTGACATTATTACGTGGACTGCAACCGGTGGTACAGACGTAACTTGTGATGTGCAAGATATTAATAAGGAAACTGTTTATAAGTCATATGGCATTGATGGTAACGAGTTTAAACAAGTGTTTGACTTAACCAACGCAAATTGGTTAATAGGCACACAGGTTAAATATGGCAGTTTAAATTTTTATGTAAAACTTGTTAACAAAAACATGAATAAGATGGGTTTGTCAAATCACACTTTCATTATTTTGGAAAAGGTGCAGTAATGTTGTTAAATGAAAAAAAAATAATAGCAAACTTAAACAACGCTTTAAAAATTGTCTCTAAAGATGTTAGCGAAGCACTAGAAGAAGTTGGTCAACGCGGTGTGGGAATAACCAAAAAAAATACACCAGTAGATCAAGGGCGTCTTAGAAACTCTATCGGCTATACAATAGGCGGCAAAGTTGAAGGTAACGAAGATACTGTTAAACCATCAGGAGATAAATCAAGCGTTGTAATTGGCACAAATGTAGTATATGCAGCGTGGGTTGAATATATGGCAAAGAACGGTTCACAAGGCTACATGTTAAGGTCTTACAATCAAATCGTACCAATAGCCAAAAAAATATTTGAAACAGTCCTCAAAAGGGGGTTGAAATGAAAACGGAAGCACAGATTAAAGCAGCAATTTATACAGCAATTACAACAGATACAGCAATAGTAGCCAACATGGGTACTCGTTTGATTTGGATGCTAAAACCAGAAATAACAAACATTTTTCCGATGGCTACAATGCAAATATTGGACACTGTAGGCGCGTATGTAATTGGTGGGTCGGTTATTTTATCAAGCGAAGATTTGGATGTGCAAATAACTTTATATGCTGATTATTCTGATTATGTTAAGTTTGACACTCTAACCAACGACATTAAAAGAGTAATGGCATCAATAGGATATACGCTTACAGCATCGCCAGAATTTGTTGAAGAGTCTATAAACAAAACCGCAAAAGCAATGAGGTGGAGGTATATTAATGTTTAAAATATTTAAACGTGTAAAACAATTAGAAGAAATAGTTAATATGCTTTTAACAAGATTAGAAAACATTGAAAGAGCATATCAAAATTTGTGGGATGAAACGCATCCTAAAACAATGGGGGGTAAATAACTATGGCAGCAATTAGAGGTGTTGGAGCAAGTTTTTTATTAGGTACAAATGTAGTAGCTGGTCTTACAAGTATTTCAAATCCAATTTCAGCAGATTCTCTCGATGTAACTACATTTAACGCTACTGCAATGCGTGATTTTATTGCAGGATTAAGATCAGGCTCAATCGATATTAGTGGATATTATGAAAGTACAGACACAACTGGTCAAGTAGCAATGTTTACAGCTATGCTTGCCGGCACTAAACTTACATCAACTCAAAAGCCTAAAATTTTGTGGAATGGCGTTAATGGATTTACTGGTGACGGAATTATTACATCGTTGACAGTTGACGCAGCTGTTGATGGCATCGTTAATTTTTCGGCTACAATCCAACTTACTGGCACAATCGCAGTAGTATAGGAGGCATATTATGCCAATAAGAGGATATAAAGCTTTAGTAAAGGCTCAATCAAGCGCAGTGGCAATGACAAACGAAGCTACAACAATGAGTGGTGGCGATACAATTTATACAATTACAAACGCCGCAAAACGCACGCTTGATATTGACACTCCTGTAATTGTTAAAGTTGGTGGATTTCCAGTAACGACTGGATTTGCAATTGATTATCTATCCGGAGTGATCACTTTTGCAACAGCCGCATCAAGAACGGTGACCGTAAGCGGATCATATGTAGTATTGTCAACAATCACAGAAGCCAAGGGATTTAGCGTGACAATTATACGAGATGCACTAGACACCACGAGATTTCAGCAAGAGTTTAGAGAGTTTGAAGCCGGATTGTTGTCTGGAACAGCTAGTTTAACAAATAACTATTTGGTAAATTCAGCGTTTTTTGCAATTTTAATTGCAGGCAGTAGAAAAGTAATTGAATACTATCCAAACGATGACTTAACACCTATCAGATTTTACGGTGTAATCACAAATAGCGAAGTTATTGCACCAGTAGATGGAATCATTGAAGAAACCATTTCGTTTCAAATCACATCGCAAGTAAAATAAATCGGAGGATTAAAATGACCGCTCTAGAAAAATTATTAAAAGCAAGTTTTAAAGAAGAACAATTAAAAATTGAAGGTACCACTTACATTGTCAAAGAAATGACCGCAAAGGACAAATCAGAATATGAAGGGTCTCTTTACACGTTTAAACAAATTGGCAAAGAGGTAAAAGTGACTCCAAACATGGAAGGCGTAAAGTCCAAACTTGTATTTTACACTTTACATGATGAACAAGGTCAAAAGGTTTTTAAAGATTTATCAGACTTGCCTTTAGTTGATACTTTACCATCAAGCATAATTGAAATGATTTGTGACGTTGCCGGTAAAATCAACGGTTTAAATCAAGAGGAAGTAACAAAAAACTAGAAAGCGATCCATCCCGATTTATAATGTTTCAAATAGCCCACGAGTTAGGGATGACTGTAAAAGAGTTATCCTTAACAATGGGTGCTATGGAATTTGCTGAATGGATCGCTTACTTTACAATCATTAACCGAAAGGAGAGTTAAATGGACGTTGGTACTCTCATAATGAAAATAAACGCAGACACAAAAGGAATACAAGACGGAATAAATAAAGCATCAAGTATGATAGGCAATTTTGGAACGTCTGCTTTAAAAGGTGCTGCTATTGTTGGCGGTGCTTTAGGTGCTGGTTTGTCGTTTGCGGTTGCCGATGGTATAAAGGGTATCATGGAAATGGAAGAACAAACCGCACAGTTAGAAGCAGTGTTAAAATCAACCGGAAATGTAGCCGGAGTTACAGCAGAAAAAGCAACAAGTTTAGCTGAATCCCTTGAAAAAACAACTCGTTTTAGTGCCGAATCTGCTTTAGCTGCTGAAAACCTTTTGTTGACATTCACTAATATTGGAAAAGATGTATTTCCAGAAGCTACAAAAACAGCTTTGGACATGGCGCAAGCATTAGGTGGAGACGCAGCTGGTCAATCGGTTGCGCTTGGCAAAGCTTTAAATGATCCAATTGCCGGTATATCCGCTTTAACAAGAGTAGGCGTTACTTTTACAGACGAACAAAAAAACATGATTAAATCAATGGTAGAAGCTGGTGACGTTGCAGCTGCACAAACCGTAATCCTAGACGAATTACAAAAAGAATTTGGTGGATCTGCCGAAGCAGCAGGAAAAACTTTTGCCGGACAACTTGACATATTAAAAAATATGCTTGGCGAAGTATTTGAATCTTTAGCAATCACAGTAATGCCTATATTACAACAATTTACAGCTTTTGTTATTGCAAACATGCCTGTTATCCAATCAACAATGCAAACTGTTTTTAATGTAATCTCTGACGTTGTATCAACTGTTTATGATTGGTTTAAAGTTTATCTTTTGCCTGTGTTGCTAGATGTTTTTGAATGGGTAAAATCCAACATGCCTGCGATACAAGCTACTTTTAGCACTGTGTTTGGCGTTATATCTACAGTAATTAAAACTGTTTGGGATATTATATCAAATGATTTGATCCCAATTTTTGAAGATTTGTGGTATTTAATTAAACCAACATTACCTTTGATTAGCGCAGCTTTTAAAGTAGCTTTTGATATTATAGTGGGTGCAATTAAAATTGTAATTGACACTTTTGCAACGCTTATTAGCATTATAAAAGAAACTGTAATTCAACTCGAAAAGTTTTTTAAGAAACAAGCAGAACAACCCAAAGCATCGTCTGTTAGTGGTTTTGGAGGTTCAAGCGCCGGTTTGGTTGGCGGTATAATTAGTGGTCAAAGAGCGAATGGTGGTCCTGTAAGTGCAGGTAAAAGCTATTTAATCAATGAAAGATTAGGCGGCGAAGTATTTACACCTAGTCAAAATGGCTATGTGTCGAATCAACAACAACCTCAACAGCAGCAAGTAATCATGCAAGGTGGCGGTTATTCAAATGCTACAATTATTATACAACTCGACAGCAAGCAAATAGGAAAAATGATAGGTGCACCTTTAATGGATGCTATAAGGGTTAAAACGAGTATTAGATAAAAAGGGGGTATTACACTGTGATTACAATAAAGATATCTGGGGTGTATTACCCCGTTTTAATTGACACATATTCTTTAGAGTTAACATTAGGAGAAAGGTCTTTGGCAAACTTCGAAATAAAAGATGAAGTGGGGGTGCATTTTTCAAAAGGATCTCTTGTAGAAGTTTATGATGATTACAAATTAGAATTTAAAGGGTACATCGAAGGAAAACCGCAAGAACGCAGATTAAGACAAGGGGTTATGATACATTCAATAACCGCTGTTGATGGACATTATTTAGCGGACAAACGCATAATTGCAAAAGCTTACGAAAACACGCTTGCAGGAAATATAATTAAAGATATAATAACCGAAAAATTAGCTGATGAAGGAATTACGACAACACTAGATTCAACTCAACAAACTTGGATTATGTACACAGGCAATACATTTTTAGAATTATCAAATCAAGGGGGTAACTAGTGGAATATACGGGCGCAAATATGGATTTAAAAAAGCCGGAAATAACCGACGAAATAACAACGGCTATTGTAGCGTATGGCGATAACTTTCAAGACATTGACGATTATGTTACCGCGCATATAAACTCTATTATAGCGCATTTAGATAGCTCTATAGTAAATACCGCTCCAATACCGGGATCAAAAGTCAGAGACGCAATGATTAATTTAAAATCTCAAGTTGATGCAATTGTGGTAGGCGGCACAGAAGTTGATCCAAGATTATCGCAGGCTCTAGTTGACTTTGAAAGCACAACATGGACTAATTTTAAAGACTTGCAAGATTTTTGGCAAGAAAGAATAGTAGTGTTAGAAGATGAAGTTAACACGCCAGACACATCTTCAATAATTTTATCAGAGCTCGCTCAACTCCAAACCGTGACCGACTCATACGACGGTATTCCAGATGTTGAAATTGGTAGTGCTACATTAAATCAAGCTATTACAGAAGGTGATTTTGATGCAGGTACTACTGGATGGTATGGAAATAATGGGACTATCGCAGTGGTCGATAAGTTACTTTCTCAAACTGGCACGGGAGCTAGTGCTTCCCCATATGTGGTAAAAAATCCAGCAATGAATTTGCCAATATCAGTAGGCATGAAAATATTTATTGAGGTAAGAAAAGTTAGAGTGACCAATTCATCATGCTTACAATTACGTGTTGGATATAGAGGAACTACTGGAGGGGCTACTACTACCGCAGAATCAAAAGTTAGTCCAGCTATCAACACTTGGTATACAATTAAAAAAATTATAACAGTTCCATCCGGATATACTGGAAATTTAGACCTTTTTATCTTTCAAGATTATTCGACATCCGAAATCGCAAACGGAAAAGCAATGGAAGTTGAAGGAGATTGGACGAAAGGTGGTGGTATATTTATAGTCCCTATGACCGGAACTCCGTATGAGTCTGAAGCTGACCCCGAGATAATGAGTGCTAGGTTAAACGAATATTGGGAAGGATTGAAAAGCCCAGAAAGCATTGAGTTGTTGAGTAGAGGTATTAACAAGCATGACACTGAACTTGAGCAAGGGTCTCTAAGTTTAACAAACGGCTCAAATGCATCAACTACAACCGCTTTTAGGAGTAAAAACTTTATACTTTTAGACTCAGCAGAATCATTATCCACACAATCTTTATCTGATTATAAGATACTTAGGATTGTCTATTATAACAAAAATAAGGATTTTGTAGCATCATATACCATTAACTCTAGCGCGGCTCAAAATAATTTATCAAGACCAACCACTGGAACGTACAAATTTATTAGATTTGTTTGGCAAAGGAATGATTTAGGTGTTGTTGGCAGCGTAGACTTTGATTATATCAATGAGAATGCAATGTTAAACTATGGAGCTACTGCTTTATCACACGAAGATTATAAAGGTTCAACCCTAAAAATCACATGTAATGATAAATCAAAATTTGACCTTGCAAAACTCCCAAACCTTGCCCAAAATGATATTAAAATTGCAGACGGAAAAAGGCTTGCAAATAAGAGAGTTAACAGAAATGTGTTGTTGAGTAGTGGTATAGTCTCCGAATTATTAACATTGACAAATTTAGACGTGTATTATACCAGTGCTTTTACAGACAACTCCGCATGGACTGCTGGTGTCGATGATAAAGTTATGGTTGACAAATTTTTAAAGGAAGTTGATTCTGGATTTACTGATGTTGCCACAAATGCATACTCGTTTTATGCTTCTCCAACAGCAGTGTTAGCCCTTATTGTTCCAAAGGGAACGTATGCAAATCTAACCGCCGCACAAGCAGGACTTGCTGGGACTGTAGTTTATTACCAACTTGCAACACCAATAGTAATCGAGGAGGTTGATTTACCTCAATATGGCATTAACATTGAAGGTTCTCTTGCATCAAATAGCGACTATACCGAATGGGTAGTAAATGATTATGACCTATTTGCTCCTGTCACAATCACATACCCAGCCAATATTTCGGAATCTGTAAACGGTTTAAAAGAAAGTGTCAGTGGACTTAGAATTACAACTGATAGCAAGGCAGACAAGGCACAACCGCCGATTGTACATCCTGTACTGCTCAACTCTTGGGTTAATTTTGGCGGGGCATTTAGAAACATTGGGTACTACGTGAATTCGGTCAACGAGTTAGTGTTTCAAGGCATGATAAAAGACGGAGTAATTACTACTGGAACAGTGATATTTACACTAGACCCAGACGTTGTTGATTTGACTGCTATAGTTGGCATGAATATACCTGTGTTGACAAACGGAGTATTTGGCTATATCGATATTTTAGCTAATGGCGATGTGAGATGTAGAGACGTAAATGCAACATATATATCTTTTGAAGGAAAAAATATTTCTTTAAACAAAAATTAAGGCGGTGAAAAAATGGATAAAGTAAGAGTGTTTTTATATAATGACGTTGGTGTATTTATAGGTGATAGGGAGTTTGATATTGATAATATCCCCGAAAACGCTACGCAAGTTAGACCGACAGACGGATTGTTTTTACCAACTTTTGCCGGAGAACAATGGATTGAAGGTAAGCCACAAGAAGAAATTGACTTAATAATTTCAGAGCCAAAACCAATTACAGCGATTGAATTGTTGATGCAAAAAATAGAAAAACAAGAAATAGCAATACAAAGAAATTATGAACTTAACTTGACTGCGTTGGAGGTATGGTAAAATGGGAATAGATAATTTAAAAGCAGCAATTACCAACCAAGAAAACATTGAAAAATTACAAAAGTTAAAATTAACGGGACTAGATAAGTTAATTGCGATCAACGA
>Ga0209518_1001122_pt1 | contig 30567 bp, 26 predicted proteins | sample RifGroB1_FD_183993 | JGI IMG/M metagenome (GOLD analysis project Ga0209518, IMG submission 183993) | Groundwater microbial communities from Rifle, Colorado, USA - Groundwater B1 (SPAdes) (version 2) | ecosystem: Environmental > Aquatic > Deep subsurface > Groundwater | place: Rifle, Colorado...
TTGGAAAAAACTTCTATTTTTTACCGGGTTATTGACAAAGAGATATAAAATCTTGCAAATTTTCCGCTTCTTTTTTATGATTTATTCTTTACTGTAAAGGATTTTTTTACTTTTTCAGGGTTGACTAAATAACTCTTCCGGTTTTTGATTGAATTATGCAAAATTCAACCCTGCCCGCCTACCCGAAGTCGGGATTTTTTTTCTATTTGCGAACTCATCCCCCGTCCCCTTCTCTTTCTAAGAGAAGGGGAGAAAATATTGAGTCAATCCTGAAAAACTCAAATCCCCCCCCCTCTACAAATTTTTCAGAAAAATCGCTTCTTATATATACTGAAATGATTTTAAATTGCAAAAAATGACTCCTTTCTGTCATTCCCGCGAAGGCGGGAATCTATTAAGCAAGATAATCAATTTACTGGATTGTCCGGTCGAGCCGTACAATGACAATTTTGGTTTGAAAATAATTGCAATTTATATTCAGTTGTGTATAGTATAAACAAATCTCAACACTTTTTTCTCACTTTACTATCAAAAAACACCTTTATTTCATAATTTTTTCTTTAAATTAAAAAATAATTCTATAAATGATTTAAAATGGTGTTATATTTATATTGAGCTTTTATTTTATCATTACTTAGAATCGGATTTAGATCTTTTACGGCTATCTCCTTTTTCTCAAGCTATTGTTAACTTAACTGAAATCTAACTAACTAAAGGAGCATAGTATGCGTGGTAGCAAACTATATGTAGGGAATCTGACTTATTCAGCAACCCAAGATCAATTAATGGAATTATTTTCTAAACATGGAAGCGTGAAAGAAATCAAACTGATTGAAGATAAAGGCTTTGCTTTTGTAGAAATGTCAACACCAGAAGAAGCTGACAAAGCAAAAGAAGCTTTAAACGGTCAAAATTTCCTTGGAAGAACAATGAAAATTGATGAAGCTAGACCTAGAACCAACAACAGAGAAGGCGGCGGCGGCGGATACAATAACAGAGAAAGAAATTACAACCGATATTAAGAAGCGGCTTGTTTTTTAACAATTCAACCGCAGCTTTCCGCTGCGGTTTTTTTAAAACCTTTTCCCAAATCTATTTTTTCAGAGAGTTTTTCAGATAAAAAGGCATCTTGGTTACTTCTGCCTCAATTTCAACCTTTTCTTTTTTAAGCACAATTTTTGTTCCTGCACTCAAGGGCGCATCCACATAACCCATGCCGATACCACTGTTTAAAGCAGGAGAAAAAGTTCCGCTGGTCACAGTTCCTATTAATTTTCCGTCTTTCAAAATATCATAATCGTGCCGCGGAGCCCGTCTGGATAAAGTTTTAAAAGAAGTCTTAATTTTCTGAACCCCTTTTTCTTTTTGCTCCAGCAATGCTTTTTTACCAAAAAAATCTTTCGTATAATCAATAAATGACTCAAGATCAGCCTCAACAGGAGTGGTTTTTTCATCCAGATCGCTGCCGTAAAGACTATATCCCATTTCCAGCCTGAGCACATCTCTTGCCCCCAGCCCGGCCGGCTTCACTCTTGAATCTTTCATCAATATATCCCAGATCTGATTGATTGTTTCTCCATCCGTATAAACTTCAAATCCCATTTCTCCCGTATAGCCTGTCCGGCTGACCAATACTTCCTTTCCCAATACCTGCATTTTTTTAAACTGAAAATATCCCAGTGTCCCTATTTCCGGGTTCAGTTTTTCCATGACAAGTTCTTTGGAAAGCGGCCCTTGAATATCCAGTTTGGCTGTTTTTTCAGACTGATTGACAAAAACTGGATTGTTTTTTAGTCTGGTTTGGATAATATTAAAATCATTTTCATAGGTCGCAGCATTGACCACAATCATCCATTCATCGTCTGACAATCGATAAACAATCAGATCATCAATCACTCCTCCCTGATCATTTAAAAGAAATCCATAGCGGCATTTTCCGACAGAAAGCTTTGTAACGGGAACTGTAACCGCATTCTCAAATCCGGAACTTGAAGTATCTCCTTTAAAATAAAACTCTCCCATATGACAAGTGTCAAAAAGAGCAACAGAATTTCTGCATTGGTAGTATTCTTCAATAATGCCGGAATACTGGATCGGCATTTCCCATCCTCCGAAAGGAGCAAGTTTTGCCTTGAGAGCTGCATGTTTTTCAAAAAGAGGGGTTCTTTTAAGATTTTCCTGATTCATAAATACTCCTGAATTTTAATACATTAAAAATACGACGGTTTTTTTTTTAAACGAAATTTAAAATTACATCTTGAAAGAACGATAATAGATGAGTTAAAAAGCATTTTTTGAAGGAGAAAAAAAATGACAGGCAAAAAAATCAGACTGGAAAGAATTTTAGATAGAGAAACCAGTAAAACCATTATTGTCCCTATGGATCACGGGGTAACCGTCGGTCCGATCGCAGGATTGATCGACCTCGGCAAAGCGGTTGATTCTGTGGCAAACGGAGGGGCTAATGCCGTATTAGGGCATGTGGGACTCCCTCTTCACGGACACCGCCACCACGGAAAAGATGTGGGATTGATTCTGCACCTTTCTGCCAGCACAGAGCTTGCTCCCGACGCGAATAACAAAGTACTGGTCAACAATGTTGAAAGAGCTATTAAAATGGGCGCCGATGCGGTTTCGATCCATATCAATATCGGAGCTGAAAATGAATCAGATATGCTTCGGGATTTCGGATTAATTTCCAATCAGTGTATGGAATGGGGAATGCCCCTTTTAGCCATGATGTATGCCAGAGGACCTAAAATCACAAAACAGACGGATGTGAAATTTGTCAAGCTTGCAGCCAGAGTAGGCGCAGAACTGGGAGCCGATATCATTAAATGCGTTTACACTGGAAGCCCTGAATCTTTTGAAGAAGTAACCAGCGGATGTCCTGTCCCTGTCATTATCGCGGGCGGAGAAAAAATGGAAACCGATGAAGATGTCTTAGAAATGGTTTACTACTCGATCAAAGCAGGCGGAAAAGGCGTGTCTATCGGACGAAATATTTTTCAGCATAAAAACCCTGAAAAGATGGTAAAAGCAATGCATGCTATCGTTTTTGGAAAAGCTGAAATGAAAGAAGCCTTAGAAATTCTTAAAAAATAATTTACTCATCATAAAAACGGCACTTTAAACTGCCGTTTTTTTCAAATAGTCTTTTATTTTCTTTCATAATAAGATTGTTTTTTATGAAAAAAAAAGATATTATTAAAATTAAAAAAAGAAGTTTTTTATGAAAAAAATCAAAATAGACTTAAAACTTGTCATTATCGCAGGAGTGATTCTGCTGACAGGATTAGGATTTATCCTGAATAATAAACCGGTCTCCGATGAAGAAAAATACTCTTTTTTTATCAGAAATACAAAAACAGCTTCCCAAGGAGGCGAAATTCTTTTAAAGGAAGGCACCCTTTTTTCCATTAACCTTGAGATTACAGGCACCAGCGGTTATTACTGGTATTATGAGTGGGAAGGCGAAGCTTTGATGATTTTAAAAGAAGAAGCGCTTTTTGATCTTTATAAAAAAGAAAGATCAGACTATATGGTGGGCAATCTCAATAAAGTATGGAAATGGCAAGCGGTCAAAAAAGGCAAAGCAAAGCTTGTTTATTCCTATTACCGCCAGTGGGAAGGAAAAGAATCCATTATCAAAAAAGAAGTTTTTGAAATTCAAATTGATTAAAAGATGGGGGAGAAAATGAAAATTTTAGGGATAAAATACTGTTTATTTTCTCTTTTATTTCTTTTTTCCTCCTGCGGTCAAAAACCCGAGCTGACCGTTTATACTCCCTCTTTTCGGATTATTTCCCAGCCTTCTTTTCAAGAAAGGGGTATTATGCCGGAAGGGACTTGTACAATGAGTTTTTTTATCGGCGATGAGAATGGATTTCCGCTGGAAAGCTCTGAAAAAATTAAAGAAATTACTATCAAGGGACCTGACGGAAATCTTTTTGGAACTATTGATGCAAAAAAACCTTTTCAGCCCGGCACCTCTAAAATCTGGAGCGGCTATATCCTTTATGGACTGAAGGAACCCAAACTCCTCTGGTCGCTTTTTTACTCAGATTATCACTCTACAAAAATCCCCCCTCAAGGAACCTATACGATTACCCTGATTTCGGAAACTGGTCAAGAATCTCATGAAACAATCCGCTTTGAATCTCCCGATAAAGACCCTCTTTCAGGGTATCCTGAAAAAATAAACTACGATCCGATGAACAGGAAAATTATCTGGCAGCCTGTCAAAGGCGCGACTGGTTATAAAGTTTATGTTTTCAAAGGAAAAAAAACTCTCTCTTTGGACTATTCAAGTTTAATTTATTCATCCGACAGACAATGGATAGAAAAATCTTTTTTCACCCTCCCCTCATCCGTCCTTTTTGAGAAGGGAAACTCTTATTACATTACTGTTGAAGCCTATTACAGCCCTGACAAGAATCCGGTTCATGCTGTTTTTTCCCATATTCAGGATCAGGAAAAAGAAATTGCCTCTTTCCAGATTGAAGATAAAGAAGACTTGTCTCAAACTCCTCTTTCTTATGAAGACATTCAATATCCATTTCCAGTCAAATACCTGGAACTTCCGGAAGGGAAACTGGCTTATATCGACGAAGGAAACGGTGTTCCCGTTCTTTTTATTCACGGTCTTTCCACCAATCTGACAAGCTTCGAGGTTTTTTTTGACGGACTTTTAAAACAAGGCTACCGGGTCATTGCCGTTGACCTTTTGGGCTATGGGAAAAGCAGTAAAAATTCACAGATACAATATACCCTGCCTCTCCAATCTGAAGCCGTTTTTAAACTCATCCAATATCTGAAATTAAAAAAAACAGTTTTGACAGGACATTCGATGGGCGGAGCTGTCAGTCTTCTCCTGGCTCTCGAACACCCTGAAACCCTTGCCGGGCTTTTTTTAATCGCCCCGGGCGGATTTTTTGAATATTCCGACATTCAGAAAAGTTATTTTAAAAGTTTTTATGATGAAGGCACGGGGAAAAGATACTCCGACCCGGTTGTGGCAAAATCGTATTACGAACAGAATGTCTATCAATGGAACTCTTATATGGAGATTTTTTTTCAGCTTAGAAAAAGAATGATGAAGCACTCTGAATGGAAAAAACTGCAAAAAACGATCAAAGACTCCAGTTTTTCCTTTATTGAAACCAGCGGAATAATTGCCGGAAGGCTGACCGAAATCAGAGTGCCGGTTTTTATTCTTCTGGGAAAACAAGACAAGATCATTCCAGCTGAAGAACTGCTCACTGAGATAAAACTAAAAAAATTAAACTGGCCCTATCAAGTTTTTGATCAATGCGGGCATATGATTCAATTTGAACATAAAAAAGAATCGGTTGATTCTTTACTGGAGTTTTTGCGCCATGAATCCATTTCCTCAAATCAATGAACTAATCACGCTTTGTGAAAACGATTTTTTTTTAAATGATCCGCTCGGCCGGAAATTGTCAGAAAAAGTGAAAAACGACCTGCTGGATATGAAAAATTTTTATTCTTCTTTTCTTTCTTATTATTTGGAAAAACATTCTTTTAAAATACCTGATCTTATTCATCACTATTTTTTCAACCGTTTTATTCAATCCAAAATTCCCGAACATCAGGCATTTTATCAGAGTTTTCCCCTCCATCCTCAAATAGAAAAACATTATTTTGAAAAGATTCTTTTTCCCCTGAAAAATCTTTTTCAAAAAACATCGCTGCCGGTTGAAAAAACTACTCAGCCTAAACAGCCTTTTTTAAAAGAAAAAGAGAAACTCTACCATGCTTTTTTCTCGCAAAATGATGACTTAATCCTCCGGGAATGCAGATCGTTTTTCAAAAAGACAGGAGGAGGGATTTTTTCTTCCTATTATTATTATGAATGGGATAAAAAACTGAAAGGAGTAACAGAATATCAGATTAAATACTTGTCTGAACTCCTCGGATATGAAAGACAAAAAGAATCGGTCGTTGCCAATACCCGTAATTTTTTGGAAGGAAATAAAGCAAATCATGTTTTTCTTTATGGAAGCAGGGGAACAGGCAAGACTTCTCTTATCAAAGCTCTTTTGGAAGAGTTTAAAGAAAAAGACCTTCGGGTCGTTAAGATTTACAGGGAAGACATTGAGATTTTACCTTATCTGGCTGAGAAATTAAAAAAACGGAAAGAGTTTTTTATTCTCAATCTGGATGATATTTCTTATGATGAAGGCGAAATTATTTTTAAAAAACACAAGGTAGCCATTGACTCTTTTTTTGACCGGACCCCCTCAAATATCCTTTTGTACGCTACTTCCAATTCTCAGGAAATTGTCAAATTTTTCAGAAAAGAAACAACGGATACGATGGTAATCGACAACCGAAGCGATGAGGAAAGAAAACTTGAACTTCCTGAACGGCAGGTTTATGACGAAAAAAGAGCCTTTACAGAACGATTCGGGCTTACTGTTTTTTTTGGAAGAGTGGAGGAAGAATCCGCATTAAGAATTCTTGATTTTTACAGAAAAAAATACGATATTAAAATTAATCTGGAAAACCTGAAAAAAGAATTCGACCGGTGGATTCCCTATCATGGATCGGTCAACGGCCGCACTATTGAAAATTTCATCCGGTTTTTCATCAATTACTGGAGAGAATCCTAAATGAAAAATATTGTTTTATTTTTTCTTTTGCTTTTTTTTTCTTCCATCTATGCACAAACGCCCTCTTATAAAGAAAAAATAATTACCGGGGCATTGAAATCCTATCAGGAAAATCCTAAAAAGATTACAGTCGGAGAAAAAACTTTTCCCGTTGACTGCAGTAATTTTGTCAGAGCCTTATATTATCAAGCATCTGGAAAAGACCTTTTTGAAGAGAGCATTCAAACAAAAATCTATAAAAAAGTAACTCAGGACTCTTTTTTTGGAGGCAGTATCGGAGGAGTCATCCTTTTTATCCTTTTTAAATACCGATACCAGGTTGATATGAAGCCGGAAGCCGGAGATATTGTTTTTTTTGACAACACTTACGATAAAAATAAAAACGGAAAATGGGATGATCCGATCACCCACCTTGGAATTGTTGTGGAAGTCATGGAAGACTCTACCGTGGTTTTTATTCACGGCGGCACAAGCAAGGGGATCAACAGAGGTTTTTTAAACCTTAAAAAACCTTCTATTTATCAAAAAAATGGAAAAATCCTTAACAGCTACCTTCAAAAAACCTATGGATGGAACAAAGGGAAAGAAAAACTCTCAGGTCAGCTGGTCAGGGGATTTGCAAGATTTTAAATAAAAGGAAGGGCAATATTGCGTCAAGATGATTTTATCCGTTCTATCCTAAAAACCCTTTCTCCAGAAGGAGAGATGCTGGGAAGGGATGAGTTTTTTAATTCTTCTGTCCTGATCCCTTTCTGGAAAAAAAATGACGAATACCACCTTCTTTTTCAAGTGAGAAATGAAAATATCCGCCAGGGCGGAGAAGTTTGTTTCCCGGGCGGCGGCTTTGAAAAAACAAAAGATAAAAACTATCTGGATACAGCGATCCGCGAAACAACAGAAGAACTGGGAATCAAAAAAGAAAAAATACATATTCTGGGAAATTTCGGAAAAACCGTTTCTTCTCTCGGTGCAGTGATAGAAAGCTTTGCTGGTATTATCGACATAGAAGATCCGCTTCTTCTTCCCTTTGACAAGTCAGAAGTAAAAGAGCTTTTTACGGTTCCCTTCTCCTTTTTCCAAACAACCGAACCGGAGATTTACCATGCCAGAATCACGATTCAACCCTCCTACACCGATGAAAATGGAGAAGAAACAATCTCTTTTCCCGCAAAAAAACTGGGGCTTCCCGCTCTCTATCATCAATCATGGGGAAACAAAAACTATCCTATTCTTCTTTACCGCTGGGAAGATAAAATCATCTGGGGTCTCACTGCCCGCCTGATTCATTTTCTGGTAAAAAAACTCAACTCATTATAATTATCCCCGCAGGATGCGGGGAAAGAGTTTATGGTTTTTTAAAAAGCTCAATCTTATCAATTTCTTTTTCAGTCGCTATCGCATCTTTTTCACAGATATCGCAGGAATCTTTCGGCTCTGTTCCGTAAATAAAGTACTCATCAATAATTTCCTTGCAGTATTCTGTCGGAAGTTTCCCGGATACTGAACAGATAGGCACTTTAATCAAACCGCCCTGATAAGGAAAGTCATTGGCAGGATACTCTTTCAGAATTTCTCTCATAAACTCGAGCCAGATCGGCGCTGCAATTTTTGATGAATAACCCTGACGCCCTAAAGAAACTCCCCTGTCAAACCCTACCCAGACGCTGGACGCAACGAAAGGAGAAAATCCGGTAAACCACGCATCTTTAAAATTTGAAGTGGTACCTGTTTTTCCAGCCGCATAATTATTGAATTTTGCCTTTGCCCGTTCTCCTACAACGGTTCCTCCGGGACCCAAGACACCTTTCATAATATCTGTAATCAAATAAGCGTATTCTTTCGGAATCAGCTGTTCTTTTTCTTTTGCGTCAATTTCTTTTTCAGGTTCCCAGATTGCTTTTCCATACCGGTCTTCCACCCTGATAATCGCATGAGGAAAAACATCTTTTCCCATATTCCCAATCACCGCATAGCCTTTTAAAAGCTCCATCTGGGTCAGTTCGCTGGTACCGAGAGCCAATGAAAAATCCTGCCGGAACCGCTCAAAAGGGAGTCCGAGAATTTTTGACGCAACCTGAGTCACTGCTTCAATTCCCAATGCCTCAATCAGACGGATAGAAACAATATTGATACTTTTTTTCAATGCTTCCCGTAAACGCACCCGTCCCGAATAGTTTCCGCCCGCATTGCCAGGTGTCCAAAGCTCGTCGTTTTCAATTTTATAAATCAAGGGAATATCATTAATCAGAGAAGAAGGCGTAAACCTTCGACTCATTAAAGCCGTGAGATAAACAAAAGGCTTAAAGCCTGATCCGGGCTGTCTTCTGGATTGATAAGTACGGTTGAGCTGATTAAAAGGAGTATAACCCGAACCTCCGATCATCGTAATAATTCTTCCCGAAGGGATTTCCATGGAAAGCAAAGCTCCTTCAGGTCTATAATCAAGCCTCAGCCCCTGTTCTGCTGTCAAAATATTTTCCAGAAGAAGATTTTCAGGAGTCATATTAAAGGCCGAATACACCATATCTAAAGCTGCTAAATCATTATCATAGACATTTTGATAAGCTTCTTCCTCCAGTTCAGCCTTATAAAAATCCAGCCCGTCTAAATTGAACGCATAACCGAAAAATTCAATCAGTTTATTGTGATTTCCGGATTTGATGCTTTCGTAGAGTTTCTTGACATCTTCCTTATAGCCTTCCTCTAAAGTTTTCAAATGCGCATTTAAAATATCCTGTCCGATTTTCTGCTTGTCAATATCCAGGGTTGTGTAAATCCGGTATCCCCCAGTATAGATTGATTCTGAAAATTTTTCAATCATTAGACGCCTGATATATTCTGAAAAATAAGGAGCCTCGTCAAAACTTTCTGTTTTACTTTTATAAAAATCTCCGCTGATCAGCCGCTGCTGAAAATCGATCCAGAAAATTTTAAACTGCTTATCCGCTTCTTCACGGGTTAAAAGATTCTCCCGAACCAGGCTGTTTAAAATTATTTCCTGTTTTTCCTTGGTTCTCATCGGATAGCGAAGAGGATTGAGATAAGTGGGCGAAGGCGGAATAGAGACCAAAAAAGCAGATTCGGCGTAGTTTAAATCTTTGGCTTCTTTCCCAAAATAAAAATGAGTCGCCGCTTCCAATCCGTACTGATTATTGCCGTAATAAACTTTATTGAGGTATTTTTCAAGAATTTCCTGTTTGGTATATTTTTCCTCTATCTGAAAAGTGAGCCAGAGTTCCTGAAGTTTTCTTGCAATCGTTCTTTCCCTAGTCGTAAAAAGGAGCTTGGCGAGCTGCTGGGAAATAGTGCTCCCCCCCTGTTTGATCGCTCCGGCCTGAATATTGGTGATAAAAGCCCTTAAAATACCTAAAAAATCCACTCCCCCGTGAGTAAAAAAATTCTTGTCTTCTGCTGTCAATAGCGTGCTAATCAAAGTTTCAGGGATTTCCTGATAACGGATCAGATTTCTTTTGTAAAGGTAAAATTCAGTGATTTTTCTTCCTTTGATATCATAAACTACTGTGGGCACTTCGTAAAGACTGTAATCATCCAGATCTTTTATTGATTTCAATGAATTGAAATGGTAATAAACGATCCCTAAAAAAGCTCCCCAGCACAAAACAAAAAGAAGAAGACCGGCTGTAAAAAAAACTTCCAGTTTTTCCAGAGAAAAAATAAATTGAAAGCGTATCCTGATTCGTCTTAAAAAAAGAAAAAATCCTATTTTCCTCTGAACAATCCATATGATGAAAGCTGTTATTTTTCTCAATTTTGAAATCCTTAAAAAAAAGTTATTAAAAATTTAAATATTTTTTGCAATAAGATTAAATTCATTACTATAAAAAATAGTTTCAAAACAATAAATTTAATAGATAAAAAGTAAAAATAGGAATGGAAAAGGAAAGGATGAAAAAAAATGCTTGAGAAGAATCAGAAAGAAACAGCTCTTATTCTTTCTCTCATCAAAGAGAACCGCTTTATGGACGCTTTTGAGACCGCTGAAAAAGCAGGTGAAAAAGACATAAACAACTCTCTTTATTTTTTTCTGAAAGGCGTCTGTCATATTTTCATGAACCGTTTGGATGACGCTCTTTTAGATGTTGGGGAATCGATTTATTTAAACCCTCATTCGATACCCAGTAAGCAGGCTGTCGCTTATATCCTGATGTGCAAGGAAGATTACGAAGGGGCGGTCAATAAATGGCTGAATATCCTTGAAGCTGATCCTAAAAACAAATTGATCAAAAAAGTCTTAAAAAAATTTAAAAAACAAATTCCCCATAAAACTTCAATTAATTTTAATCCCTACCTCTATATTGAACTTCCAAAAATCCAGAAAGTCAGAAAAAAATTCCCTTTCAGAAAAATTGCCTTGACATTTCTTTTTCTCAGTCTCACTGCAGGACTTTTTACAGGCGGCTATTTTCTGTTTTTTAAAAAGATTCCGATCGAAGATCTTACCGGTTTTTTTAAAAACAAGGAAATCCTTTATTCCTTTACCGAGAAGGAAATTGAATTTTATAAAATGCAGGTTTACGACCTGATCAAAATGAAACAATACAATCAGTCCAAAATCATTCTCAACAAACTCTATTATTCCAATGCTTCTTTTGAAGATAAAAAAGTGCTGAAAGAACGCGAAAAAGAACTTGAGTTTCCGGACAAGAACTCGATTGATTTAAAACTCCAGCCCGAACAGGTTTTCAGTTATCCGAAAATTTATCAGGATTGTTTTGTGATATGGAACGGAGAAGTAAAGGAAGTGACCCAGAAAGAAAAATACCTTTCCCTGACTTTCAATCTGGGGGCAAAAGAAATAAAAGCCTCAGGCTTTCAAAACTTTCCTCTCGTCTCAGGCAACCGGGTAAAAATATTTGGAAAAATCAGGCTCCACGATCAAGACAAACTGGAGCTTGAAATTTATCACATTGAAAAAGAGTAGATTATGAAAATAGAAACAATGCTTGCAAAAAAATACTTTTACCCTTACAACCGCGATTTTTTTAGGCGGCTATCCATTATTTCAATTCTGACTGTGTTTATTTCAGTATTCCTGCCTATGCTGGTCATCGGAATTTTAAACGGATTCCACCAAAACCTCATCGATAAGATTATTTCAAAAGATTTTCATATTCAGGTCACCGATGAAAAAAGAAACCTTTTTTCAGACTACAAAGATGTGATTCAATACATAGAAAAACGCCATCCGGAAGTGAAAGGATTTCCTTATTTTGAAAACGGCGCGGTCATTGTAAAAGACCTTTTAAAAACTTCCGCCGTCATCCGGGGCATCCCTGAAAATCTTTTGGATTATATCAGCGAATTTAAAATTGTTGACGGAGAGTGGCGGCTTTCTGAAACCGATATTGCAGTGGGTTATGACATAGCCAGAAAACTGCGAATCAAAGCAGGAGACATTGTCAAACTTTATTTTAAACCTTATGCTAAAATTAATGAAGATAAATCCCCTGTTCTGGTTGTGAAAAAATTTAAAGTTTCCGCTGTTTTCAGTACAGGCTACGATGAAATCGATTCAAACCTTCTTTTTTTAAACTTTGAGAAAGCGATTAAGATTTATGATTTCGGCAACAGGGCAAAAGGGGTTGGTTTTTTTGTCAAGAAATTGGAAGAAATCTCCTCTGTTAAAAAAGATGTCCGTAATCTGGATCCTTATCTTACTGTGAAAGACTGGGAACAAAATCATAAAAACATTCTTTTTTCTTTTGATTTTGAAAAAATTCTGATGATGATTGTGCTTGCGATTATTATCATTCTTTCTCTTTTTGCTGTTTATATCGGTTTGAATGTGGTGGTGGCAGATAAAAAGAAAGAAATCGGAATTTTAAAAATGATGGGTTTTACCGAGAAAAAAATAGAAATTGTTTTTTTTATCAAAGGTTTTTTTATCAGTCTTATAGGCATCTGTTTTGGAACTTTTTTCAGTTTTTTGATTCTTTACAATCTGAAAGATATTATCTTTATGCTTGAAAGAGCCTTGAAGTTTTTTTCGGTCACAACCGAGATTGTGAGCCGGGAAAGCAGTTACGGAAGCAAGCTCTATTTTGAATGGAGCCTTTTAGATATTATTTTTGTATTTACCATGAATATGATCGCTGTCCTTTTAGCGACTTATTTTCCGGTAAAAAGAATTAACAGTTATAGTATAGCGGAGTCGGTGCGAAATGGTTAAAATTAAAGTCGAAAATGTGAGCAAAACTTACCGTTGGGGTGAAGAAGATATCCATGTCTTAAAAAATGTTTCCCTTGATATTCATGACAAAGAATTTACAGCTATTGTAGGTGAAAGCGGATCAGGAAAAACAACCCTTTTAAATCTGATGGGAGGACTGGATATGCCTGATTCAGGCATGATTTCCATAGACGAAAAATCACTTTCCAGCTTTACCCATCCTGAAATCGCGGCTTTCAGAGGAAGCAATCTGGGCTTTATTTTCCAGCTTTATAATCTTCTTCAAGATTTCACTGTGATTGAAAATGTTATGCTTCCGCATTATATTCTTTCCAAAAATAAAAAAGAGTCTTTAAACAAAGCGAAAGAACTTCTGGTAAAACTGGGGCTTTCCAACCGTCTGGATTATTACCCTTCCCGACTTTCAGGGGGAGAACAGCAGAGAGTGGCCATTGCCCGGGCTTTGATCAACCAGCCTGAAATCATTTTGGGGGATGAGCCGACTGGAAATCTGGATAAAGACAACCGGGAAAGGGTTCTGGAAATTCTTTTAAACCTGAAACAAGAATACGGTTTTACAATGGTTATCGTTACCCATGATTTAAAAATCGCTGAAATTGCCGACCGCTCGGTTCGGTTAAACTATGGAACACTTGAAAATTCTTAATTTTTTTAAAACAATTAAAAAAAATGAATTTTTAAATAAAACTTTTATTAATTTTAAAACAGGAGTAGTTGATGAAAATATTTATAGACGGTGCTTATTATACTAAGGAAACTGCTAAAATATCAGTTTTTGACCATGGTTTTCTTTACGGCGATGGGGTTTTTGAAGGAATTCGGGTTTATAACGGCAAAATCTTCAAACTGGAAGAACACATTAACCGTCTTTACGATTCCGCCAAAGCGATCTGGATGACTATTCCTGCCACAAAAAAAGAAATGATGGACTACACCCTCAATACCTGCAAAGAAAACAACCTCTATGACAACGGCTACATCCGGCTCATTGTATCCAGAGGTATCGGGGATTTGGGGCTTGATCCGAGAAAATGCGCAAAACCCTCTATTGTGATTATTGCGGCATCTCTTGCGCTTTACCCTGCTGAGTTTTATGAAAAAGGTCTTGAGATTGTGACTGTCCCGACCAGAAGAAACCTGCCTGAGGCAAGCAACCCCAATATTAAATCCCTGAACTACCTCAACAATATCCTCGCAAAAATTGAAGCGATCAACGCAGGGGTAGAAGAAGCTGTCATGATGAATCAGGAAGGTTATATTTCCGAGTGTACGGGAGACAATCTTTTTATCGTGAAAAACAATAAACTGATGACGCCTCCGGTCTATATGGGAATTTTAAACGGAATTACACGAAACACGATTTTAGATCTGGCAAAACAAATGCAGATAGATGCTTTTGAAGCAGTGATGACCCGTTACGATCTTTACACTGCGGACGAGATGTTTTTAACAGGAACGGGCGCTGAATTAATCCCTGTGATACAAATTGACAAAAGAACCATAGGCGACGGAAAAGTCGGCTCCATGACCCAAGAATTGATAAAATCTTTCAGAAATTATGTGAAAAACAACGGGGCTGTTATTCCCCTGTAAGGAGATTTTGATGTCTGATAAAATACTGATTGTGGATGATGATCCTATCAACCTGAAGCTTTTCACAATCATAGCCGATAAGAATAAAATCCTTTATGATACAGCATCAGACGGACGGCAGGTAGAAACGCTGATTCAACAAAATTTTTACAAGCTTATTTTATTGGATATCCAGCTTCCCGGGATTGACGGGTTCACTCTTTTAAAATCAATTAAGGAAAAACACCCGCAGACAAAAGTCATTGCAGTCACTGCGTACGCCATGATGGGAGATAAGGAAAGAATTTTAAAGGCAGGCGCGGATGAGTATCTGGCCAAACCAATTAATATAGATGATTTAGTAGAAAGAATGAAAGCAAATTTAAAATAACTTTTTCAATATGGAAGGAGGCACCATGGCAGAAGGAGTCAATAAAAAAGATTTAATCAACTTGATAAGCGATAAGATGAAACAGCTTGAACCCGATGTGAAAATGACTAAAAAAAGCATTGAAACAGTTTTGGAAGCAACGATTAAAGCTATGACTGAAACTCTCCAGCAGGGGAAGAAAATCGCTTTTATCGGGTTTGGATCTTTCGTGGTCAAACAAAGAAAAGCAACGGTTAAGACCAATCCGAAACACAAAGAAAAAAAGATTCAGGTTCCCGCTAAAAACATTGTCAAATTTAAACCCAGCGACAAGTTAAACGACTCACTGAATTAGAAAAGAGATGAAAAACGGTTTTTATTTTGATATCGACGGCACTCTCCTCTCCACAAAAGGAGCGGGAGGGCGTTCTTTTAAAAAAGCGGTTTTGAGTTTGTTTCAAAGAATTCCGGACTGGAGTTCGATTGCTATGGCAGGACAGCTTGATCCCGGCATTTTCAGACAGATTCTTCTGAAACTCAACGAAACTTATACAGACTCTCTCTGGGAAAATTTTCAAACCCTTTATCTCGATTTTCTGGCTGAGGAATCTCAAAAAACAGCTTCCGAATGGATTGTTTTTGAAGGGGTAAGAGAAGTACTGGAAAATTTAAGAAACAACCAAATTCCCATTTTTCTGCTCACAGGAAACATTCAAAAAGGCGCTTTTATCAAACTGGAAACCCTTTCTCTGGCTCATTATTTTGATTGGGAAAACTCTGTTTTCGGGGATGATGGAAAAGAAAAACGAGAGGAATTGGCTGTAATTTTAAAACTTAAAAACAAAGACTCTCTTCACCCTGTGATTATCGGGGATACACCGGACGATATCAAGGTAGGAAAGCTTTCAGGCGGGATTTCGATTGCCGTCTCCACCGGATTACACACTCATGAAGCTCTTCAAAAACACGCTCCCGATTACCTGATTAAAACTCTTGAGGATTTCCCATTTACTGTTTTTTAATCTTAAATATATTCTCTGCATAGAAACTTGCACTTTTTAGAAACATTCCATCAACCTATATTCCTTTTTTTGAACAATCCAGTAAAACTGGTAGAATTTTTTGTTATTATTATATACATTAAGCTTTAAAAAAGGAGATTTTTCATGCTTGCAATCAAAAAAATATTTGAAACCCTTTTTCCACTCAGCCTTTACCTGCCTCTTTTCCTCACCCTCCTTCTTTTTTCGCCTCTGGCAGTGAAAGTATCGAAAATCAATTTTCAGAAAGCCTTTAAAAGATCTCTTTGGACAGCTTTGTTTTTTACTCTTATTTTTCTTTTTAGTCCATTTTTAGATAGTTTTTTTCTTTCGTTGACCGTATGGGGAATTGTCCTTATTTTATTTATTTTTCAGAGATTTTTGATTAAAATTTTTCCTTTGAAAGCAGAACTTCGTTTTGAAAAAAAAGAAATAGAAATTAAATTTTTCAGAATTATTTTTCATTTTTTTGCGCCTTTCTTTTTGAAAATTGGAAAACTCATTTCCAATCATAAAAAAAGAATGATTTCTTCCTGTATTATTTTATTCGGAGCTGCTATTCTGATCGCCGGAAGCCTTGTTTTTTACAACGCAAAAGCTTTTATGCCTGAAATTTACGCTCCTTTGGATCCGGTTTTAGGAAGAACCGCAATCAAAGTCAAAATGAATGATGATTTTGTGATAAAAACTACTGATTTAAACCAGATTCATTTCTTTGAAATCAATCCTCCCCTGAAAGGTCTTTACGAGGTCAAAGACAGGGAAATTATTTTTATCGTGACCGAAGATGTGAAACCTTCTACCTATTATCAGGTTCAACTCAACTATGAAAATGTGGAGTCTAAAAACAAGCTTTTTAATAAAAGCTTTCATTTTTCATTTTCTTCCGTTCTTTTTCAAATTGAAAACACGGTATTAAACGCTGTTTTTTCAGAAGGGAAAAAAGACGAGGCTTTCCTGACCGCTTCTATTCAGCCCAATTATCCGATCGATAAGGAAAATATAAAAAAATATATTTCCCTGATTGAAAAAGAAAGTCAAGCCAAAATTGATTATACGATTCAAAGTTCAGATTATAGCCCCAACCTTTATTTAAGAACCGATGTTTTAAAAGTTTCCAAAGAATACGAACTGGTGATTTCAGGGGATCTAAACTGTATCAACGGAACGCTTCCTTTAGGGAATGATCAGGTTTATAAACTCCTCGTAAACGCTTTAAATCAAGAAAAAGCCAAGTTTCTTCTTTCTGATGTCAGAATCCTCAACGGCGAAGGAAAAAACTTTATTTCTCTCGGATTTAATATGGAAATAGACCCCAAAGAACTGGATAAAAACCTTTTTATTTCTCCTTCCCTTCCTTTTAAGATTGAAACCGAGTTTCAGTACGCTGTCATCAAGGCAGACTTTGAACCCAATACAACTTATGAGCTCACTCTCAAAAAAGGGACTCTCTCAAAAAGCGGAAAAATCCTTGAAAAGGATTCTGTCCATAAAATTACAATCCAGGATATTTCCCCTTTTGTCGATTTTTCAGATTTCGGGTCAGTCCTCCCTTTAAAAGGACCAAAAGTAATCTCTATTTCCACTACCAATTACGATGAATTTGATCTTGCCGTGACTGAAATCTATAAAAGCAATCTGGTTCATTACCTTCAGCAGAATGACCCCATTTACGGAGCCAATCTCTTTGAGAAACAGAAATTTGTTGTGGATAATCCTGTTTTAAATAAACCGGTTAAAAATTTCATCAACCTGGAAAAAGTGATTGAAAAAAAGTTTCAGGGCGCTTATCTTCTGAATATTTATTCTCAAAATGATCCGAATTATTCGTATTATCAAAAGCTGGTTTTAATCACCGATATCGGGCTGATTGTCAAAAAAAATAAAAACGATCTTTTCATCTGGGCACTCTCGATTGATGAAAAAACGCCTGTCCCCTATACTCAAATCAACCTTTATTCCTACCGGAACCAGAAGCTTTATTCAGGCACAACCGATGAAAAAGGAATGCTTGTGATCAAAAACTACAAAAACTTGGACGACAAAGAGAGTCCTTTTTTGATGATTGCGGAAAAAGGAAACGATTTTTCTTTTATGACTCTGGACAATGCTTATAATATTTCAAACTATGCCTACGGATATCCTTCTGAAAGCGTCCGGGACGATAAACTCTATGCTGTTTCTGAAAGAAAGATGTATCGGCCGGGCGAGACAGTGCATATTATTCTTGCCGACCGGATGAAAGCTGAAAGCGGATGGCTCACTCAGATTAAGAGAAAGATTAAATACACTATTTACAATTCCATGAACAATCTGGTTTTGTCCGGCAATTTAGAGACCAATACAATGAACGATATCAGCTATTTCCTCCCTATGAGCTCGAAAACAGGGGTTTATTCTGTTTATTTTACAGAAAAACACGAAGGAGATTTGGGAAATCTTCAGTTTAACTGTGAAGATTTTGTTCCCCAAAATATCAAAGTCGATATTGAAAAAAAGGAAATAAAAGACAACACGCTTGAGTTTAAGGTGAAAGCGGCCTACCTTTTCGGAGGCAAGGCTTCAAAGCTAAAAGTCAAAACCAAAGTTTACCTCTACCCTAAAAATTTTGTTTATGAAAAAGATAAGGATTTTGTTTTTTATGACCTTAGAAAAGCTTCTTTCTACTATAAAGAGTTTGACCTCGGCGAAGAAGTTCTGGATGAAAACGGGGAAAAAATCTATACATTTACGGTTCCCAAAGCGGTTTATCCGCCCTCCGGAGCTGTTCTTTATGTGGTTTCCAATGTTTTTGATGTCACTTCCCAAGCTGTCAGCGCGTCAAAGTCTTTTGACTTCGATGTTTATGCGCATTATATCGGAATCAAGCCCCTGAAAAAAAATAAAACCGATTTTTATTCCATCCATGATACCGCTCAATTCGAAATTAAAGCTTTCAAACCCGATGGAAAAATACTTGCGCTGGAAAATGTCCCTGTCAAAATTGTGAGAAAGGTTTATTATTCGCTTTTCACAAACAATAAAATCCAGAACTTTGAAAGAACCGCTTACGAAGAAATCCTGGAAGAAAAAACAATCAGCCTGAAAGACAAAAAAACAATTTTAAGTTTTAAAACAGATAAAGCCGGAATTTATACTGTTTACATCGGAGAAAGAACCGACCCGTCCACTTCCTACCGGTTTGAAACGAAAGAGGGAGGCAGCGATGAAGACAGCTCTGAAAAACCAAATTCTCTGACTCTGGCGCTCAATAAAAAGATGTATGAGATGGGAGAAACCGCAACCATTTTAATTAAATCAAAAACAGACGGGATCTGTCTTTTGTCTTTTGAATCCGACAGTGTTTATCAAAGCCAGTTTGTCACTATTGTCAAAGGAAACGCCTCTGTTTCTTTTCCTGTCACCAAAGATTTTTTCCCCAATATTTTTGCTTCCGCGCTTTTGATCAATAAAGACAGTTATCAGACATCCTACGCTCCTGCTTCTTACGCCTCGATCCGTCTGGATGTCAATAAAAAGATCATGGAAATCCCTCTTCAGGTAAATGTTTCCGACAAGACTGACTCATTTAAGGGGATTGATCTTTCTTTTAAAACCTCTGAAAAAGACGCCCGTTTTATTGTAGCCGCTGTAGATGAAGGAGCTCTGCAAATCAACAAATACAGCATTCCCGATCCGATAGATTTTTTTTACGGGAACAAAATGCTTCAAATTTTTTCTTATGACAACTTCAACAGTCTTCTCCCAGATTACAATGTTCTTTCCGCAAAGAAAGTCGGAGGCGGCGGGGGCGGTATCCTTGAAGAAGCTATGAATGAGCATTTAAACCCTGTCTTTGCCAAAAGAATCAAAATTTTTTCCAAATATTCAGGGATTTTAAAACCCGATGAAAACGGAATGGTCCGATACAAGATTAAAGACATGGACGATTTTAACGGTCTTGCCCGTCTGGTCATTATCGGAGCGTCCGACAACCGTTTTGTGTCCTATACAAAAAAGATCACTGTGTCAGATGATATTACCATTATCAGCGCCTTAAGCCGCGTTTTTGCCCCCAATGACAAAGAAATCTTTCCTGTAAAAATTTTTAACAATACAGATAAAAAACAGAAGCTTAAAATTCTGATGAAAGCGACAGGACCTTATCTTTTGAAAAGTCCTCAAATTATAGAAAAAGAAGCGGCACCCGGCTCTTTTATTGAAACAGAAGTTGAAATCACAGGGAACGGAGAAATCGGCAAGGCAGAGCTTGAAATCATCGTTCTCTACGGCAAGGAAAAAATCCAAAAAACAATTGAATTTGCTGTCAGACCTTATTCTTCCTATCAAAATGAAAATATTCTTATGGAAGTGGCAAAAGGGGAAAATACAGTCAAAAACCTCAAAAATGCTTACTACCAGATGAATGCGAAAACTCTGATTACCGTTTCCACCGATCCTTTTATTAAAGCTCTCGGCGCTTTGGATTATCTTGTGGATTATCCTTACGGCTGCACAGAACAGATGGTTTCAAAGGCCTTCCCGATGCTTTATCTTTTAAAATTTGAAAAACAGCTGGGAAGATATAAAAACGATACAGCTCTGATTCAAAAAATGATCGCCCATGTTGTCAAGACTGCTGAACTTTCCCAGCGTCCTGACGGTTCATTTGCATTTTGGCCGGGAGACACTTATTCAAACCCCTGGCTTTCAGCTTACATTTCACATTTTCTCTTAGAAGCCGATAAACTCGGATTTCATGTTTCAGAACAAGTTTTAAATAAATTGAAAAACAATCTTTTAAAAGACTCCCTTGCTTCTGGAAAAGTTTTCCGCCAGAAAACTCCGGGTAAAAACGAATACCCTGTTTATCATTATTTTTTAAAAGCTTATCTCGGGAAACCGGATTACAGTTTTATGGAACATTTAAGAACAAAAGAATTTCAAAATCTCTACCCTGAAGAAAAAATGCTTTTAGCCATGAGTTACGGAACTATCAATGAATTTGAGAAAGGACAGGAAATATTAAGCACAGAAAATTTTGAGATGGAGGCAAAAGTGAAAAACAACTATTTTCTTTTTTACGCCAGCAAACCAAGAAACCTCGCGCTTTATCTTTATGCCCTGTGCATGGTCAATTCGCCTCAGGAAAAAATCAGATACTACTCCCTTGAGCTTTTGAATCTTTTGGAAAAAGAAGAAGAGCGAAACACTCAGGACAACAGCTGGGTCTTGATGGCTCTAGCAAAATCCTATGAAATCCTGAAAGACGAAAAACCAGCCAGTTATGAAATTTTTGCCGACGGGGTCAGCTTGGGCACATCTTCGGATACGATTAAAACAGTTGAAACGGTCGGTGTTCCAAAACAAATTGAAATCAGAAACAATGGCAGTGAAAAACTTTTTGTCAATATTAAAACTTCTGGAATTGTCAAGAAAATAGAAGACCTTTATCAGAAAAAACCGCTTCTGACAGTGGAACGGGTTTATAAAGACTTAAAAGGAAAAGAAATCACGCTTTCATCTGTCAAAAAAGGCGATCTCATCATTGTCAGTGACAGAGTCAGTGTCAGCGGTGAAGGAGAGGATCTGGACGGATTGATTGTAGTTGATATCCTCCCCAGCGGTTTTGAAATTGAAAACATGCGGATTCAGTCGTTTTCTGAGCTGACCGATAAAATCAATAGGGAAGATTTTTTCATGGGAGATGTGAGCTATGCGGATATCCGGGATGACAGGGTTATTTTATCTCCTTCATTCGGTTCCTATCAGGATTTTAGATACAGCTACATCGTCAGGGCAGTGGCAGAAGGAATTTACGAGGTTCCTCCGCTTTATGGAGAAAAAATGTATGATACTTCTTTTTACGGCTATTCTCAGCTGAATCAAAAAGTTGTGATTATAAAATAGAAGCAATAGAAAAGAGGCAGGCTAGAAAGTATTTTTCTGCCTCCCCTCTCTCATACCTTTATTTAGGCTGTCAATTAATATTTAAATGAACTCGGACACCGAGCGGAGTCGAGGTGTCACTTCGGCTCCGCTCAGTGCCCCTACTGATCCGATGAATGACCAATATTTTAAAAAATATTTTTTTTCTCACTCAGAGTTTATTAAATTTACTCTTCAGACGATAATAGATACATAATAAATATTTTAGGTTTTTCATGCTGATTAAACAAGAAATACCCAGAGACCTTCATTCAGAAAGCTATTTTTTGAATAAAGACGCTGTTTTTTCTCACTGTCCTGAGTTTGAACCGCTTGTCCATCATCAAATTCTTCACTCTCTGAAAGAAATTCTTTTAGAGCTTTCCGAAAGTTATCCTTTTATTCATTCTATTTTCCTTTTCAAAAAAAACTACAAGACCCAGGATCTTGATTTTCTGGAAAGCTGTTCTTTGTTTTTGAAAATGGGAGAAGATTTAATTCTTTTTTTAAAAAATTTAAAAATTGAGCCTGAAAGTCTTTTCTATGAAAAAATTACTCAAAACAAAGAAATGTCTTTTCTGGAAATATCCCCTGATCTTTTTCACTCTTCTCAAACTTATGAATTCTGCCTGCAATATCAGATTCAGAGCTTGATCATCTGTCCCGTTTATCACGCCTCTGAAACACACGGATATATTATTTTTCCTCTTTTTGAAGCATCCAGCGATTTGATCCGGGATTATTTTTTCAAGCTGCAGAAAGATTTCCGCTATCTCTCTTTTGCTTTCGCCTCTTTTTTCAGCCATCTGGACATGCTCCATAAACTCGATTACATGGAAAAAAGAAGCTCGCTCTTAGAAAATCTAAATAATAGACTCAAACAAGAGTTTGATCTGGCTCGCAAGCTTCAAAGCAATCTTTTGCCAAGCCAGCCGCCGGTTTTCCCCTCAATTAATATATCTTTTATTTACAAGCCATTAGAAGCGGTCGGCGGGGATTTTTACAGCTTTATGCGTTTTAAAGAACAGAACCTTTTAGGAATTTTTTTAAGCGATGTCTCAGGACATGGGGTATCTGCCGCCATGGTCACCAGCATGATGAAAATTCTTTTAGACAATGCGGGAATGCACCGCCTTTCTCCTTCCCGTCTTTTTGAATACCTCAACGAAAGACTCAATGATGAAGAGTGCCGTCACTACCTGACCGCTTTTTATGGAATCTATGACAATGAAACCAAAAAACTGAAGTACGCTCAGGCGGGACATCCCTTCCCGATTCTTCTGCGGGACGGAGAAATGATGATGCTGGAAGGGAAAAAAAATAATATGATCGGGCTTTTCAGACCTTTAAATTTTTATGAGCAGGAAATTCAGCTTTATTCAGGAGATAAATTGATTTTTTTCACCGATGGTCTCACAGACGCGAAAAACCCGAAAAGAGAACGGTTTAAACCCGATTTCCTGAAATTCTTAAAAAGCAACAGCCATCTTTCAGTAGAACCTCTGGTTCAAAAGCTTTATCATGAAGTATTGACATTTTCCGAAAGCTACCATCTGGAAGATGATCTTTGCATTATCGGAACTCAAATCCAATAAAAAATCAACCCCATTTCATTCTGATATAGTTGTGAGACTCTCTTAAACCCATGGACTGAGAAGAAGCCGCTGTGCGGATAAAAAACTCCTCACGGTCTTTCAGCATCAAAAATACAGGATGAGAAGAGGGGCTTAGTTGTATCAGCGCAATATCCTTGCCCTCTATTTCCTCCACCTGGATAGAAATAAAGCGATGCACCTCTTTACCTAAATATTCATTGATGATAGAAGTCAGTCTTAAAATAAATCCGTCTCTGCTTTGATGATGTTTACCCAGCGTCTGATAGTCTTCTTCAAGCCCGAGAACATCTTTAGAATCACTGATGCCGATAAAAAGCATTCCGCCCGAAGAATTCAAAAAAGCGCAAAGAGTTTTAGCCACTGTGTATTCAAGGATTTTATTGATCTGCGAGTTTTTATAATCCCACCTGAGGGAAGCCTTGAATTCAAGCTGGTCATTTTCACCCTGATGAAATAATAAAGACCATCTTTCAGAAGGGATTTTCAAGATTTTTACTTTTCTTTTTTTTCTCCTAAGAACAAGCCAGATGATAAAAACAGAAAGTCCTATTAAAACAGGAATAGAATAAAAAGAAGAATTTTTTTCCTGAATATTCTTTTCTTCTATTTCAGTCAGTTCATTATCTGAATAAAACACAAATTTCTGATCTTCATTTTTATTCCCGGACGATATTTCTTTCGGTTCAAAAAGGCGGATCGGTTTGAATTTACGGTACATCTCAAAACGGGAAAGAAAAAACATGGCATTGGGGAAATTATGAACAAAAGCGGTGATTTCATTTTTTGAAACGCTTTTCATCATATCTTCTGTTTCCAAAAAAACCGTCAGTTTCAAAAAAGGGAAATTTTTAAAAAGGTATTTTTCAGCAAAAGTCCCCTTGATCACTCCCACATGAATATTTTTAAGATCGTTCAGACTTTTGACTTCCATTCCTTCCGGAACAAAAAGATAAGTGTTGATATTGAGAAAATCATCCGAGAAAATAAAATATTTTCCCAGTTGTTCATCATAATAAACACCGCCGATTGTTTTCACTTTCCCGTCTTTATCCACAAAACTGTAGTGGTTGCCGATCATGGGTTTATAGTTTTCCGGCTTGTACTGAAAATAATCCAATATCCCGATTTTCTGGGAATAAAGAGATAAAAGCGGAAATAAAAAAAAGGAAAGGGTTATAAATATTTTTTTCATTTGAATTTTTTTTTATAAAAAGTTAAACGAATTAAAGCAAAAAAGCAAGTATCTTTTAAAAAAATCCGGCTATTTTACTTCTTTCTTGCCTGTTATTTATTTTTTCACTAAATTTACACTTATGAAAAAATCAAGCCAAAACCATGATTCAGCCTACAAACTTCTTTAGAATTATCAACTGAAAAAAGCATTCGGCAACTGGATTCAAAGACTGGCGGACGATGAAGTCCTGCCTGAAAACCAAGAATTATTCAACAGCAGCGAAGAGGAGGTTTATACGATGTTGAGTGCGACACTGAAAAAAATGGAAAAAAAATGGGAAAAAAAATGGGAAAAAATAGGGGAAAAGAAAGGGGAATATAAAAAAGCAGTCGAAACAGCTCAAAACATGCTCCGGCTCAAAGCAGACATTGATTTTATTCATCAGACAACCGGACTTTCTTTATCCGAAATTAAAAAAATTATGGAATCTGAAAAATAGAGTATGAAAAAATAAAAATCCAGGTGCTATCTATTTGATAACACCTGAAATATGAAATAGAACACCGTTTCTTTTACTCAAGCCCCAGCTTGTTTTTGACAAATTCAGGAAGCGCGAAGGCTGCTTTGTGAATGTCTTTGTTGTAGTAAACAGTATTAAAATCTTTGTTATTCCATCTTTTTTTTCTGAAATCCTTTACAGGGTGCATGATTTTTGAGCCCATAATAAAAGACCAGTATCCGCTTGGATAGGTTGGAATCGGCACAAAATAAAAATAGACATACTCAAAGTACTTTTTCATATCAAAGTACATTTTTTCCATCACATCGAGTTTATAAAGAGGATTTTCGCACTGCATCACCGTAATCCCGTCTTCAGTGAGGGAATCATAGACTTTTTTAATAAAAGATTCTTCAAATAATTTTGCAGCTTCTCCGATTGGGTCGGTTGAATCCACTAAAATGACCTGATAGGCGCTTTTATTGTTGTCTAAAAAAGCAAACCCGTCTTCAATAAAAATCTTTGACTTAGGATGATCAAAGCTTTCAGAAAGCGTAGGAAAATAAGCTTTCGCCGCATTGCAGACTTCTTCATCGATTTCACAAAGGTGAGCTTCAACTACTTTTTTATGTTTCACAACTTCCCTGAGAGTTCCCCCGTCTCCCCCGCCGATAATCAGAACTTTTTCAGGATTGGGGTGGATAAAAAGAGAAGGATGGGAAATCATTTCATGATAAAAAAATTCATCTCTTTCGGTTGTCATTACCAAACCGTCTAAGGTCAGAAGATTTCCAAAAGCTTTTGTTTTATAAACATCCACTTTTTGAAACTGGCTTTTGGTATCCATCAGGTGTTCGGTATATTCCATCTCCAGCTTGACACCCGGCTCCTGTTCTTCAAAATAGCTGTTTGAAGTTTTTTTAACTGTTTCTTTGACAGTTGTTTTTGGAGTTGTCGATTTTTTCTGGGTCATTTTTTTTCCTTAATACCAGAGAACCAGAGCCGCAAAACATGCCCCGTTTTTCTCTACTGTATGTTCAATCGCAATGCTTTTAATTTCTTTCAGTTTCCGGTTTCTCATTTTAAAGCCTTCTTCTGCCATTTTCCGCACAATAGACTCAATTTCTTCTTTATGCCCCTTTGCAGAATACTCCATAATCAATCCGGCTTCATTCGGATCTTCAGGTATTGCCACCGCTACACCCGCAGATACTTTTTCTCCCTGCATGTGAGATACAATGCTTGCATAAGCAAGAGGAATCAAAGCTCCTTTAGGAAGTTTGACAGGTTCAATTTCTTTACAGTTCGGCGGAAGAATACTGGACATTCTCACAAGATTTGTGTCTCCTACTCCTGCAGAAAGTAAAGCTCCGTCAAATGCGTTGAGAGGCATATAGCCTTCTGAGCTGCCCGCTGTCAGAAAGTATTTTGTTGGGGTAGAAACCATCATAGTTTTTTTTCTCCTTAAAATATCGTTTAAAACTTGCAAATACAAGACTTAAGAGATAAAAAAAATAACAAAAAAACTAAAGAAAGTCAAGTGCTTAAAATCAAAGTCATAAGATTGTCAAATCCCAGTATTTTTTTAGTTTAAATTGTTTTCAAACGCTTTAAAATTGTATTTTTTTATCTTTATCTTTATTCCTTAATGAATGGATATATTTTTCTTTGATTTATTCAGCTTTGATATAATTAATTGTTATATTAAATTTTATGGGATGATAGAAAACCAAAAAAAGTGGTGAAAATGAAAAAAGATATTGTAGCTGTAGGATCAATCGCGTTTGACTCAGTTAAAACGCCTGTCGGGAAAAAAGAACGGATTTTAGGCGGTTCTTTGACCCATTTTATTAATGCCTCATCCGTCATACCATCCTTATCAAAAGGAATTGTCGGGGTTGTCGGAGAAGATTTTTCTTCCAAAGAAGAATCGTTTTTTACATCAAGAAATGTTGACACAACCGATCTTGAAAAAAAACAGGGAAAAACCTTTTTCTGGGAAGGTTATTATGAAAAAGATATGAATCAAGCCTTTACCCTCAAAACCGAACTCAATGTTTTTGCTGATTTTTCTCCGAAAATATCTCAAGCCAATGAAAAAACCAAGTTTTTGTTTCTGGGAAACATTGATCCGGTTCTTCAGCTGTCTGTGCTTGAAAAAATCGAGTTTGAAACCTGTTTTATGGATACCATGAATTTCTGGCTGGAAACAAAAAAAGAAGATGTCTTAAAAGTATTAAAAAAAATTACCGGTTTGATTATCAATGAAACAGAAGCATTTCTTCTAACCGGAGAAAGTAATTATATTAAAGCCGCCGCCCTGATTATGGATATGGGACCTTCCTTCGTGATTATTAAAAGAGGCAGCGCAGGCTCTACCTTTTTCAGCAAAAGCGGTCTTTTTATCAGCTATCCTGCTTTCCCTGTCGCTAATCTGGTGGATCCGACCGGAGCAGGAGACAGCTTTGCGGGAGGTTTTGTCAGTTATTTCACTGCAAATAAAGAGAAAAAAACAGAATCTGTCTTGATTAAAGAAGCTTTGGCCTATGCGACCATGATAGCTTCTTTTAATGTAGAAGGATTTGGAATCGACGGCCTGGCTGATAAAAAAGAAAATGATGTTCTTTCTCGTATGGAAAAATACTACGAGTTTTCTTTACTACCCAATTTTAAATAACAGGGGGGGTGCAGCATGCTTTTAGACATTATGAGAGCAAAAATACACCGGGCTACCGTGACTCATGCAGATTTAAACTATGTAGGAAGCATCACCGTTGATAAAACACTTTTAGAAAAATCAGGCATCAAAGTTTATGAAAAAGTCGCGGTCGTGAATATTAATAACGGCGCCAGATTTGAAACCTATGTTATTGAAGGGGAAAAAGACTCCGGCGAGATTTGTGTCAACGGGGCAGCTGCCCGTATGGTTCATAAGGGCGATTTAGTTATTATTATTGCCTACGCTTTAATGACCCCGGAAGAAGCGGATCAGTTCAAACCGGTTGTGGTGCATGTCGATGAAAAAAATGAGGTAAAAACAACTACTAATGGCTAATCAATCTTTCCTAGATTTTCTTTTTCCTATTTCTGAAAAATACCAGTCTCTTCAAAAAAAATTGAGCGAGGGCGATATTGATTATTCTTCAAAAGAATATCAAGAGATTCAAAAAGAATACAACCGTCTCGAAAAAATTGTCAATCTGAAAAACCTCTATGAAAAATATTTTCGTCAGATTAAAGAAACACAAGAACTTTTGAAGGAAGAAAAGGATGATGAAATCCTTTTAATGAGTCAGGAAGAACTTGCCTCCCTTCAGGAAAATCTTGAAAAGACTGAGAAAGCTATTAAACTTTCCCTGATTCCCCCTGATCCAAACGATGATAAAAACATTATTATTGAAATCCGTGCCGGGACAGGCGGCGATGAGGCTTGTATATTCGCCGGGGATTTATTCAGAATGTACTCCATGTTTTCCGAAAGACAGGGTTTTAAAGTTGATGTTTTAGACAGCAATGAACAAAGCGGGGCAGGCGGATACAAGGAAATTGTATTTTCAGTCTCAGGAAAAGACCTCTTTTCTTTATTAAAATATGAAAGAGGCGTTCACAGGGTTCAGAGGGTTCCTGATACTGAAACTCAAGGCAGGGTACATACTTCTACTGTTACGGTAGCGGTTTTACCAGAAGCTGAGGAAACGGATTTCACTCTCAATCCCGATGAATTGAAAATAGAAGTCTGCCGGGCTCAGGGAGCTGGAGGGCAGCATGTCAATAAAACTGAATCGGCGGTTAAGATTTATCACCTCCCTACCGGAATCGTGGTTCAGTGCCAGGATGGCCGTTCCCAGCATAAGAATAAGGAAAAAGCCTTAAAAGTCTTGAAAGCAAAGCTTAAGGAAAAAGAAGAAAAAGAAAGAAAAGACGAAGTGGATTCCAATAGAAGATCCCAGATCGGTTCAGGAGAAAGAGCTGAAAAAATCAGGACATACAACTATCCCCAAAACAGGCTCACTGACCATAGAATTAATCTAACCCTTTACAATCTGGATATTGTCATGGAAGGAAATATTGAAGAAATCATTGAAAAATTGTCTTTGGCAGATAAAGAAGAAGTGCTTGAGGATTACCTGAAAAGCTTTAAAATGTAGCAAAAAAACCCTTGATTTTCTTTATTTTTTTCGATAAATTCATTTATACAGAATGATTTTTTAACAAAACTGTATTTTTTTTGTCATAAATTTAATTTATAGAATAAAATAAAAAAGGAGTTTCTGAAATGAAAAAATTAGTTTCATTTGCCCTCTTGCTTCTCATGGGAAGCGTTTTTTTAAGCTGTTCAAAAGATAGTGAAAAAACCAGTCTGATTGAGAAAATTAAAAAAAGAGGCTACATCGCCGTAGCGCTTGAGCCTGGATACATGCCTTTCGAAATGAAAACCAAAAAAGGCGAACTCATCGGATTTGATGTCGAAATGACGGAAAAATTTGCTCAAAAACTCGGAGTTACTGTGAAATACAAAGAAACCGCATGGGATGGAATTATTCCAGCGCTTCTCACCAGAGACGGGGATGACGATCCGATCGATGTGATCATTTCAGGAATGACCATTACTGAAGAAAGAAGCGAAAAAGTCAATTTCACTAAACCTTACTTTAAAACAGGACAGGCTTTCTTCATCTCTAAAAAATCAACTAAAAACATCAAATCCTGGGAAGACTTAAACCAGACAGACATTATCATTGCCACCAAATTGGGCGTAACGGCTGATATTACCTGCAAAAAACTTTTTCCGAAAGCGACTTTAAAACTTTTTAAAACAGAAGCCGACGCGGGCGTTGAAGTGATGAACGGAAGAGCCGATGTCATGGTTTACGACCAGCCTTACATTGCAAGCTATGTCAAAGCGAATGCAGAATTCCTGACTCCTTTCCTCACTCCATTTACAGATGAACCTCTGGGTATGGCTGTCAGAAAGAAAAACACCGATCTTTTGGAAGCTGCAAACCAATTTATCGAAGAATTTTCAAAATCTCCTGAATACGAAGCAATTTACAAAAAATATTTTGTCGATATGCCTTGGTTCAATGATGTAGAACAATAATCTTTTTCCCTGACTGTCTTAAAAGGGGCGGTCAGGGTTCAAGAATATCACTCTTTCACCGCTATCTGCCCGTTCATTAACATGGGTAGCAGCCAATCCGAAGACTAAAACCTATTAAAAATAAATATATTAAATTACAGATTCCGGTCTTTTGCAGGCAAAAACCAAAATGACAATTTTGCATTTTATATTCAGTTTCGTATATTTTTGAGAAAGATAATCTATATAATGTAAAATTTCTTTTTTTATATCGTCAGGTAAAATATATAATTTTTCCTGTATCTCAATTTGCCTGCCTCCAGTTTTTGTGCCTATTGTCAGCACCGATTTAAATTTGCCGGAATTCGCCGATTAAGATTTTCCGCTTTTTCTTCTCTAAATATATCAAACAAATTCTTTCAAACCAACTTTCAGCTTATCTTTCATCCGGTATGAATTTCCT
>Ga0209518_1001127_pt1 | contig 30483 bp, 46 predicted proteins | sample RifGroB1_FD_183993 | JGI IMG/M metagenome (GOLD analysis project Ga0209518, IMG submission 183993) | Groundwater microbial communities from Rifle, Colorado, USA - Groundwater B1 (SPAdes) (version 2) | ecosystem: Environmental > Aquatic > Deep subsurface > Groundwater | place: Rifle, Colorado...
AGAGACCGCCTGCGTTCATTCGCAGGCCCCATTAAAACTAATCGCATTAACGCCGCTGGATTGTTCGTTGTCCTGACTGTATCCCAATCAGTCCCATCCCAGATATTTGCATAGCTCATAACAGTAGCGTTAAGATTACTGATAGCCCCCGATAGTTGCTCTGTCGCCTTAATTCGTAAAGCTGTCATTGCAAGTGGCTGGCGGAAATTTATTGGGGAACCGACTTGGAATGTTCTCAATACCGACCAAACGCAATCGTCAATTATCTTATCATCAGTAGAATCGGCAGTAGTCCGGCGAATTGCGACTTCATATTGATAACCGTTCTCTACGTTCCACTTATGTCCTACTCTGACCGCCTGGGCAGTTGCTCTGGTTGTCGTCAGCATGGCAGTAGTAATTGTTCCGGCAGTTATAGAAACATCAGCGCCAGACAATGAGCAGACAAACCCGGTGGTTCCTGGGGCAGTGTAGTCAAGAACACGTTTTTGATATTCTCCAATTTCAGATTCATACCAACCCGTAACTACCCATTCCTGGTAAATCTCTCCAACGAGTAATTTACCAGCAACTGTACCTGTACCTGTTGAATAAGTAGCTACACCATCGGAGCTGTTTACATAAACCCCATAATGTGTACTCGCATTACTAAAATCAAAACCTGTAGCGGTTTGGGCTATGTGTGTTACAGTGGCTACAGGAGAAGTCCAACTAACATCTCCCACTTTACGGTAACGGAGTTCAATCTCGATTGTTCTATCTGTTCGGTTTCCTGCGTCATTAAAAACAGTCAATCCTCGTGGGAATATAATATCAACACTTAGTTCATCGGCATTGGGCTGACTCGTTCTCTGTATCCATCCAGCGGCAGAAGTTAAACCAGTCCCGATCTGATCCTGATAGACATCAGAGGGGAATAAAGTCATTGCCGGGTCGTCTGACCAACCTTCTACTGTCTGAATTTCGAGGTCTTGATATTCGGTTATTAATGTTTCACCAATCTTAATTTCTCGTATCTGGAGAGGGCCGTACCCCCATATAACTAACATTCTTAGATACTCATCGTTCCCAATAATCTCTGTATAAGACATTGCCCCCAATGGGGGAGTCATCTGGTGCCGCCCAAGGACGACTGGAACGGGAGCGAACCTGCGGATGTCGTTACTCCCGCCTGTTAACGAATAAGTAGGAGATTCAGCCGAATCTCTTGAAGCTGATCCCTGCAACGCTGGGGGGCGGATAGGTGCAATAGCGTTGACCAATGCCATGCCCGCAAACATTATAGCCGCTGAACCGATAGCTTCCGCTGTAGCGAAGGTCATACTTGCCGACGTCTGTCCTACTGCCCAAACACCCGCTGTCGGTCCCAACATCGAAGCCGCAACAACTACCGCAATAGTCAGTAATGTTCTTAGTGGGTTCTTGCCGCCGCCCCCGCCTCCATGTAAAGAGGTAGATACAACCACATTCGAGCCAGTAGCGGGGATAAGGTGTTCCCACATATCCGGCACAATCACATCACCATTCACCATTACTAACGCTGAGCTTTGCCACGACACCGGCACCCCCGCCTGAGCGTGTATATTCCGCACGATCTCAGCGACAGTAAGCCCCATCGGAACGGTGACATATTCCGGGGCACTAAAAGCGAAAGGGCGGGTGATGATTATTTGGCTACAGGGTTCCGGCATACCGATAATATCCTGTAATTCTTTGTTTCCAAACCGGGCTATTAAGTGACTCGACGGATGATTGAATATCTTTTGTAATGTGTAAAAAATTCTTACCAACTACCAACCCTACATGAAACGCCAATCGCCCTGATATTTTTAACCGAACGATGTCAAAATCTTGCGGCTTTTCTACCTGCGACCATTTAACACTTTCCCGCTCCATCACTTCCGCAACTTCCCTCAATTTCTCGGCGGTATCCATCGTGTAGATACCACTATAGGCTGGGAGTTCGATACCTTTCTGTTCCCTATAAACAAGTTGCACTATCCCCCAGCAGTCCAATCCTTCACGGGTTCTGCCGTCTGGAAGAAAATTTAAGCCCACGTAGGCATCAGTCCACATCAGAATAAACCTGGGAATTCTGAGGGGTTTTGACTCCCGGCAGGAAATGGCTCGTTAACGAGTATCTCCAAAACCAAATCCCCGCTGATTGTTTCAGCGTTAGTCTTGATATTTGTCAACAAGTATTCAGGCCACGAACCGATAATAGTATCAAGATCACTACTCAATACAATATCAACATTAACTGTTGGTGGAGCCGTTAAACTTCTAATTATTGGTACTAATTCACGGCTGACGTTATCAATCTGCACCGTCATATTCTGCGGCCCTTCATCAACATCATCGGGCAGTTTGATTGACAACGGGATAAATGTGTAAGTTAAGGAATTGGAGATAGTCCCGTAAACTACCTCCGTGCCTGTTTCTTCTATTCGTTGCGTTGGGTCAGTCGTTACCCTTACATCATCGGTGAGGCTTGGATCAGAGATCGTCAATAATAGAATAGGGACAACACCTGTCTCCTGTGCATAAGCGGCCCGTAAGAAATCTACGTTTGTTATCCTGCTCATGGGAGAATCTCCAAGGACATACTCACATTAACTTTATCTCCACTGACTGCTGACCAAGAAATTGGCTCAACAAATCGCATTTCAACTGAACTGTTCGTTATTGGGTCAACCCAGCTAAATCTCAGGGAACCACCAATAAGGGTTGTATTATAAAAAGTTCTAAGATAACCTAATTCAGTAAATGTCAAAATTTGGCTTCCTGACAATTTCTGAACGCCTGCTGTCATTCTCCTTCTAACCATCGCAGGGCCAGTATCAGATTCAGTACGCAATAAAACATTCGATGCTGATTGCTGATATCCAGAAATCAAAAGTTTTTGCGGTATCGTAGAAGGCCATGATGGAATAGGCATTTATTTATCCTTATCTACTGACTAACATTGGACTCGCTCCCATCCCCTGACGTAGCGATTTATTGGTTGCGCTGCCAAATTCATTAGTTTTTTTACCTACTATTTTATCGATAATTATTTCTAAGTTAATCCCTCCTTTCCCGTCAGGAGTGGCTTGAGTCTTAACGTCTGCATTTGCATTATTTGCTATATTCACATTCAAATTTACGCCACCGCCTCCATCGCTACTTACCCCAAGACCCCCATTAGACATTCTCTTTAATGGCATAATTGCTTCTGGGCCTGCTTCACCCATTAAGCCACCACCGCTGGCAAATTTCTGTAATCCACCATGATTAAAGAGCGTAGGTTTTGAAACTATTTGATTAGAGAATCCAGAAATGCCTGAAAATACGTTCCCTTTGGCTGAAGGGGTAAACATTGAAGCTATCGCGCCGAAAAATCCAGAACCGGATACCCCTTGAGTTGGAGCCATAGCACTTGCTAATGGGCCTGTAATAGATTGCTGGATAGCAATTCTAATCATATAGGTGATGATAGAATTTGCTAAATCAGCAAAATTTAATTTTCCAGTTGTTACGAAAGATACAAGAGCATCCTCCATTCCTTTGAAGGCTTTATCAACTACTTGACCTACAGAATCAAAGACATTTTCTGCTGTTCTTGCGTATTTGTTTAACGCTTCACTTGCTCCATCCACCCAGCTTGTTACATCTTTTCTTGATAATTGGGTTAATTTATTATAACGTCCAATTTCATCATTTTGGAGTTTTAATAATTGAGTAAGATTAGCAACATCCTGAGTTGATTTAGCAACTGCTTCCGACAGTTCAGGTGTGACTTTTTTATTTTCTCCTGTTATAAGATCCAAGGAAATGAGATCCTTCAATGCCCTTGCTCTTGCTTCTTTGGCAGCAATTAATTCAGCTTCTAAATTTTCTCTTTTCGCAAGCAAGCCCCTCCGCTGAATATCTCGTTCTCTATCCCACAGCTCTGTCTCAGAGATTAGACTTTTTGATTTATAAAGATCAATTAATTCTTGCTCCGCTTGAAGTGCAGATTCTATATCTTGAAGTTTGAATGCAGATTGTGCTTTAGCTGCTTCTCTGGAATATTGGACAGTTATTTTATCTAAGGCTAAACCCTTCCCTATATCTTCAACTCCAAATACTTTTTTTAATGTTTCTAATTTCTTAATTTGGGCGTCTGTTAAAATTCCTAATTGATTCAGCCTTTCAATCATCTTGTCATTTAGGCCACCCTCCTCCATGCCTATGTTTAAAGATTGAAATTTAATTATCTGTGCTGATAATTTATCAATCTCTGATTCCGCATTTTGAATGGTATTTTTTATATCATCTTCCTGCATTGCTCTCTTTTTATCAAAGTATGAACCTTCACTAATTAACTTTGCATTAAACTGAGCTTCTAATAATTGAGATTCAATATCAAGATTTTCTTTATAATTAGAAAGCTCATTTTTTGATTGTTCTTGGAGAAATTGAAACGCTTTAGTAGACAGACTTATTTTTTTCTTATTAATCCTATCCTGTTCTCTTTCTTCCTTTTGTGCTATCTTAGGAGCTGATAATCTATCTATCTCCTTGGCCCATTTTCTGGCTTCTGTTATAGCTTCGTCAAGGGTTTCAGATGCGATTGTCCCACCCTTACTAATTAATTTAAATGATTCAGCAAATTCCCCATTCGCTATCCTTGCCTCCAGAGTAGCAGTGGCGTTTTTCCCCATGGTCAATGCTTGTTCTTTTAACCTTTCTGTCTCTTCGATTAGGGGTTTTAATAATTTAGTTGCTGTACTTTGAGACATCACCCCTTTAACATACGGAATAATTTGAGGGGATACGCCATTTTTTGTTGGCTCTGTAATTCCTCCCATTATCCTTTCATGCTTTTCCCTAATCGCATTATACGCTGCTAATTTAGCCGCTGCTGCTGAACCAACACTATTAATTCCTTGTTCAACTTCTCCCATTTTACTAATATAATCGGTCAATAAAATACCAAATGCCGTAGTTAAAACTAATGCCCCTATAGCAAAATAAGGATTTTTCATCATCGTTGCCGTAAGTGTGGCAAAAGCCCCCGCCCATGTAAATGTGGCTGCTGTCATCGCTTGAATAAGAACAAAAAAACCAGTAAACGCATAATAAGCTGCCCCCCCAATACCAACTGCCGCAGCCGCAAACAATACCCCCCCAATTAAAGCCTTCCCAATTTCTAATGAAATAGACAGAATATTTTGTAATAAAACAGCAATGGGGGTAAGATTGCCTTGTGAATCCATTAAAGTTTTATTCCAAAATTTAGCTGAGCTGATGAGTGAATTGTAAGTTGATTCAAAAGCACCACGTAGTATTTTATTCATGACTGTTTCCATTGTTGAACCAACAACAGCCCAAGTATTCGCTAAATCTCCAGCCGCTGGCCCAAACCCAGAGAGAAGTTCCCCTACATTTTCAATTATGGTTCCTTCTTCTTTCCATAATTTAATATGCTCTTTAATGTTAGGATCAATAGACTGCAATGTTTTAGCAAGAATATTAGAATCTTTCATTTGCCCTTCAACTAATGCTCTAATTTCTTGCCTCATTTGTATTTCTTGATTTTGCCCCTTTGTTAAAAGTTTTGTTGCGTTGGCAATATTGACAAACCCATCAAGGACTCCTTTATTAGTCGTATCAATTTTTACACCACCCTTAATAAATTGCTCAGCCATCGTGGTCAAATCTTTTCCTGAAGCAATCGATCTTGCATCTAATTTTTCCATCGTTAAGACAAGATTTTTAGCTTCTTCATTTGACTTGCGATATATTTCAGAGGCATTTTCTTGGGTTACATTCTTATTAAATGAAGTTAAGAAAGCCGACATTGAAGCAATCTTGACTTCATAATCTTCTACTGCTGCTAATCCAGCCATGAATCCTTGCTTTACTGCATTCAAAACGCCGTACAGTGCTTGGAGGGCAAAGTGAGTAAGAATAATGCGTTTCATTAAGGAATTAATGTTGTGTCCGAAGAAAGTGGCTTGTTCGCTTGCTTGTCCAGTAGCCCTAGTGAATGCTTCACTAGGCTTGATGCCATCTCTTATTGATGCGTTGTACGCTTTACGCTGTTCTGTGTCGAGTTGTACTTTTTGAGTACCAAGATAAGATTCTCCTTGCTTTGCTAAATTACGCTGGTAATTTTGAGCCTTTGCATCATGTTCTGCGTAGTCATCTGATACTTTTTTTCGTCTATTATATATTTCTGTTTCAGACTGCATTATAGCAGCGGCAGCCTTATCTTGATTCCTTATCATCTCAGATACAGAATTTCTTGTTGCTTGATCTTTTTGTAAAATAAACTTATTGTAGTCAGATAATTGTTTTTGTTGGGAAGAATTAACTGCTGTTTCTACATCTTTGACTGCTTTCTTCACCTCTCCAGTACCAACTCCCGCAAAGGATGCACCAATCCCTTTAGCCGCATCTTCGCCCATCTTCTTGGCTTTATCAAAATCGCCTTGAAGTTTAGACAAATCTCCCCTGATATTTACGAATATCTCGCCAAGAGAACGATCAGCCACTAAAATTCACCGTATTTAAAGAAGGGGCATAAGGGTATAAGGACATAAGATTACCTCTTGGAAGTAGAAGTCATTTGGGATTTTTGGTGTTCGATACTACGAATATTATCAAAAACTCGAAGCACTTTACCGAATGTTTTAATTCTGTCTTCTATATGGAATTCATCAATCAGTTTCCATATCGGTTCATGCTTCAGAGCTACAGATACAGGCGCTCCCATGCCACCACTTACCCATATCCTTTGATCTTGCACTAACTGCCAAACCTTTAAAGCATTAACATTTGTCGGCATTAAATCAGGCATACATTCACTACACGGGGGATCATTTGGTGGCTGATGCCTAGCCAACTTGCGGCAAGTGCTACAGTTATATGTCCTTGCCGCAAGCCGTTCCGTGTAGCTTATTAGTTTTTTACTTCTGCTTCCTCAATTTCGTCAATTTCGCCTTGCATTTTTTCTAAACAAGCATTTGCCCATTTAGCAAATACAGGAGAACCATAATACAGTTTCTTCTTATTCTCATCAGTACAAGGGATTTCAGTCTTGTCCTTCTGGATCAGACACCAATCATCAATCTGATAGCAGATCATAGCATCATTAAATTTAGACATATTCTCATCGGAAATATCTAAATCTTGAACGGTGTCCATGCGTTTAGTAGCGGGGTTAGGAATATATTTCTGTTTCGTTTTCAGGCCGACCGCCTTGCGGATTTCCTGCATTTTCTCGTCGGAAACGAGGCGAAAATCTACGTATTCTTTGTTGCTTTCCTCGCCATAAATATACCTTTTCGAGGGATTCAAACAATTTAAATCGAACATTTTGTACTCTCCTGTTTTACTGGAATAGCTGGATTGCTTTCCAAATTTATAAATAAAATTACTGCCGTCCCGGCAGCCTCCCGCGTTACTTATTTATTTAGTCAACAATTCACAAGGCTTTGTACTGACGCCATTCATCATTCAGTGCTGTTGAATCTTCAAGAACACTTGCACTTGCTTCTATTTCAATTTGGGATGGGGTCAGTTCCAGTATTACAGAAGGCATTTTGCCGACTTCTGCTTCGAACTTAATCTTTTTACACCTAATGTTCTTGCCATCAATTTCAATCGAACTATTCTCTTTGTTGATATTGTCGATATTAATTTTGATTTTATGCAAGTTCTGCCTCATTAGGTGGTGGTTAAAATAAATTGACTTCAGTTTTGAATTTAATTCTTAAGGATAAGGCAAAATTTTTAAAATAAAAGGGAAACGAGTCTTGGTTCTCGCTTATCGGGTGGCCACCCTATCCCCATAACTAGTTGATATTATACGAGAATTAATTTACCCGAGACTTTGGCAGTAAATGAAGCGGTGACATTCCCTCCCATATCGCCGCCAATATCCCAAGTCGAAATAAAGACCGATGATAAGGGGTTGGTCGTCGAAGGTATCCAGTACGATACGGAGTCCACGTAAACCCGTATATCCGTCACTGAAGTATTAGCTGCATTATAATTACGAAGAGCCGTCTGACCATTAGTATCGGTAAAATCAGCCAATCCGCTAAAAGTTATATCCCCGGAATCCTTCATCCCCGCAGCGTAAGATTTATAGGAATCTCCGAATTGTGAAATTTCCAAAAAATCTGTCGTGACGCCCGAAAGGGAAACTGTCCCCATTAAACTAATCTTATTAGCCCCGAGCGTTACCTTCATATCTTTACCAACATAATTCTGTGACATATTTTATTCCTCCTTAATTGTTTCTTCTTTTTCAACTTCCGCCTCAATTTCCTTTTTAGCTTCCGCCGCCTGTAATTTCTTCAAATGCTTATACAACGCATAAGTTCCCCAATTTATTTCAAGTTGCGCCAAATGCCCAATATCAATAGAAACATCACAATAAATATTATAACCTGCATCTTTTAATTTATGACAAAATCCAATATCTTCCCCTACAACATCACCACTTTCCGTCTTGCTGAACTCATACCAAGGCGGTTTAATTTCTTGAAAAACTTCCGTATTATATAGCAAGCAACCACAACCAGTTGCATCAATCTCTACTAAATGATTATCACTATCTCTTGCGGCTAATATCTCTTCATCTGACACCTGGGTATATTTGCCCGGTTCACCCCTTAGAGTGATGCAATCAAACGGAGGGTAACGCCGGTGAACTATTGCTGAAATTACCTTCTTCTTATGAGCGAGCATCTTTAAAATCATATCTCGGTCACTATATGTTTGATCAGTGTCCATCATCAAAAGATGAGTGCAACCTGCCTCTAGTGCTTGTTTTACTAATTGGTTTCTAATTATATCAATTTCCATACTCGGAAACTGCGGGCGTAAATAAACGAAATCTGGTTTTTTTAGTAAAATAAATGTGTCTAAAAATCCTGAATGAACCTTCGTTGAAACCAAGGGCAAAGCTATTCCTAATTTAACTCCTTCCATTTAAACCTCCCATTATTGTTAATCTACTCCCATTCATTATTACCTTATCGGCATAACTGAGATAAAACTTTAATTATTTTTATTGAATTTTTAATATTTATTTGAAAATATTTTGATGTTAGTATTTAGTTGAATACTTAATCTTGAAGATAAAAAATACATATAATTTATAAGTAAAGAATCTCTACATCTTTTGAATTCATAACTTCGTCAATTCTTTTATATATTTCATCAGGGATATCTTGATCAACAATAAACGAAAACAAGCCAACAATAGCATCAACCTGACCAGAATAAACTTGGTCGTTTTTAATTGTTAGTTTTTTGGCTGGCAGGTTATGCATGGCGTTGTGCCTCTAACCAATATGATCCATGGATCGCAATAACCAATAAAAACGGGAGCATAATAAAAAATGCTTGATGTGAAAGTAGAGATAAAATCTTGGCTGTTAAAAGGAATATTATTGGGAATAGGAGCGTTGCTTGTGCTGCTATTAAAAGAGATACTATATTGCATTTACGCCCTCTCCCCCATAATCCCCATAGATACGTTAAATAGAGTTCCACAAACAACACTGCTGTACATATCATCACTATCTCTTCTTTTGAATCTAGTAACCATTGCATACTTGTTTTCCCTTTTATTTTTTAATGAAAATGTTAAAGATTTTGAACCAATATCCCGGTATGGTTTGAAATTTGATTACGCATATCGCCCACTATGCCCAGTGTGTGATTCGCCACTTCAAGTAGAAGCATTGGAAATGGACAAACAATTAAAAACAAAACCAAAATTATCATGTCCAAAAGATATCAAACATTACGATAGGATACCTACTGATCTTATAGGTGAAGAAAAGCACATTGCGTCAATCGTTAGCGAGCTATTCCAAAAACCACAAACAACCATCGACAAAATATTTTCAGTAAAACAATAAATGAGGAAACTATGGACGTATTAATGTTAATCGTTATTATAGCTGTCCTTATTTTCATTGTTTCAAAACTATATTCAAGTAATGGTCAATGGCCATTATTTTCGAGCAAAAACCAAACACAAGAGGTCTTAGAAATATTTAAAAGAGTTTTCTCTGGTAAAGTTGATGAGGTAAAATTGTCAACTTGCATATCATCCATAGATTTAAGTGGTCAATTCCCTTGGTACATTAACCTGTTGTCAATGTTTGAAGTTGGGATGGCAAATGTGACAGTAAATGCACATTATAACCAACTCAAGAAAGACTACGAAATAGGTATAACAATCGATGGATATGGTATCGCAGATGAATCAGGGTGGAATAGGACTCTCCAAAAAGTCGTTGATAACATCGCAATTCCTACGTTCATACAAGCTGTTAAAGATGCCGCGAGCGAATTAACAGAAGTGAGTAAATACGAAAAAGATAAGTTCTTAACAGAAACCATATATTCGGAAAATGTGACAAACTTATTGCAGTCCAATTTGAAAGACAGGATTGATTACCTTTTTCGCGAAAAATATGAAAATGAACCCAAAAAAGAATTTATAGAAATATTGAACAGAAATTTCTCAAATGGCATTGAGTATGAACACGCAATAGCAAAAGCAATAAATCTTTATTCAGATGGCTGGAATGCCGAAGCAACAAAAGCGAGCGGAGACCAAGGGTTAGATATTCTTGCTCGTCATCCATCTGGTATTACTGTCGCAATACAAGCGAAACTATATTCAAGCCCTGTTGGGAATAAAGCTGTTCAAGAAGTCATCTCCGCAATGGGTTTTTATAAAACAAATTTTGCGGCAGTTGTAACAAACAACAAATACACGGAATCAGCGAAACAATTAGCTGCGTCTCACTCTATCGAGTTACTACACCATAATTCAATACTGGACTATATTGATGGCGTATTAAGAAAATAAATAAAAGGAGACGAACATGAAAAAATCAATCAAGTTCAATGGAACAATTATAAATACTCCAGAATATCAATGTGCAATTGTAAAAATACCAAAAAGTGTAATTAGAAATCAAAAAGAAGCTGAAGACTCTTACGAAACATTCAAACCTCTTTTCAAATTCCTTCCTCTGGTATTTATGTCTACTGACCAAGGGATACCACACGCATTATACGGTGAGGAGGAAGCTGTCAGATTTGTTTCACAATACCCACATAAGCTAATCGTATGGGGTGAATTTGAAAAGGACATTTGACAAGTCTGCCGCTTTAAGAAGTTCAAGAGTCTCATGAAATTCTTGTTTTGAAACAGGTGGGCATGAATCTATTTCACTTGGATCTACTTCTTTAACTCCATAGGTCAATTTAATATCTTCAGTATTCATAAAATCCTCCTTTAACCAAGAGTAGCCCAACAAACGCATTCACCAGATGGCGATGAAGCATTGTTGCGCTACGCGGTTTAGTTTATTTGCGCCACTGGTGATGCTTGGCGTTATGCTACCAACCCCATACCTTTAATACCCCTCCCCATCTTTTCTAAAACACCCGCACGAAGATAGAAAGTCCCGCAAACTGTTTATCGCTACAAAATGCTAACTCTAGTATGTAGACCTGCATGAATACTAAAGTTATCTATAACCGCAATGACTAACCAATCTTTAAAAAATCAAGCACTAATCCAGTTCGGTGAGAAAGTTAAAACTACTCGAAAAGAGAAAGGGCTTTCTCAAGAAGAACTGGCATCTATGGCTAACCTGCACCGAACTTATATCGGCATGATCGAACGCGCCGAAAAAAATATCACGCTTGCAAATATGTTAAAAATCTCTAAAGCACTAAATGTTCCTCTTTGCGAGTTGCTGGAGTCAGTAGACAATGGCTAGCAACGACAATAGACTCAGAAAGAAATGGCAAGATTACAGTGGCAGAAACGCCGGTATAGCCGAACATGATTTTTACGAAGCATTTAAAACTGTATTCAGCGGAACAGAATATCGGATTAGATCAAAGCCAAAAGAGTTCGCAAATATCTATGTAAAAGTAGAACTTTCTGAACAAGAAAAATCTGTAATACATAATCCAAGTACAGCGATCACCCGTCATGGAGTTTTTCCAGACTACGCGATAGACAACACAATAACCGGCAAGACAATATATGTAGAAGTTAAACGACAAGACGGCTGGGTGGAAGGGGGCAAACGCTCAGACGGTCGTGGAAATGCACACGAGAGGTCTTGTAAATTCTTCACTCCTGGCCTCCTCAATATCCTTAGAGAAAAAAGCAAAATTGACAAAAATAGTTTGCCCTTTTGGACTGTCTTTCAAGGTGACATAACCCGCGACCCTTGCAGAGTTAGGGAAATTTCTTGCTGGTACGATAACTACAAAGCGCATTTCTTCTTTTGGCGGGACTCTGCTGATCCATCTGCGATAATCGGCCATTTTGAAGAACATATTGCCCCATTGCTAGCATAATCAACTCAGTCTTCGTATTCTTCCCGTACATCAAGCCCCCATACATCCCAACCAATAGGGCGGTGACGGGCAAAAAGCTCTATTCTGTCTTGAGTAGGGAACATTTCTTCTATTCCTCTCATCACCTCTATCGGCTTCTCACTATGTTTGCTTCGTGGGACACGAACAAGCTGCTTTATATTTCTGGCCCCTCTTGGCGTTGGTATCCTTCCTCTTTTAAAAACTAAGCACAATTCGCAATATGACATTGTGTATTTGCCTGGGTTATGAACCATTTTATCCCAAACGAATGCAACAGTCCTGTACTCAAAGCCCCACGCTTGCCCGAGTTCTATCCCATGAACAAGATGAGGGTTAGTAACCCACATAAAAAGTAAACAGTCATCTTTGGCAATTTCGGTAATTGGAATTTTCTTTAAGTCTTTTGTTTTTATTGTCGGGTATTTGAAATTTGCGGAGCTAATAAAAATACTTTTCGACAAATCAATTTTTTCTACCGACTTGCTACTCTTGTCAAACTGTAGCTTTCCGCCGTAATCCCAAGGTGGATCGGCGTAAATTATGTCATATTTTTTTTCTGGGAGATCGGGGTATAAGTCTGGTAAATCATTTCGTTTAGTCCGTCTCTCCTGTGCGGCGTTATAAATTGTGTACCCGGTTATCTTTCTCTCTTCTGTGTTGTCATTGCTCATGTGGGCTTACTCTCCAAAATAGGTACGGTTTTATTTTTAACTAAATTGATAACTATAGTATGCCCTATGTAGCATTTCTTATTTCTCAGGGCAATAAGTTTGGTGCCGAAATGCAACAAACCTTGCCCCAAAATAAAGAGAACAAGATCAAAACAAAAAAGCATAACAAGCGCATCAACGCAGACGGCGGGGACGCGCTATTTTTTTACCCAAGTTCAGTGTCCGCCGCTGGTTATGCTTGGCGTTGGCGTAGCACCAATCTACGAATCTCAAATGGCGCCCAAAACAATATTGGACTAGCAATCAGAAACACGATACTTGTCAATGGGTCAAAACCAGTAAGGAAACATAATATGTCCATAAATGCAGAAACAATCTCTCTAATCATCGGAGTAGCCTCATTTTTAGCAGCTATTATATTTTTCTTCGCTGCAAAAGAATCTGAAATGAATACAACTAAATTATTAGAAAAAATTAATGAGAAAACTGACAGGGTTAATAAGGCCAATTGTTATTTTCAACACTAAAGAAATAATATTGGCTGACCAAGGAGCTATGGACTACATAAAATCATTAAGAGTTAAGTTAGATGAAGACAACCACACTCCTAAGCAAATAATTATTAACTTCAATAAGCATATTCAACTTGAACCAATTTTAGAATCTGCCGATATGTTCAAATTTGAAATTGAAGCAAAGAAAGGTAAGGGCAAGCAATGGATATTTAACCTTTCGCCTGTAATGACTTCAATAGATATTGATTCATACCGTTTTAGATTGGAAATATTAATTTAAAAATAGAGAACATCTATCATGGCTATGACGTTAGAAAAACTAAATCAACATAAAACCGAGATTGAACTTGATCTATATAAAATGGGAAAGGCATATAATGACGCCAACACAAATCATATCCTCCATCTCTTATTATCTTTAGCGACAATGGGTTTGTGGCTCATTGTTTGGCTCTTTACTGCCGAAAGCAATGCAAGGCGCAGAGCAAAATTAGAAAAATTAATTGACGAATCTAAAAAAGCTATAATTGAGATTGACAGCAAATTAATACCTGAAGCAAGAAACCGTGAATCTGGGCGCAACAAAAAAGACACTAAAGAATGTCCTTGGTGCGCTGAAATAATTTTATCAAAAGCTAAAATATGTAAGCATTGCGGTAGAGAAGTTTAAATATTAATTAGAATCGCTCTTCACCGAGTAAAAATTAAAGGGGCCGCAATGAATCACAACGAAATGCTAATTGCTTTAAACTCAGTCCACCAAAATTACATTCTTTCCATTGCATCAGTACCTATGTTCAAAAATGAAAGCAGCAACAAAATTCTTGAAAATTTTTATATATCAATTGGTAATAGAAATTTTGATTGCACAAGAATATTATTAGACTTGAGCAATGATGTGACTCATGAAATCATAATAAATGAATTTGTAAAGTCGATTCATAGAACTTTAATTTGTGAAAGTTTTGAATTGGTCAAACAATATGCAAGCGACACAGACCAATACGAAAATGGAATAAATATAAAAGAAAACGATGTATTTATGTACACTTCGTTAATTAGAAACGCATTCTCTCATAATTTTAAAATTGAGCCAATTGGGTATATAAAAACAAAACTAAAAAATGGTTATGTTATAAAATGGCGTAAAAAAGACATCACAAAGGACAATATTGGAAATGTCTTATCTGGTGCTGATCTACAGTACAGCGAGATATTTCAATTATTTTTAGACATCTACGAATTGGCAGATAAAAAGTTAATATAATGTGGTGATTTCTCACCGCATATAGGGCAAAAATTGACCTTTAAGTTTTTATATTTTTCATAACTTGTCATTTCAAATTCGCCATTACTGACGAAAACTTCAATCATTTCTGATTCTTGAATACCAAGGACTTTCTCTTTGTCACAAATATGATAAAGATTTTCTTCTTTACTCATAAATTAATCTCCTTTAAATTAAGGGAAAAGCCAACAAGACGGTCAACCTGACACCGGGGAGCAGCGTTCTTCGAGCCTATTTCAGTGGCCGGTGCAAGTGAGCTTGGCGTTGGCTCCTAAAGTAACGAGACTGTTCTCTCAACTTAACTATCAAACAAACTGAAAATACCGGCACTACAACCCAGCAAATAAATAGAATAAATATCATGGTGTAATTATGACCCCCGAGTTAGCATCTAAATTATATGACTATTCATGTTACGGAATAATAATTGGGCTTGCTATTGGTTTTATCTCAACAGGAATATCCATATATTCAAGCAACATAATCAATGATGATCTAAAATTAAAACTATCGATGTCTCATGAAAGAACAGAACAACTGAAAAAAGAATTATCTTGGCGTCGATTATCAGAAGAACAATATAAAACTTTAGTCGATAAACTAAGACCTTACCCATCAACCATCTTAATTACGAATCCACCAGAAATAGAAGCAACAACATTCGCAAACGACTTCGTTAAAGCCTTCGCTGACGCTGGGTGGAAAGTAGAACATTCACCATATTTTTGGTATGCAGCACTAGAATATGGCATATCAGTTTCAAGAACTGAAAATGGAGAATCAGAAAGATTAACTAATCTGCTGTCTTCTATTAAGATTGAACATAAATTAGACGCAATAAAAGACAAATTCACATTATTTATTGGTAGTAAAGAACCACCAAATATAAATTAAACACCATTAGCCAACAAAACGCTCCACTTGACGCCGGGAAGCTGTTCACTTTTCCCTGTTAATTCAGGGGCGGCGCAAGTGAGCTTGGCGTTGAGCACTGAATTCTGACCACATCCAAGGAAGATAAGAAATTCCCTTAATAACCTGATACGAAGTGATCACGACACCAATACAAAAAAACCAAAATGGGAGAATTTCTAATGCCACCGGAACAAATTCTAAAATTCGTATGGCAACGATGGGTAAAATCATCAGGACGAAGAAAAATATGGTGGTTCCTCCTAGCCATCCTTGTATCTTTGTCCATTGCCGTTTGGAGATTTTACCCAAATCGAATAGATGCATTGACACCACAAGAACAACTATTTCTAGGAATACTATCGATATTAGGATGGTTGATAATTGGTCTAACATTTTCGTGCGCCTCTTTCATGTGGGAGTTGAACAACAAACCGATCAAATTTAAAAAATTACTATGGGACAAATACGGCAATTTAATATGTGAAAAATGCAATACTCAACTAATGGCACAAGATATTGCGGGCGTTCCGGTTCTCGTAAGTCTATCTGATAAAAAATACACACCTGAATTATTTTGCAAATACTGCGATATTGCATTTCCAATAACGGATGATAATGGAAAGAAAATACATCCGAGTGTTGTAATTTTGTCATTCAAAGAGAAATATTTGAAAGCATAATAGGCCGTCAATTTTGAAACAATTATCTAATTTTTAATCAAGGAGAACCAATAACATGGCTGCAATGACCATTAAAGTGCATGCTGGCGATTGGGGCGAGACAACTGCGGCGTTTGGACCTGGTTGGACAGGTAGGTATAGCATTGCGTTCGCCAATGGGTTCTTCAGTATCTCTCATGAATACTTCGTTGATACGGATATTTCCTCAGTCGAAATTGTGACTGAGGAGAACAGTAAACGAGTACTCGGCACCGCTGGTTGGGGTATTGCAGGAGCCACTCTTCTGGGTCCAATAGGCTTGTTAGCAGGGTTACTCCTCGGTGGTAAGGGTAAGAAAATAACATTTGTCTGCCAGTTCAAGGATGGAAAGAAGATTCTTGCTACGACTGACAATAAGACCTTCAATCTTTTCCAGATGCCCGTATTGAAAAGGCAATTCAATACAGAAACAGTTGCACCAAACCAACCGACAAAATCAGAACATCCTGTTTTATTATGCCAAATGTGTGGAAAATCCAATACTCCTGATGATACAAACTGCATGGCTTGTAGCGCACCCATCATAGAAAATGAATAATCTATAAAGGGGGAATAAAATGTCCTACTCAGAAACAAAAACGACAATCATCAAAGAACTTGAAAAACTTTCTTCCCTTGCTGCCAGTGAAAGCAAGAAACTAAAAGGCGAAGATAAGAAAACTATTATTCAAATCGGCATTATTCTGAAAGTTCTTTCAAAGGGGATTTTAGAAGGCAATTTTGACAGATTACTTTCAGGAGAGAAACTTGGCCAGATAGGGTCTCGTCATTAAATAAACATAAATAATTTGCCAATTCATTCAACGCTACAGTTTTCATTATTGGTAAGCCTGTATCTGTTTGCCCAAATGCTACTCCTGCAATATCAGAAAGTTCTTTTTCTGTATATTCAGACAAATTTAACCTCCATTAAATTAAACACCATTAGCCAACAAACGGTTCAACGCAGATGGCGGGATCTCCTGTTGAGTTTTAAAATTTACTTCAGTGGCCGCCGCTGGTTACCCTTGGCGTTGGGCTTTTCCTTTCGTTACTCCATAATATAATCACGAATAAAGACTTGTCAAGAGACAACACAGACTATTTTGAGAAGTTTTAATAATCTCTCATCCGGCAAGATATCCTGATATTGATAAACACTACCTTTATTTTTTGACAACCATTGTTCATTCGATTTAAAAAGATTCAGCATCTCTTCATGATTGTTAGATTCTATAATATCAGAATACTTGCCAATCGACTCTAAAAATATTTCATAATTATCATATACGTCTTTATTTTTAATCCATTCTCTTTCTTTTTTCTCTATACTTATCACATCAATAAATAATTCATTCCATGAATTCATCATTGTGTTTATATTGTATAATTCTTCTGCTCTTCCTTTTAATACCAAAGCGGTTTTTTTATTTACCGGTTTTGAATATAATTGGAGTATATTTTCGATGTACTCTTCAAAATTCTTACTTACTTCTACAACATGAGAAACTATATACCTTTCAGCAATGTTATCTAATACAACTGGAATAACGCCCACCGCCATTACTTCACCAAGTACCTGTTCACAAGTCCCGAAATGATTTTTGTTCAATGGGTATCCAAAGACACTAAAAGTAGGAATAATCTCTTTAATGTTCTGGCACATTCCCATAAAAGTAAAAGATTCATTGATCCCTCTTTTGTTTACTTCTTCTTTTATTTTCTCTTCGTCTGGCCCTGTACCACAGATAACGAATTTCGCCTCTGGGATTCTTTTAAGTATCTCTTCACATAACTTAACAAATTTAGGATTTATTTTAGAATAATCCAACGTCCCTATATATCCGATTACGAAATCTTTATTATTTGTGTTCCTATTAACCTTCAGGTAATCTTCTACTCCTCCAGTTGTCCATATAACTGAAACCCTTTTCAATAATTCTTTATTAAAATACCTGACATCACTATTGAAACTGATAGGTGAAGATAGAACAAACTTATCTGATAATTGAGCCATTTTCTCTAAATGGACATAAGGTGGATTCAGCCCAGATACATGCGACCAAACACAGACTCTACATTCTGGGAATTTAAAATTAACAAGAAATTCAAATAGGTATGGATGGTTCCAAAAATGGATAATAACTACATCGGCTTTTTGAATAAATTCTTTTATCTCTTTATCTTCCCCCCTCATCTGACTATAAATATAAGGAGGATCTTCACCATAATAATTCTTGTTTAATAGCAATACCGTATGATTGTTAATTTCATCCTTTTTAATCCAGTTTTTTAAAACTGTCCCTACGCCACCCCCTAAATGAACAGCTATATGCAATATATTAATTCCCATATTTTACCAGTCACTTAATAATTTCAGGCAATTCCCAATTTGGCTTCAGAAATTTATCTGGGTTGGTATGTCTTCTTGGTTGGAAATAATTACCAAAGGTAAACCAATCTGGCATAAATTCTATAGAGTCGCAAACATTTAGGAGATTCTGGGCAAACCTTCCATCATCATCTCCTTTTGTTGTATTAAATCTAACCTTCTTTAAGATATGACCTTTTACATAAAATTCCCCTAGTCCTATAAAGCAAGGAGCTACGTCTTTAGGCTCTCTGGGGATAATAGGATGAACTGGGTGAGGACATCCATCATCGAAGGGGATTCTATCACCTCTATAATTAGATATATAAATTACGTCACTATTCTTTTTCTTCAACTCATCCGATAACCCTTCTTCTATCATATCGTCATCGCCCATAAATCCATAGTAATCATCGTCAATGATTTCTTCTCCTGAATTTATAAAGTGATTAAACTTAGCGTAACATTGTTCGTTGGGTTTAAGGGGTTGACATAAAAGCGGCTTCACCCAGTCTAATTCATTATTCTTGAATGGTTCTATATCTACGGCATCACATATTGGATGAAAGATAACGCCCAGTTTCCCATAATAATGAATTAGAGTCTTGTATAAATATTTTCTGTAAAATGGGACTAAAATGTGGACATTGATACTCATAAAATCTCTCCCTTGAATCCTAGACTTCTTAATTTTTCGCTTAAGACATTTATATGTGCAAATGAAGTAATAATGGTTGATTTAGCATTTAGATCCAACATCCCTGATGGAAGTACAGCATGACTATCAACTGTCATTTTTTGCTTAATCGGAGTATCGTCATACAGTTTTACGTTACATTTATTTAATTCAGTGTTCTTCCATAAATAATGAAACTCCCTTCCAGCCCCATAAACATTTATTAATTCATTAGTTTCTTGTATTTTTTTGAATTTTTCTTTCGATTCCGATAACCTTGTATAGCTGTCTTTGATGTAATTTTTGACTGCCTGAATCACTAAGGGATTAGTAGGTGCATCTTTATTGATGGGGATTTTAGCCTTTCTAAATTTTATCGTTAAGTTCGGTAATCTCCCAGTGGAGCTTATAAGATTGGGGAAAGTTATCGTTTCGTATTCAACAATAAACCCGAATTTATTAGCGATTGCGGCCAAAGATTGGGAGCAAAAATGATGAACATGCTCCCTCATCAGAAAAAAATAAAAATCAAAAAAACTTGTATCTTTGTAATATGTTGCATCAGGAACGCTTATACACAAAACGCCATTTTCTTTTAGGACTCGATTTGTTTCTTTAAAAAATATATTCGGATCGATTAAATGTTCTACAACTTGATCCGCAAAAACCACATCGAAAAAGTCATCAACAAATGGCAGTGACTCCGCACTTGCTAGTTTAATATCCCCTTTAACTTTTTTTTGAGCAATACTTACGAAATTTTCCGTTGAATCAATCCCAAATAAGTTATCACAATAAGGAGAAAGAAAATTAAGCAATCCCCCCATCGCACAGCCAACGTCCAAAACATTACTATTTTTCTTAATATCTTCTTCGGCTACTAAATATAAATCACTGTATCTCTTGGCGGAATCATTACTAAAACTACCGGGGATGTCCCCATTCTTATTAGGGGATTCAATATTAGCTTGGCTGTATTCGTTACTGTAATACTCATACAATCCCTTTACTTGGGCATCAGTTAATAAATTATATATGTGGTTGCACTTACTGCATGTAACGACAACAACGGTCTCGTATAATGGTGAATTGTCAAACCCGCCACAATTTAAGTCAAGAAGGACTTCGTATTCTTTATCTCCACAAACTACGCATCCTTTACTCATTTAATCTACCTAAAATATCTTTTGCCGAATCGTCTAAATCAACTGGCATCCCCGCGATTAATTGATTGCACTCATAACAGACTGGATGATTTTTACGTTCTTTATCAAGCATCGTTTTCCTGATTGACCCCATCAATTTATCATTCCATAGGCTTTTAAGGCTTTCATTTTTTGCATCCCCTATAACTAATTTCTTGTTCCAATCCAAGAAGCAAGCAGAGGCATGACCATCTGAGTGAATAAAAAAACTATAAAATACATACGGGCAAACAGATACTTCTTTTAATTCTTGCCCGTATATTCCTACTTCCTGATTGACATTTTCGACCTTTACATCTCTCCAACAATTCATGGTGTGTTCTATATCACACCCATCAGAAATCGGAGTGAAAATATCCAAGAACTTTCTCTTTTCTTCGTCTGTAAGAAAATCACCACATATCTTAACAAATATAATAGTATTTTGTTTTTTCTCAGACAACATCTTGACGTTATTTACTATATTTTCAAATATAATCGTAGAATTATTGGTAAATTCTCTGTATTTTTCTGTATTCATTGCTTCAATAGAAATATTAACCCTATCTATTCCGCTAGAAACTAAATCATCGATCAATTCTGGTGTAAGCATACTGGCGTTAGTGGTGGTATCAACCTCCAAGACTTTTGAGCTTTTCTTCGCATACCTAACCATGTCACAGAAGTTTTTATTCAAAAGAGGTTCGCCAAAACCATAAAGCCTAATAGTTTTTACTGGACTCTTGAACACGTCTAAATCATCAATTAACTTTTTAAATAAAGGCATACTCATTATAGATGGTTGTTTTATATATTGATTCATACAAAAGCCGCACTTAAAATTACAGGCACTCGATGGATCTATAAAGATGCAATAAGGGGTTTCGAGAGGGATTTCAGATTTCAAATCCGTTCTTTTATCTAACTGAATTCTTTTCATTGACCATATCTCTTATTATTTTATTAAAAAGAATTCCTTCATCTTTTAATGCTGATTGGACAGGGACTATTTTGTTTACTGTAGATGATTCCATATGGGATACATGGTCTGATACTATCCTAGCTACTTTTTTCCCCTTAAATGCCATATGAGCAAGAAGTAAATTATCCCCATAAAAGTATTTCAATTCATTAGGGATAGGTTCCCAGTCTTCTGTTCTTCCAAATTGAAACCACCCAGTCATACATTGAGAGGGATTATCTGGGAAGAACACTTTTATTCCCTCATCTTCGGGAGCGTCTTGGACATATTCGCCTAGTGGTTGCATTCTTTTAGTATTAATTTGAATTAAACCAATGCTCTTGTCTAATTCCATAATCCTGAAACAGTTATCTAAGATCCTACTCCTACAAGCAACATCATCATTCAACAACAGATAATAATCCGTACAGCATAATTCCATCCCTGGGTTATAAGTCGCCCCTTGGTTCCCTGGAAGTTTAAGATGCTGAATTTTATTAGTTAAAGTAAAATGCTTATTGAAATCTTTATCTTCTGTATTGTCGATGATGATGATATTTTTAACTAAATCGGATTGTTCTAATTGATTTAATGTGTATTCGAAAATATCTTTAGGACACATCAGCATTGTAGGGATAACTACTGTAATGCACTCCCGTCTCCCTTCGGTCATTTTCCCTCCCTGATTAAATTTTCTCCCGCTTGCCAAATTGCCGATACTTTCCCATCCACTTCTATTTGACCAATATGCTTATTGGTGCAACTTGTATCAACGTAGATTTTGTATCCTGCTTGTTTCAATTTGTTGCAAAAATAAACGTCCTCTCCGATAGAATATTTAATTTCAGGGACTGGATTTGGCATAAAATTAAAATATGGAGCCTCTATATTCTCAAAAACCCCCATATTTATTAATAAGCATGCTGCCCCTACAGAATCAACTTCTATTAATTCTCCATCTACCCATTTTGTTACAGTATCATACTTATTTATAATTCCCCTAAATAAACATGGCTCAAACGGTTCTTGGCGCATATAAGAAAGTCCAGAAACGATAGGCGAATTATGCGATAATAATTTAGTAATTGTATCTGGATGATGACGATGATCTACATCAAGAAAAAGGATATGGGAACACTTGTATTTCTTCGCTCCCTCTACTAATTGATTTCTAATATGCGCTAACCCTTGATATCCACCAGCATGAAAAAAAATATGCTCTATCGGCTTTTTCATACTTATGTATGATTCAAAAAATTCAACTGGTATATTATTATATGTCAATGGAACGGCAATCGCAATTTTCATCTAAATATACCAAAATTTCAATCCGTTCGCCTTCTCCGTTCTTCCTCTACAAACATTAGTAATATTCATCCTATTTATTCCAGTATGTTTAGATGCCTCATAAAAACTTAAATATATACATCCATTAGAACACTGTATTTTTCTTCCATTCATTTTTGTTCTTCCATTTTTTATTTTTGCGTCTTCTGATATTTTTCTTCCTGTTTGACAAATGGACAAATTTTTTCTCCATTGATCATTTATTTCTCTACCTTTATGTATTTCTGATATTCTCTTTTTCGTCTCTTCTGTATGGTGTTTTCCATACATTGGGTTATTTTCACCACTAAGCAATTCAGACATAATAAGATTTTCTTCCTTAGACCTAACTCTTCCACTGTTAGCTCTCCCTATCATCTGTTTTGTCTCTTCAGTATGTTTTCTACCATAAAACGGGTTATCCTCTCCATCAAATCTGCCTTTGCTCGCTGCCGATTGCTTCCCTCTAGTCTCCTCACTAACGAAAGTACCTTGGCCTCCACCAGAAGTAAGATTATACCCATTAGGAACTATAGTATTTAATTCTTGAATCCAAACACATTCTCTTTCATTTAATAGATCTCTTTCACATTCTTCTAATATAGAGTAATAAAAATTATCTATTCCATATTTGACTATAGCATTTTTAATATATCCAGAGCCTGTTAATTTTTTGTGCTGGTTAAATCTTTTCTCGATATCAATACTTTGCCCAACATAGCACTTACCATTAATTTTATTTCTTATTAAATAGATACCACAAACTTTACCATTGCTTTCCATAAAAGACCTTCGAGTAATATTGCCGAGAATAAAGAATTAACATAAATACATGCCTCGTAAGGTTCTTGCCTCATATAAGATAATCCAGACACTAGAAGGTTGTGAGATAATAACTTTGTGATTGTTTCGGGATGGTGGCGATGATCTATATCAAGGAATAAGATATGAGTGCAATTAAGATTTTTTGCACCGTCAATTAGGTTATTTCTGATAACATCTAATCCTTGATATCCGCCTGCATGGATGAATACATGATGGCATGGCTTTACCATACTTAGATATGATTCAAAGAATTGAATCGGAACAGATGTATAGGTGATGGGATTCACTATTGCTATTTTAGTATCCATTCTTTACTTATCGGACACTAAATATAAAACTTTAATGATTTATTTTATAAAATTGATATTTATAAAACCCCGCATAACGACCAGCATAACCAGCGGCGGCCTGTTAACTTGGGAAAAAAAATCAGAGCATACCCGCCGTCTGCGTTGATGCGCTTGTTATGCTTTTGTTCTTGATTATGATTCTAAAATACGGGCATTTACCATTTATGGATAAATCTTTTTCATTATTCCCTTTTCTGAATTTAATTATTTCAAATTGGTCGGGGTTAAATTTATGTAGAAATGTTATTGGTACACCCATATATCCCTTATAGTCTAAAGGTATGTCTTGTGTTTTATTGACATTGATTCCATCAAAGTTGTCATATGTTGGATATTCATTTTCGTTTCCAGAATATTTTTTTGTAAGGTCTATATCTTGGTGTCGTTTTGATGTGTCTAAGTTTGTTAACCACAAACAATTATTTGGAGAAATTATTCTATTTCCATAATTATCAATACGAGCCTCTGTTCCATAAAGTTCATAGTGTTCTGGAACAATGAAACCGGAAACACCTCTGCCAAGATTTATTCCTAACCACGCTTTATTTTCTTTAATTAGTTTAAAAATTTCCTTATAGGTTATTGCATTAACATTCCCAATTATTAAAAACTTTTTATTGTATTTAACTAATTGTGCTACATATTCTCTGAATAATGAAAATGGTGGGTTAGTAACAACAATATCGGACTGCTTTAATAATTCAATACTTTCTGAACTACGAAAATCACCATCTCCATTAAAGTAAATAATGTCAGTTGAACTTGGTTTATTTTTTTCACCCTCTGTACCTGTATATTCAAAGAAAAAACCATTTTCATCTTCTTTCGTATTAAATAAATCCCTTACTTGTTCTCGATAACAAGAAGCTATTAATTTTTTAAGACCTAATTTTTTGAAGTTTGAGGCAAAATAATTAAAAAAATTACTAATACGAGGGTCATCGCAATTGCAATAAACTACTTTATCTTTAAAATGACTTTTGTAATGTTGCAATTCACTTTCTATATCTGAAAGTTGCGTATAAAATTCGTCACTTTTTGATTTTTTTGCATTTTGCAATAATTCATTTGTTGCGTTTCTTGCCATTTCAAACCCTTAATGATTTTAATAAAAATATTATTTTAGTTATTTATTTTTGGTTATCTGATTAAATATTTCACTGCCTAATATTTGAAGCGAGGTTTTAGAAATTTCAAGCATAATATTAAACATATTATTGATGTGCCATTTTCCACCATCCCCTTGTGTGTATATAGAAGTTGCTTGAAGCATTATTGTTTTATCTTTATGTTTGACAAACTTATTTTTACACAAATTGGTATTGATTGGCATTCCATAATTTGCAGAAGTTAATCTATCTAATCTATTCAACATTCCTGAATTGTATACCAACGTTACAATCCTTCCGTCTGGTCTTTTGATTGTAATAGTTTCAGTTAAAAAATTTGAGCCTTCAAGGAATAAGACATAAGGAAAATGAGATTCAGATAACATCAAATTTGCGATTTCGGATATGTTTTTATGCGACCTTTCTATTGCATTACCAGCAGCCATTAAATCTTGATTCTTATCCTTACCTACAAGTTCCCCATTTTTTATATTTTCAATGTCTTTCCCTTGATGTTTTGCTTCCGATACTAAAACGATTCTCCAATTACCATTATCGTCTTTTACTTCTATTATTCCACCATCAGGTATAATACTTGAATTTGATACAAAAAGGGTTTGTCCTAATTCTGGGTCAATTTTTTTTAATGCTTCGTTTATTTCTTCTTTTTTTATACTTGTTTTGTAGTGAAAAGATAATTGAGGAAAATCCATTTTAAGCCGCTCAAGAACATATTGTGAAATTTCTCCAACTGTTACGTCGTGTGATTTTGCTCCATCCCCAAATATACCAATTACACCCATAGACTCTTTGTGTTGATTCGTTAACCTTTCTGATTGGTTCTTTTTAGCCATTAGGTCTGTTACTCCCCGTTGATGGTGACGCATAATATTCAGTTTGCTTGTCACGGGCGACTATACCTTAAAGAGGGTGCCGGATGCAAATGTTTGAATTTTTGTGGACGCATAACGCCAAGCATAACCAGCGGCGGACACTGAACTTGGGTAAAAAAATAGCGCGTCCCCGCCGTCTGCGTTGATGCGCTTGTTGTGCTTTTGTTCTTGATTCGTTTCTTCGTTATCTTATAATATAATCACTAATTTGAACTTGTCAAGTATGATTCTAAATTTTCTTCATCTGGATATTATAAACAACAGAACTCACAAACCCTTGGATTTCTTCTATCCAAACAGGAGGATATTTTGCTGTTCTTTCTAATTTAAATACATTATATCCAGATACAGTCAGAGAAGCGAAGTCAAATCTATCAACCAGTGCATCGGCAATTGTATTTACTTCACCTACTGATGTGCTTTTAGAATAAACATTAAATTGAAATTGAACATTGAAAATTACCTGTTTGTTATCAGAAGGAGCTGTAAAATAATAATCGGGAACATCACTAACAAAAAAGAAAATAACAAATGGGTAAGTAGGTGTTTGGGGAGCACGAACTTGATATACTCTCCCCCCAATAGCCGTTTTGAATGCGCTTGCTACTTGGGAATAGCTATAAATACCTGTTGCTAAAGCTGTAGAACTCATAATTTTTCTCTATGTATAATTTCTATGATTTCTTTTGCACTATTAGCCAATGCTGTGCGTAAGAATGGTCTTTTGTCTCCATTTATGGTCCACCCAAGTTCGTGGAACCATCCTTTAAAATTAGTTGTTCCAACTTTTCCTACTATTCTACCTGTATTTGCCCCGTAAACAGGACTCTCTAACCCCATACCCCCGCCCTTATTACCAGTGGAAGTGGCCCAACTGATAGAATCTCGCAATTCTTCAGTATCCGGGGCCGGTGGAGTATTGGGGACCGAGGCTGTATGCATTCCTCCTTCAGCGCGCTTAGATGGCCATGACCTACCCGTTCCTGCAACCATAGACTCTTTAACTTTATTAGTTAGCATCTCGCATGAGCTATCAACAGCATTGCCCATTTTAGTAGCAAGCAACGCTAAGATAATTTTATCATTCCAGACTGTTTTAGACATTATTTAATCTTCTTTAATTCAAGATAAAGGGTAATCCCTCGTTTGGAGACATCTTCTGAAAAAGTTATTTCGTAAATATCCCCATCATATGTTAATCTATCTTTTTCTGTAACTGTTATATCTTTAGGGAATATACATTGAAAAAAATGGGTAGATACAGTCGATGTTACATTATTTGAGTATCCCTCTCTTGCTCTTAGATAGATTAAAGATCCTTTTAAATCCCTAATATCCACCCAAGTAGGCGTAAATCCTCCCATCCCATCACTGACTTCAGTTACTTGTTGCAACATCATCCTTATTTTATGTCCAGGTGCCATAATTACACCTTTTTCCTACAGTACCGGAAGATGATCCTTTCTACTTCTTTGGGAATTGACCCTTCTTCAAAAATTGACAAGACTGAGTTATACCCAATTCTGTACTGTGTTAAACCAAAGGAACTTTCTTGATTTTTATTATAAAGATATTGAACAATTATTTTAACTGCCAGTTGCAAATCGGATGGCATATTAGAAGAAGTATACCCTGCTGTATAGTCAATGAAGATATTCTGTTCTCCTGATGGAAAACCACTGTACCTTTTAATCTGTCCCCTATCTAAATACACATGAAAATCACTAAGAGGCGTATTTGTTTTGTATAAATCAACCCAATTACTGTCTATAGAACTCAATCCATAAAGAGGGATCAATTCAACGGATTTAAAATTAGAATAAATATTTGATGAAACTTTTGCTTCCCATCCGCTACCTAATGCGTTTATGGCGTTTACGACTGCTATCATCGTCGTGTTAGCGGCGAATGTAACGGTTGTGTTAGCGGTGCCATCTATCACCAACCGCATCCCCGTGGTCGTTGCTGACACTGTAGCAGTGGAGTATTGATTAGTATTCCTGACTTGTATTACATTCAATGTCCCAATAGCGACTCTGTCAACAGCAGTGATTGGGTAATTATTAAGATTTAAATTCGTTCCTCCGTTACCATCATATCTTTCTAACCTATATGAAGTTTCATCAAATGTACGTCTACAATAATTAGAGACAAATTCTTCTGCCTCTAAGCGTAAAGAATCTATTGCTCCGGATATGCTATTATCTGTTTCGTCTGTGTCTATTCCTAAAAAAAACAAACAATCATCTAAAGATACAATTGACATAATATTATCCTAAATTGTCAGCAGTCCAGAATGCTTCAATACCGTATGTTTTATTCCCAGAATTAGCCCATGCAATAACCGCTTTATCACCGGCTACAAATGGGACTGGATTATCGGGGACGTAAATATAATCAGAAATAGAAGTCATATCTTGCAAGGCTAATACAGCATCGTAAGTTGCCCCAGCATTTGCATCAGTCACAACAGTAATATTTCCTGCACCGCCAGCAGCACTTAGATGTACCTTAATGGCGATTAACCTAAAATTGATGCCTGGATTGATTGTAAGTGATATTGCACCAGATGTTGCAGTTGCTCTTTGGACTCTCATATTATTTACCTCTATTTTAATTATCTTTATTCGTCTTTAGCGAATTTCTCATAAAGAGACTTGTGAGAATATTCAAGAAGTTCTTTTTCTTTACACGCTTTCAATCTACCTTGGATAATATTTAACATTTTATGGCCGATATCAATTTTCTTCGTTTCGTCATTAGTCCATTTCACACTGTTATCTTCGTTGTGCGTAATTTGGAATTTCAGGTGTTCCCCTTCTGAAAAGGATAATTCTTGAATTAAATTGTGATAGCATCCATAAAGTGTTAAGTCCACATCTCTGATATCCGGTAAAACATTCAATAAAATAATCCTGTCATAAACATTTAAATCAAAGTCCATTTACTTTTCTCCCATTCTTAATCCAAGTATCTTGTGTTACGTTCAATGTCCCGATGTGAGCGTTTGTGCAACTGGTATCAACAAAGATCTTGTATCCTAAATTTCTCGCTTTAATACAGAATCCAAAATCTTCACTGACAACTCCATTATGATAACCGTAGTTCATCTCAAACCACTTGTTCTTGTCCATTCTTTTAAACACTTCTGTTCTGACTAATAACGAAGCTGCTCCTACTGCATCAACTTGAGCTAATTCATCTTCTTCCCATTCGGTTATGTTTTTGAATTTATTATTTTCTTCCTTGAACATAATCGGGTCATAGGGTTCTGACCGTCTAAAACTCAAGCCCGACACTATCTGTTTGTCGTGCGACAGTAACTTAGGAATAGTGTCAGGGTGGTGGCGATGATCGGTGTCAAGGAACAGTATATGGCTAAATGAATCGTCTTTAAGAACTGCATGAATTATCGAATTGCGTTGGTCATCTACTCTGCCTCGGTTCCCGATTATTACGCTGTGTTGGGGTTTCTTTAATTCTATCCATGATTCGAAGAATTGGATCGGTAAAAAATCCCAATTACAGGGGAGTCCGATGGCGATGTTGGTCATAGCATTCCTTCTGTATCCAGTAATTAAATAAGGGCGGGGAGTGGATTAAGTTCCTTTTCGGTAATGAGCCTAGCCCCAATATATAATTAAATCAACTACTTATGCGGCGTATACACACAAGCCTCCGATAAATTGGGCGCTGGTAATCGCGCCGGATGCAAATGTGACCCCCGCTGTACCACCCACGGTAAATGCATCGGCCTCCAACGAGGTTCCCATATCGGCGGTACCCACGACCACAAGTTTGTCCGCGCTCTGATCCCAAAGCATGTACTTCCCTGTAGTATCACCAAAACACTTGAAATCCAATCCGGTCGCATCCTCACCCAGAGTAATGGATGTAGTTGCACCACTTCCAATTTTCTTAAATACTAAACTACCACTTGACCATTCTGATTTTACTAGAGTTACACTCATAATAATCTCCTTCTCCGTACCGGCTTTTTATTCCGGTTTTAGGGAGCGGTTCCCCCTATTTTTAGGTTTTTGTCGGCCTACCTACTTTCTTTTTAGGCGTAGCCTTAATTGTTTTCTTAACAGGTGCTGCATGAATCATCTTGTCTACTGGTGGTTCATCGATTGATTTAATCTCTTCTCTAAAACCAACAATATTATCTGTAGCGGTAGACGTTGCATCTACAATTTCGGCTACTCCTCTTTGGACTAATTCAAGAGCCTTTTGCTTGATAATAGTAAAGGTGTCCGGGGGGACGCGCCCGAGCCATTCACCTTTTACCATTCTTAC
>Ga0209518_1001130_pt1 | contig 30418 bp, 21 predicted proteins | sample RifGroB1_FD_183993 | JGI IMG/M metagenome (GOLD analysis project Ga0209518, IMG submission 183993) | Groundwater microbial communities from Rifle, Colorado, USA - Groundwater B1 (SPAdes) (version 2) | ecosystem: Environmental > Aquatic > Deep subsurface > Groundwater | place: Rifle, Colorado...
CGGTGAGTCGGAGGACGAGTCCTCTACAATATTAGCCATTAATGAAATGGCACCGCATGAGCGGGAGAAACTGGCGCATGCGATGCTGCAGCGCGGCGACAAGTCGCCAACGCCCACATTCGACCCCGCGGCCTATGTCGGCGATTCAATCGGTAGCGGCATAGAGCTGGCCTTTGCAACACGCCTGTTCGCAGCAGGCTGCTCAACGGAGGCGGCTGACGAGCTGAACGGCTTTAGAGAGAAGGTCGCGTCTCTGCGATACCGGCCGCGTGACATGATCGCGCTTCTAGAGGACTTCGATAGCAAGCATAACCTACCGCGTTATTATGGGTCTACGCTGCTCGACCCTATCGCCGCGGTTTACAACACGATAGAGAAGACTGCCGCTGCACGCTGCACGACTGTACAGGGCCGAGAGGTCCGTGACGAGGACCTGAGAAAACTAGCTGTCAACAAAGTAAAGCTAGCAGAGAAGTTTGGCGAAGACTTTGCCGACACGTTCTCTCGTGACCCGTTCGCCGTCTTTATCTCACTTCCGGACCCGCACAAGAACATCATCGCAGAGATGCTATGAACCCCTCGCAGCTGCTAGAAAACCCAGACGCGCACCCACTTCTGTTGCACGAAATTCTGTCGGCAGAGTTCGGGCCTACGTACGCCGGCTGGGGGCCGGAGACGCTGTGGCTAGAGATAAGCAGGGACATCGGCCCACTAATTAGCCGCAATAAGCATAGGATTCAGGCTGTGCGGTCGGTGCTGGTTAGTACGACAGTAACGGTAGATATCGTCGCGTTCCAGGCCGTAATGTGGGGCCTACTGGGAATGCCTCCGATGTTTGATCAGATAGTCCCCCCTAACGTCGAGGACTTGGCGGGCGGGGTAAAGATTATTAATCATTTATACAAGTCGTCGCTGAAGTTCGGCATAGACATCTGCGGCTACTGTGCAGCGGTTCTGGCGGACTCCGGCTTCGTACTTGCCCCGCCATTTCTGGACTTTGCGAATGCCAAGCTAGCGGCGATAAACCCGCCGCAGGACGTAGCGGCTGTGAAAAGTGCGCTTGCAGACATAGCTACACTAGAGCGCGGCTCACGGACAGAAATTCAGCTTTCAAAGATACACGCCGTAGTAACGCACCTCAAAGGCATGGATGCATTACTAGAGGCGCAGGCTAAGGGGTAAGCAATGTCGTCGTTTCCCGCCGGTAGAGTTAGTAGAGCCAAGGGTGTCGGGCGCCCGTCGGAGGCGTTTTATCCGTCTCCATTCTTTGACGTAGCGCAGCAGTACATGCCTAGGACGGTGCGGGAAACGTATCCTTGGGTATCGTTTTACCAGCAGACAAGCCCTATCGTGGCGACAGTTACGTCCAGGCTGGCGGCATACCCAATAACTGATGTCTTCTACGAAGAGCAGGATGGCGCCTCGGCGCAGTATTCAAACTTCTTCAACGAAGTGCAGCAGCTACGTACCTTCCTTGTAGAGATAAACCTGGACAGGTACACGTATGGAAACGGATTCGCTTCTATAGCGTATCCGTTCGAGAAGAAGCTGACGTGTAAGGCGTGCAAGTACATACAAACGGCTGCTAAGTCTAACTACAAGTGGCGAAACCACCAATTCCATATGCAGTGCCCTAAGTGCTCGCATACCGGAATTGCCACTGTAACAGACCAGTTCATCAGATCGTCTGAGCGTATCCGCCTTATACGCTGGCCGCCCGAGTGCATAATTCCTGACCACAACTCTATCACTGGGCAGACGACTTACTACTACTCGATACCTCAGAAACTCCGTAGTGATATCACTATGGGAACGCGGGCCATAATCGAGGAGACCCCGCAGGTATTCATCGAGGCCGTGCGGCTTGGCATGGCGGTGAAGATAGAGAACAGTAAGATTTTCCACATGCGCCGGCCTTCGATAAGCAGGGCTACCAGCGACGCCTGCCTTGGCAATCCGCTCATAGTTCCAGTTCTCAAGGACTTGTTCCTTGTACAGATTCTTAAGAAGTCGCAGGAGGCGGTCGCTCTAGAGCACATTCTTCCAATGCGCAGTGTCTACCCTAATATCACGTCTGATGGGAATAACGTTTACGCCAACGTCAACTTGCAGAAGTGGCAGCAAGAGACAGAGCAGCAGATAAGCCGCTGGCGCCAAGACCCTAACTACATATCCGTTGGAACTGTTCCGATGGGCTATCAGCTCATGGGCGGGCAGGGCCGGTCGTACCTCCTTCACCAGGAGATACGGATGTATACGGAGATGATCGTTGCGGGTATGGGCGTTCCCGTAGCATTCGTGTTCGGTGAGGCGCAGTTCTCTGGCGCTAACGTAAACATGCGCGCGATGGAAAACGAGTTCATAGGGAACCGAGATGATATGCTTCGCCTCATTAGGTGGATGCATAAGGACATCGGGTCCTTCATGGCGTGGCCGGCTGCCGTCCCAAAGATGAAGCCATTCAAGATGGCGGACGATCTGCAGCGCCTTAACTTTGACATGCAGCTTGTAACAAGCCGCATCAAGTCGAAGCACTCGTTCATGGCCGCCATTGACGCCGACTACGATAAGGAAATGGAGCTTATCGCGGAGGAAGACAAGGCCGCGCAGTTACAGCAGCGTGAGAGCACAATCGCGCAGGCTTACCTCAATGGCGAGTCCATGCTGATAGGCGCGGACTTTCAGGCAATGGCTAACGCCAAGATGGCGGATGCGCAGGCACAGCAGCAAGCCGCTATGGGGCCGCCACCGGGAGAAGAGCAGCCGCAGCAAGGAATGCCGCCACCGGACCCAATGGCAGAAGAAGCACCACCACAGGGCTATCAGGGGCAGGCCGACCCCACCGCAACAGCGCAAGCATTGGCTAGGCAGATGCAGTCTATGCGTACCGTCGATAGGTACAACAGACTGCAGGAGCTAAAAAATACTGATGCCGAGCTAGCCACGCAAGTCGAGCTTCGGCTCAACGGTGGCGGCGTTGATATGCGGCCACTGCCCTCCAAACTTCCGCCTAGACGCGGCCCTGGCAACGCAATCATCTAATCAGTATTAATCATTAATACTAGGTAAAGAAAAGGCTGCCGCCTTTTCCCCGGTTCCCGCCGGATGGTCAGCGTTCTGCTACAAACGTCCGTGGCTCCCAGCGGTTAGTCACCAGACGGTCGAGTAGGTAGCGGAACCTCCTCTCGATATATCGACGTGCCGATGACTCTCCGTCGAATGAAGTCCGCCGCGCGTCGCCCACAATAACAACTACCCACTCACCTGCACCTCCGTCGTAGAACGCCAACAGTGACTCCCCGTCAACGTTGTACAGTCTGCGCCCTTTCCACCGCAGTGGCGGCGCATGTGTAATACTCACAATGCTGTCTCCTTCCATTTATCCTCCTTCACCCTTCTTATGCCAAAATCTCCACTCTAGTTGCGGTCTGCGCGAGGTTTATAACGTGCGCAATGAGTACATTCGAGTACTCATTGCACGTTGGGCAGACGCCGGTGGTGTAGTAGCCCTTCAGCGCAAAAGTGTTCTTCTCCGCGCAGGCCGGGCACACCCACCCCATCGGTGTTATTCTGCTGGCCCTCTTGAAATGCCTGCACGCATCACACCTTGTCGGGGTGTGGCATGGCGCAGGCGTAAACTCACAGCGTACTGACATCTTCCCTCCAAAGTAAAAACGCGCGGGATAGTTTCCCGCGCCTACTTCACTTACTTGCTACTACCGCCCAACGCCTCTTCTACATCGTCCTTTGTGTCACTTACTGACGACATTGGATTCTCCACAACAAAGCGGGACTCTGCCTTCTATGAATTCAGTCTAATACATGCGTGTATAGTCCCATAATTCTTATACCAATTATTAATCATTAATAGCACGGCCTGCATCCATTATTAGTCGTTAATATTGTATGCGCGGCGACTAAGTGGTAGACTAATTGGGTATTTTACGGAGTCCACAATGTCCGAGCAGGTACATTCGTTAGATCCCGAGACAACGATGTCTCTCCTACTAAACAACGTAGTAGGCGCTATAGGTACGTACTTTCCCTTTGCAGGTAAGACGCAGAGGTTGGAGGCAACGAAGGTCTATGCCGGTACAAACGAACTCGACGTTGACAATATCGAAGCTCAGAAGAATGCGAAGCTTCGAGGTAGAACTTGGTCGATTCCAATATATGCTGACCTCGCCCTTAAGAACATTGCCACTGGAGAAGTCGTTTCCTCCGCAACTAAAGTCACAGTTGCTCAGCTGCCCCACATTACCCGGCGATATTCGTACATCGTTGACGGTTCGGAGTATCAGGCTGACCACCAGTGGCGCCTCAAAGCAGGGGCGTATTCTCGCGTCAAGGGTAACGGTGAGCTTGAGACCCAGTTTAACCTTTCAAAAGGAAAAGGTTTCAGAGTCCAGTTCGACCCCGTAAAGCGTACGGTGCAGATGCAGTACGGTACGTCGAACATCTCCGCGTACCCAGTGCTCAAGGCCCTCGGTGTCTCAGACGACGAGATAAAGAAGGCGTGGGGCGACGAGCTATTTTCTGCGGTATCCAAGGAAAACAAGAAGGGCCAGCTAATGCGGTTGGCCAAGATTCTAGATAAGAAGTTAGTAGCTACTGATGAGAACTCAGCGGCGGATATTGTCCGCACGCAGATGTCTCTCACTAAGCTAGATCCAGAGACAACCGAGATAACGCTTGGTAAGTCGTTCGACTCGGTTACTGGCGACAGTGTTTTATTAGCTGCTAATAAGTTGATTAAGATAAACAGAGGCGAAGCCGCGCCAGATGAGCGCGACTCGATTCTGTTCAAAGAGTTGTGGAACATCGCGGACCACATACCTGAGCGAATAATCAACTCTAAGAATCAGCTTCAGATGAAGCTGCGTAACAACATCGACCGCAAGACTGAGGTCCGTGGGATCGTTACGCCTGACTTGTTTAGCATGCCTATCAAGTCGTTCTTTACGGCTACGTCGCTTTCACAGCAGCCGGACCAGACTAACCCGGTAGACATGATTGGCGCGCATCTGCGCACCACGTTGATGGGCACTGGCGGCATCGGTAGTGACAACGCTGTTGCGCTGGAGGCCAAGCAGACACATCCAAGCCAGCTTGGTATCATCGACCCGGTGCACACCCCGGAGGGTGAACGAAGCGGCATCTCCACGCACCTAGCACTTGGCGTCTCCAAACGCGGACTTAGCCCGACTATGCGCCTGTGGGATACCGAGAAGAAGGAATGGACCGATAAGAGTCCGCTAGAGCTGCGTAATTCTATGGTCGCCTTTGCTGACCAGTACGATATGACTAGCGGGACTCCGAAGGCATTAACTAATAATATTGTGGCAGTTAGTCCTGGTGGCGGAGACCCGCGGTCTATCTCAAAAGACGAGATAGACTACGTTATCCGCAGCCCTAAGGCGATGTTCTCATTCGCCGCCAACCTAGTGCCATTCCTGCCGTCCGTTCAGCCCAACCGTGCGGAGATGGCCACCAGGCACATTGAGCAGACTGTAGCCCTCAAGCACAGGGAAGAACCGCTCGTGCAGTCGTCCTCTGGCTCAGAGCGTTCGGACATCTCATCATGGGAAAAGTTGCTCGGCAAGCAGCACTCGCATCGCTCGCCAGTTGCCGGTGTAGTCACAGCAGTTACGCCAGGAAAGATGACCATAAAGGATGGTAAGGGCGCGTCGCACGTTGTGCAGCTATACGACAACTTCCCGCTTAACGAGAAGAAGACTTTTACGAACAGCGAGGCGACAGTAAAGGTCGGAGACAAGGTAGATAAGGGAGACCTTGTCGCGGATACTAACTACACAAAGAATGGCGTGCTGGCCCTTGGTACTAACCTGCGCGTTGGGTATCTGGCCTTTCGTGGCGGCACGTTCGAGGACGGCATCGTCGTATCGGAGACAGCTTCCAAGAAACTCACGAGCGAGCATCTAAGCAAAGAGCGGTTATTCGCGGATACCGACGCGGTGTTTGACTTGCGGAAGTTCCGAGGAAACTTCCCTTCCAAGATCACAGACGAGAACGCCAAAAAGCTAGACCCGAGCGGTGTCATACGTAAGGGAATGGTTGTGTCACCAGGTGACACCATAGTCGCCGCTATGCGAAAGGCTGACCCGTCGTCTGAGCAGATAATGCTCAAGGGTCTGCATAGAGCGCTTGCCAAGCCTTATCGCGACTTATCGATAGTGTGGGACAAGCCCATCTCTGGAGTCGTGACTGACGTGGCGATAAACGGGCGGGAAACCACGGTCTTTGTCAAGACCGAGGAGCCGGCCGACGTAGCCGATAAGCTCTGCTACGCAGCTGACCATGAGATATTAACCATTAATGGTTGGAAGCTTGTGGCCGATATTATCGTCGGCGACTTAGTAGCTTCTCTAAACAGAGTTACAGGTTACATAGAGTATGTGCGGGTCGAGGCCACGCACACGTACGGCTGTGTAGACGAGAACCTTTATACGTTAGAAACTACGCAGGTTTCTATGGCCGTTACCAAGGACCACGGCCTGTGGGCGATGCCTCGGAAAGAGCAGCGCTACCGTGAAATCAAGGCGATAGACCTGTACGGAAAGTACTACCGCCTAAAGATGTGCGGTAAGTGGGCTGGCATCGACCAGGCATACTTCACCTTTCCCTCTACCGTTGTGTATGCAGGCCAGCACGGAAACGGAGTCAGAACGCTGCCCGAGGTGGCATGGCCAATGGCGACGTATCTGATGATACTCGGCATGTACCTCTCGGAGGGTAACTGCGTTTGGGATGATAAGAACGGTAACTACAGCATCCAGATATGCCAGGTTAAGCCGGCCAACGTAGCGCAGCTAGTGAGGGCGCTTGAGGACTCGGGAATCGCGTATCGTCGTAATGGCGATAAGTTCGTAATAACTGGCAAGCAGATAATGCTCCATTTCCATCAGTTCGGTTTGTGCTACGAGAAGTTCATACCAGAGTGGGTATTCGCTCTTCCGCCGGCTAAGCTGGACATACTCTATAAGTGGCTAATGTGGGGCGACGGTAACGAGACTGGCACCAGCCATTCTTATGCTACTACGTCTAGACAGCTGGCCGATGGCGTGCAGCGCTTGTTGCTGCATATCGGCCTCGCGGGCAAGATAGACGTTAAACCTGCGTGCGACGGCGTTATAAAGGGAGTCAGCTACAAGTTCCGCGAGTGCTATAGGGTAGCGGTGTACCGCGATAAGCTGCGCCCTACCATAAATCACGGCCATCACGATACGCAGAACGGGCAGGAAGAATGCCTACGGCCCTATACAGGCAATGTCCACTGCGTAACGCTAGCTGAAAACCACGTCCTGTACACTAGGCGCAATGGTAAGGCGCATTGGTCGTGCAATAGCGGCCGCTTCGGTAACAAGGGTGTTATCTCCATGGTGCTCCCAGACGCAGAGATGCCGAAGGACGCCGAGGGTAACCCAATAGAAATCATAATGAACCCGTCCGGTGTCCCGGGCCGAATAAACCCTGGGCAGGTTCTTGAGACTTCCATAACCAACGCGGCAAAAGCAGCCGGCATGGTTGTGGAGGTGAACAGCTTTGAGAAGAACCCCGACAAACTGCTAGCGTTCGTCCCTCCGGCCGGTAAGGTGCAGGTGGATGGGCACTTCCGCACTGTGAAAACCAAGGATGGCGAAAAGCGCATCTGGATAAAGCCGTACGAGTACAATAGAGAAAAGGGCTTTTACGGCGCGGTAGATTCCGCCCTTAAGCAGTACGGTGTTTCTGAGACTACGGAGCTATTCGATTCCACCACTGGGAAGTCTCTGGGACAGGTGTTGACCGGGTATCAGTACGTCCACAAGCAGAAGCACCAGGTTGCTAGCAAACTCAATGTGCGCGCGCATGGTCACGGCTTTGGCTACGACCAGAACGGACAGCCACGCCCATCTGGTAGGCACGACGGTGCGCAGCGTTTCGGCGAATTGGGTCTGTACGCCATGCTCGCGCACGGAGCCACCGCCAACATCCGAGAGGCTCTCTCGTACAAGTGCTTCCCCTATCACGAGAAGGTGCTGACAGAGCACGGCATGATAGAGATTGGTAAGATTGTTACGAACCGCATGGACGTGCGCGTAGCCAGCAAGAATCCTGACGGGACGCTGGATTACAAGAACATAACGAACTATTGGCGTCGGCCGATGCACGGCGTCGACATATTAGCGGTTAATACTTACGCCAGCATCGATAACATCTCCTACCGGAGAACACGGATTACCTGCGCGGACACACACGAGTTCTATACTGTACGCGGCAAGGTGCACGCCAAAGACCTCTGTCAAGACGACATGTTGCTCACGCCCGGTAGCCGTATTTCTCAGGTCCAGCGAGAAGTGATCATAGGGTCACTATTGGGTGACGGGTCTCTTATTAAGAAAGCCTCAACGCAGTTCCCCTCCTTTCAGGAACGGCACTGCCTGGCGCAGCGCGACTACCTGCAGTTCAAAGCCGACGTTCTCGAGAACCTCTCTTACCCGCGTGACGTGCGAGAATACAATGCCGGCGAAGAAGGTTTCAATGTCGGTCAGCAGATGGTTGAATGGCGTACCAACTGCCATCCGGAATTGCTGCCATTGCACGAGACGTTCTATGCCACCGGCGAGCGCCGCTTTCCTGCACGTGTATGGGAAGAGCTGACTTTGCTGAGCCTTGCGATATGGTTTCAGGACGACGGGGCCGGTTTCATAGCCAAGGGCAACGTTGACCCTACGATTAATATCGCCGCCTGCTCTATGACCCCGGAAGAGCTGGACAACGCCGCCGCCGCCATAGAGCGTCTGACGGGCGTTAGGTTTAACGTTTATTACGATGATGGATACCTAGTGAAGCAGGGCGTAGAAACGCACAAGTTCATACTTGCAGTGGCGCCGTATATACATCCAGTGATGCAGTATAAACTTTGTGGGCTGGCTCTAGAGCCCGGTGGGGCTATAGCACGGACGCTAGCGGGTGCTATCGGGGAAATACAGCTAGTTCCTGTACCGGTGCTAGGCACGAAGAAGTTGGGAAAGGGCGAAGCGCTGTCTAGATGGCGTGGCGAATACCTGTTCAATCTGGAGGTAGAGGATACCCACTGTTACTTTGTTCGTAACATTCTCGTTGGGAACTCTGATAGGCAGCAGGACGAGGTGTGGACGGCGATTCAGACTGGGCAGCCGCTCCCCGCTCCCCGGACAAGCTTTGCATACAGTAAGTTCTTGGCCTATCTGCAGGCAGTCGGCGTCAGCGTTGAGAAGAACGGCAACGAGCTTAAGCTCGTTCCGCTGACAGACGCACAGGTCTTGGATATGTCGAGTGGTGAGCTTAAAGACGCTACTAAGGTAGTCCGCGGTAAAGACCTAACTGTCGAGAAAGACGGGCTGTTCGACGAGAAGATTACCGGTGGTCCGGGCGGCAAGAAGTGGTCACACATAACTCTTGCGGAGCCTATTCCTAACCCGCTGTACGAGACTGCTGTCATGTCCATCCTGGGGCTGACTGGCAAGCGGTATGAAGAAATATTAATGGGTAATGAAAAGCTGGGCGAGAAGACCGGCCCGGCGGCAATAACAGCTGCGCTAGAAAAAGTCGACGTGGACAAAGAGATAGTCCTGGCCAAAGAGGACCTGCGCACCGCTAGGCGCGATGAGCTTAATCGTCTTAATCGGCGTACCAAGTACCTCATAGCGCTAAAGAATCTAGACATGCGTCCGGAGGATGCCTACGTCACTAAGCACGTCGGCGTTATACCTCCTATCTTCCGCCCAGTTACCGCCATGGAGTCTGGAGACCTGAATGTCGACGGTATAAACTTGCTGTACAGAGACGTTGCCATGATGTCTCAGAAGCTGCAGCAGGCTCGCGGCGTATTGCCGGAGAAGGAAATCGCCAAGCTGCGTAAAGATTTGTACGACGCTGTTAGCGCGTACACAGGCATAGGCGGTGAAGAGGGTCAGCTGCAGGATGGGCAGGACCGTCCGCCCGGCGTACTTGGAATAATCTCCGGTAAGATCCCAAAGGAATCCTTCTTCCATACGAAGTTGATGGACAGACGGCAGGATCTTACTGCCCGGTCAGTCATTGTTCCGGACATGTCGCTAGGTCTCGACGAGATAGCGCTGCCTCGCAAGGCCGCTATGACACTGTATAGACCGTTCATTGTGAAAGAGCTTGTACAGATGGGGTTCACCCCGCTAACGGCGCGTGCAGAGATAGACAAGAAATCCACGCTAGCAAACCGTGCTCTTGAGGTGGCGGCGTCTAAGCGACCTGTTCTGTTCAAACGTGACCCCGTCTTGCACAAGTTCGGCATCATGGCGTTTAAGCCAAAGTTCAAGGACGGGCTCTCCATCGGCATTCACCCGCTAACATGCGGCGGGTTTAATGCGGACTTCGATGGCGACCAGATGGCACTGTTTGTTCCTATAACAGATGAGTCTGTCAAGGAGGCGTATAACATGATGCCTTCTAGAAACATATTCAGCCCGTCTACTGGCCACGTCATGTATCAGCCGACACTGGAAGGGCAGCTTGGTCTGTACCTTATCTCTATGTTCGGCAAGGACTCAAAGAACAAGTACGACACGCTAGAAGCCGCGGCAAAGGCCGGCGATGACGGTACTATCTCGTACACGGATGTAGTTACTGCCGGTGGTAAGCGCACCACTGCTGGTCGGGCCAAGATATACCTGGCGCTGCCAGAGGGGTCCAGAAAAGATGACCTGCTGACTGACCCGGCAAAGACGATGGACAAGAAGAACCTTGGAGTATTACTGACTAATATCGGTAAGAAGGAAACAGGCACCGACTTCGCCCTATCTGTCGACAAACTAAAGAACGTCGGCTTCGGGTACGCGCACTCATCAGGCTTTAGCTTCTCATTAGCGGACTTCGACACGCTAACCTCTATCCGTGATAAGCACCTGCATGCGGCGGACGCTAAGGCCTCTTTAGTGCGCGCTAATAAGCGTATTAGTATCAAAGAGCAGGACGCGGACGTAGTATCGATATACATGGACGCTTCAAAGAAAATTGAGTCTGAAGCGCGTGACGAACTCAAGCGCCGCGGAAGTAAACTGCTCACCATGAACACCGCTGGCGTCAAACCCGGCTGGGACCAGCTCAAGCAGTTGGTAATTGCACCGCTACTTGTGCAGAACGCGTCGGGCCGCGTCATTCCTGTGCCCATCGCTAGGTCCTATTCCGAAGGCGTATCATCTGCCGACTACTACACAGCGTCTGAAGGTGCGCGCAAGGGCCTCATCGAAAAGGTGCAGGCCGTGCGGGAGCCTGGAGCGCTAACTAAGCAGATCATAAACTCCCTCATTCCAATCGTCGTCACGCATAGCGACTGCGGTACGTCCAGCGGAATATCGCTAGAGTCGGACGAGCCGGAGGTGGTGGATAGGTACTTAGCCAAGCCCGTGAAGATTGGCAGCAAAGTATTAATGGCTAATACTTTGATAACGCCAGCTGTGGCCATGGAGATGCGTGCAGGCAAGGTAGGCAGAGTCGTCGTCCGCAGCCCTATGAAGTGCGAGTTGCCGAAGGGCCTGTGCGCTCATTGCTACGGTGTGTCCGATGATGGCAACCCTTTGCAAATAGGTACAAACATCGGCGTAATAGCTGGGCAGGCTATCGGCGAGCGCGGTACGCAGCTTTCTATGAAGACATTCCACTCCGGTGGCGTTGTCGGTGGCGGCTCTTCGATGCTAAGCGCGCTTGGCTCAGTCATACAGCTACTGAAAATGCCGGAGACGCTGCCAGGTAAAGCTACGCTGTCTGACGTAACCGGCAAGGTAGGCAAGGTAGAGAAGAGTTCGCTAGGCGGTTTCAACGTCTCCGTTGATGGCAGTGACCACTACATCCCTGGCGGACGCGAACTGGCTGTAAAGGTTGGCGATGACGTGCGGCGTGGTGACGCGCTAAGTTCTGGGCCTATTTCGCCCAAGGATCTGCTCGCCGTAACAGACATGGATAAGGTGCAGCGCTACATGAGCGATGCGCTGTATAACGCCTATAAGGGCGAGGGTGTGAAGCGCCAGAACGCGGAGGTAGTTATCCGAGGGCTTACTAACCTCGGTGTCGTCGATGACCCAGGCGAAGTCGGCGATGGGATTGGCATGCTTCGCGGAGATTTGGTCGGCGTATCATTTACAAACGCTGCGAACAAAGCCTCTGCGGCCAAGACTCCGATGAAGGTTACGCCCATCCTAAAGGGCGTGGAGACGCTACCACTCGACCAGTCTAACGACTGGCTTGCCCGCCTGCAGTACCGCAGACTCAAGGACACGCTAGTGCGCGGAGCCAACGAATCGTGGTCTAGCGATATCCATGGTACTCACCCAGTTCCGGGTCTTGCCTACTCAGCAGAGTTTGGCAAGAAGGACCCTGCCCGTCCAGGGATACCGTACTGATGAGCGACTACGGAAAAACTCCAGCCGCAGCAGGTGGTCCGGCTTCTGTATTTCTGGCGACGGTCATAGCGGCAGACCCTGTTGGATACACTGTAGACGTTAGACCTGAGTCGACAGGTAAGCCACAGCTTACAGGCCTGCCTATGATGACTCCGTACGTAGCGGCCGACGGGTCCGGCGTTAACGTGCTACCAGACGTGGGCACTACGTGCCTCGTTCTCGAGTCGGCCGACGGGTCTACCGCTGTTCTGGGGTGCCTAGCAAAACCGACTCCTACTAGCGGTTTGCCTGGGTTCTCCGGCGGACGACCGGCTAACGAGCTTGGTGACCTTATCTACACTACCAAGGAAGGCAACTTCGTAAAGATACTTCGAGGCGGCATTGTCCACCTTGGAGCAAGCGGCCTTGCGAATAGAATGTACATACCGGTTGCCAATCTTATTCGCGATGTATTCGAGCGCTTTGAAGCGTTGTCTCCTTGCGGAGAAATAAAATGGCTGCACTCAGAGATAACCGGTCCTACTGGAAATCCTGACGACGTAGGAGCAGTGCTGACCTACCGTGTGAAGGAGAAGGCGACGGATTCCCCGGCGGACGGCAAGCTGTTCACCGTTGAGGTAGCCTGTGGCGAACTCTCAGACAGAACGCTAGCCATCGCTAACAGGACGCAACATAAGTTCTTCTCTCTCCCCGGGCTAACTAATCAGGGGTTCTTGAGTACAGACGGCGTAGTCAGTATCCTCGTTGCTAGTCCGGATGGAAGTAAGGGCGTCTTCACCTACCAGCTATCTAGGCTCGGCGACGTGCTTATGAAAGCTGAAGGGTTAGTACACGTAGAGTACAACAAGCTATACGTGAAGATAGCCGACTCAGCGCTCATAGACCTTCCGGGCGGCGCACGCGTGTCTGTCAGCTCTGCCGGTGCTCTTGATATAACCGGACCTGGCGGCCTGGCGCACGTCACAGTCGGCGCTGACGGCGCCATGGAAATAGGCAGCAGTGCATTAACGATTAATATCGCCGGAATGAAGTTATTAATCACTAATACTGGTGTAACGCTGCTGTCAGACAGCGGAGCCCCTGCACTGGACTTATCTGGCCTGACAGTAAATATGCCAGGGGAAGGCGCTCCGGCGCTACTTAACGTCTCCGGATTCTTGGACCTACTCCTTAACCACGACCACAAAGAGACGGCTGGGCTAGGGCCGTCCGTTTCCCTCGGTAGTTTTGTCCAAGACTCATCCATGTTACAATCTAGTCGTGCATTACTACGCTAAGGACACGCAATGAATCTCGTTAAAGTCATCGACTCGCCATTTGGGCACAGCAAGACGGCTGGTAAATACCTGCTAGGGGACAACCCGGCTACGCATGAGTCGGAGATGACTGCACAGCTATACAAGCAGCATCCGTACCTTGGTAAGTATCACGTCGAGCTGGAGATACAGCAGCAGGACGCGGAGCGCGGCTACGCTAAGGGACTGTTTACGGTAAAGCCCCCCGAGTACAGGGCGCAGCCTGTGCAGCAGATGACTGCCGACCCTTACGGGCAGTCGGCTACTCGTAACGCGGAGGAGGCCAACGCTACGCAGCAGGAGCTAGCCCCGCTTGCAACAGCGCGTATCCCTGTCATAGTGAAGGACAAGAAACTATACTCGTTCGACGTATTCATAACCAGGGACGGCGCGTTTCTTCCTCTGAGTGAGGCCAGAGTCTCGGAGTACATGTTCTCGGCTAACCTGTACTCGTTGGCGAGCCCACAGGGTATGCAGGCCGCACAACAGGGTGACATTTCCGCTGGCATGGGCGGGCTTGATGAGCAGTCAAGAGGTCTCAGTGTCCGCGGAGCGGGCCTACTGGGAAATGACAGCGCAACCAAGATAAGCTCCCTTGTTAGCATGCTCGCCCCCTCCAAGGCGGATGCAGACGCCGTACTGGACGAGGTAGCCAATGACGACTGGCTGTATGCGATGTCGAGCGTTCCTCTGGTGAGCGTAGCGCTAGAGAAGATAGCGGCATTCTCATTACTGGACGCCCCTACAGCTGAGACATTCTCTCCGCTAGTGGCGGTTCTCGCTAGAACGGCCAGCGGAGTCAAGATAAGCGATGGTGTTAGGGAAGTAGCAATCGGGAACGAAAAGCTGGCGTCCCTACCGCTTGAGGTCAGGCAGAAACTAGTCGAGGACAACATAGTCCTAGTTTCTCCCTGCTCCAGCATAGGCTCGGTCAAACTGGCCAACGCCAGCATGCCGCTCATTAAGACAAGTGGCCTGTACCGGGCAATAAACACACAGGGCGACTACGTCACAGTCGCGGCAATAGCTGGTCCTGTCGGTATGGACGGCAGAGTCATCGATACGTACACCATCATGTCTCCGGCTGGCGTCGCCACGCAGAGCAATCCCGCTGGTGTCCGCCTTGGCGACGCGACAGTTGATAAGCTGGCGTCCGTCTACGGCGGCCCTACAGCTGGTCATGGCGTATTTGTATTACCGAATAATAAGTTGTCGGAGCCAGTGACCATAGAGTCCACGACCCGCCGCGGTAATGACGTAGAGCACACTGTCACTAACTCGATGGGTGTGCGCGTAAAGCTTGCTCGCGCTGATGTAGATAGAATTGTCAGCGTTGATGGGTCCTCGTCGCTGCTACCGAGAACGGCTGAGTTTGTGCAACTTAGGCCTGCTAGCTCGCTGCGCGACAACACCGCGTTGCCGGACGATTCTCTAAGTGTTAAGTTGGCGTATGTAGACAGCTGCGGTTTTTCCTTCGCCGGAAAGCCCGCAGAGAAAATAGTCGTAAGCCCGTCCGAGTACCTGGGTGTTCCGGAAACATTGCTGGCGCTTGGACTCCTCGGCGCTGATGACCGTAGCGCCAAAGAGAAGATGGCAGAGGCTATGGCAGTAGGAGAAACATCATTCTCCGCCAACCCTGTAGATACTTCGGCGGCCGGCAAGCTGAAGGTCGCCAGTGTTGACGTACAGGGCATACGCTGCGACATGGTGAAGGTCGCAGTAGCACTTCTGGCCGCGTCAGCCCCTGACTCCGTTGACGCTGTTCTGTCTCTAAACTTCATAACGCCAGAGAACGTAGCGAAGGCGATGGAGGTGATGCCGGCGTACGAGCAGTCTATCCGCGGGCTGGCAGAACTACTGATAACAGTGCGTCTCGGTCTAAGAGAAGTGCCTGAGGACGCAGTTACCAGTGCACTAAACGGGCTCGAACGCGCCGTAGTCGGTATGAAAAAACTACAGCTGGGGCAGCCCCAATAGTGCTATGCTGACTAAATGGAGCTTCACCACTACTGGCTAAAGAGCCTGCTCGCCTCCGGCTTTGCCCCGCAAAAGATCGGCAAACTTGAGTATCTATTCAGGTTACCGCCCATCAACGCCCTCGAACTCAGAGAATTAAGAAAAGAGCTAGAAGAGTCGAAGCCGACGCGGGTAGACCCGCGTTTTTCGTCATCTATACTGTGGCTAGAGAAAGAGGGCATAGCCGCGGCGTGCCTGTCCTCCGCAGAGTTTAAGAAGGCAGAGACCGCCATACTGTCTGACAAAGCGGTTCGCAGAATGGTAGAGGCGCTGCTGCTGTCTAGCATGTCTTACACGGACGTAACAGAGAACGTGGCTACGCGTCTTGGTAAGTCTCTTACTGAGGCCGACATAGCGGCGTTTGAACACTACTTCTTTAATTGGAGGGAGGTGCCGCATGCCACCTTGTCCGCACTGTTTAAGTCGCATCACGAGGGCTATACATATAGGATGATATACACTTCCAAGCGCCCAGAATTGGCGCTATGGAAACTTGGCTATAGGACATCGGTAGATAAAGATAAGGCCATAGAGCTTATAAAAAATGAGGCCATCATGCGGTTTCTTGAAACCGGCATGCTGCCCAACTCTATGCAAACAGCAGTCGCAGCGGACAAGTGGGCGGCTATATTCATGGCCGCAGACACACATGGCAACGGCGGCAACGAACAGGTCACCGAACTTCTGAAGACGCTCCGTCAACTACAGATGGAGACCATAGAAGTCAAACCGATTTCAATCGAGACACTGAGGGGTAAGTGATGCGAGACGCGGTTGAGCCAGGGCCGATTCCAGCAGTATTAATGACTAATACTGTGGGCGGCGTTGCAATAGATAAGTTCGTTGCCTGCACTAGCAAACTTCCTGGGCTCCACATAGAGTACGTGGATACCCCGGAAGAAACTGCGTATAGATTCTGGGCAGATGACGGCGAGTTTTCTGAGGAGCTTGTGCACCTTATCGAAAAGGCCGCGGCAGAGGTTATGACGCCAGAATCATGCGTTGTCAGCCCTATCGACAATGTCTACCGAGACGCCGATAGCATGGAAAAGCGTGAATCAGAGACCGCTATACTGGTGGCAGGCCAGCTGACTAATCGGTCTCCCTTTAAGTACGAACTTATAGTAAAATGCTTGGAGAAGTTACTTTTCCAAGCGGTGGACAATGGCAACGTCAGCAACAGATAGCAAAGAGCTACCATATCTCGCCGCAGTTGGCGCAGCGGCTCCGGCATTCGCCATCAAGGCCCTCGCCAACACTCCCGTCTCCGCAATAGAATATGCAGTTGAACGTAAAGCGGAAGGCTCAGGCAGTCCGCTTAGCAAGCTCTTGTCATCCGGCTTTCGCGGCAGGGCAAGCGGTAAGTTGTTGGGCGGCTCGCTCGGCATACTTACAGCGCCTCTGTACATGCGCGGCGTACATTTATTATCCACTAATAATAAAGAAGATCGGAAGAAGGGCCTTGGCTACATAGCCGCCGCTTCTGGTCTATACGCCGGCGGTAAGGGCTTGCTAGAGGACACCTTCGAGGCAAGAACAGAGGGCTCAACATTTAGGAAGGCCCTTGGTTCTGGCGGCAGGATGGCGGCGTCGAGGGCAACGACGGCTATACCTGTCTCGCTCCTGCTCGGCGCCAGCATAGCCAAGGGCCGTAAAAAGTCCGAGGACTCTGGGCGGGTGCTAGACAAGTATGTCTCTCCTGCCCTAGCAGGCGCTGCTATGGGAGCGATGCTGAACGCTGGCGATAGAAGCATAAAGGACATGTTGTCCGGAGTTTCGGCCAGAGCTATAAAGCCGAGAATACTACCTAGGGCACTCTCTGGCGCCGTCGGCGGTCTTCTGGGCGGCGCGATAACAGCTGGAGTAACCGACTTGGCAGCTAACGCGATGAGTAGAAGAAAAGAAAAGACCGCCGGTGCGCTAGGCGAGGTAGCCGATTTCGGGTTCGGCAAGCTCAAAGACCTTGGCAAGGGACTGCTCAATACGTCAACCGCGGCGCATGGTAAACTTGTCGATACCGCCGCTACGGGCATGCAGTTAGCTGACAGCGGCATACAGGGTATGGGTGGTCTTGTAGCCAACGGGGTTATGAACCTTCCAGACGTCTTTGCGCTACACACGATAATGCGCCCATTCTTCGGAATCAAAGGGCGGTTTATCGGTAAGAATGGCCCAGCCATGGTGAGGGCCACTCCGGGCCTTCGCAACATAGCTACTGCCGTCGACAACATGCGTGCTAGGGAGCTGGCCGTTGGTATCCGCGAGGGTATAGCTGGCAGAAACTCCATGGGTATTCGTGCAAAGCTGCACCATAATATCATTGCGGCCGAGGCGCGCATTGAGCGCGAACTTGGTCGGCAAGTCGGTCAAGTCATGCGCGGTGTTCCGGAGGCCAAGAGAGCCGACCTGTTACGGCGCTTCTCGAAATTCGTAGAAATAAATCCGCAGCTAAAAGAAACCGCAAGCGGTAATAGGTCCGTGTTTGCGACAATACCGACTGCAATAGACATGGCAGTTGGTGACAGGCCTATGATGGTACGTGGCGGGCGCGTACGTAATGCCCTCAATACAGGGTATGAAAAGCTACTGTACGGTGGCCGCGGAGTACTAGGTAAGGGCCTCCCAACTGCAGGCAAGATAGACTCTGCCAACTCCAGGTTTAGAAACGTTCTAGAGGAGCTGCCCGCCCTAGGTGTGGCGGCGGCCATAAAGCCTGTCGCTGCGCCTCTGGCGGCGCACGTCACTTTCAACACCGTAAAGTCTCTCATAGCGTCTACTCCGGCTATGCAAGCAGTCGGAGCGCGCATAGGTCGTGAAGGATTTATGCGCGGTTTGGCTGGCCTCCCGGCTTCAGACAGCAAACTCGTGAAGCGCGAGCTTGGCGAAATAGCCGGCTCCCCGCTAGCTTTCGCCATAGAAGACCTAGGTGAGGCGGCTGGCGCGTTTACTAGGGCGCAGGTGGTCGGAAATGGCCCGACGGCAATGCGGAAGGCACACAAAGCCGTGGTGGCGCGCATAAATGCGGCTAAGCTTAAGAACACGCTGAAAGACCTAACAATGCCTGCAACAGCCGGTGTAGGCGGCCTGGCCCTAGCCAAGATACTGGCTGACAGGAGGAATGCAAATGCCGCCAGTTCCAGTAGCTCCAAGTAAACCAGAGCAGGCGCCAGCTAGAGGTAAGTTTGTCCCTACCTCTTTCAAAGATGGCGTAACGCCGCAGGAGCACCAGGTATCCGCAGTAAAGAAGCTGTTCTCTAACGGCGGTAAAATCGTACTCACGGCTCCTCCGGGCTCCGGCAAAACCCTAACTGCCATACTTGGACAGGAAGCCCTAAAGGACGCCGGGCGTTCCAGCAGGGCTCTTGTTATAGTCCCCTCCGGCTTGCGTAGTAACTTCGCCCAGGACGGCATACAGAAGTTTACTAACGCAACGTATCAGATAATAGGCGGCGGAGACGAAAGCCGCACTATGCCTGGTGTGACGTCGGTGCCTTTATTAATGAATAATAAAGACTACACCATCGTCTCATACGAGATGTTCAAGCGCGCACCAGAAGAGATAATCGCTAGGTCGGGCGCCGACACTTTAATCTGCGACGAGTACCACAAAGCCCGGAACGAGGCTACTGGGTTGTTTAAGACACTGGCTCGTGTGCGCGGCCAGTTCAAGAACTTCATGGGCATAACCGCCAGCCCAGTCAACAACGACGTATCGGAACTTGCGTCTCTTCTGAGTCTGTCCGAGGGTAAGCGCATAGCCACTCCGGCGCAGTTCAAGCAGGCATTTACCGAGACTGTCGGATTCTCTAGCGGGTTCTCCGGCGGCAAAGTCAAAGAGCGCGGGCTAAAGAATACGCAGCAGTTGATGGAACTTATCTACCCTAAGATGGACTACCTAACGTACGACCAGCTTAAGGGCGATAAGGTGATGCCGCGTAAAGAAATACGCAACGTCGAAGTCCCGATGACTCAGCAGCAGTGGGACCTGTACCAGCTCGCTCTAGACCGGCTAGGGCCCGAGAAGGAGCAGATTCTCCGGGGCGACCCTAACGTCTCTCTAAAAGACGCTAAGATAATGTTTGTCCGTATGGCGCAGGCTAGGCAAGTCGCCAACTCGGTCGGTCGCGGTGTGAGAGATATAAACCCGGAGGCATCGTCTCAGCTGACTCCGAAAGCCATGCGAATTGTCGCAGACACTGAGCAGCACCTATCACAAGACCCCAAGAACAGCGTCGTGCTGTATAGCAATTTGGTGAATGGCGGCGTAGACGTGCTGCTAGCGGGCCTTCGCAAGAAAGGCATCGACCCGGCTATCTTCATTGGAAAGGGGGCCGAAGTAGACGGGCAGTCAATAACGTCTAACATAAGAGAGAAGGGGCTGCAGGAGTATAAGGACGGTAAGAAGCGCGTCATAGTTCTTAGCGGCGCTGGAGCAGAAGGTCTAGACCTTAGAAACTCCACAGCGTTCTTTGCGTATGACGGGCACTTTAATCCGGAGCGTATACTGCAGGCAGAAGCACGCGCTAGGCGTCTAGGTGGACAAGAATTCCGAGCACCTGAAAAGCGTGTGGTGGATGTTCGCCGCTACATGAGTGTGGCACCACCTAACGCGCAGCAGACAGAAACAGGTGGGTTCTTCTCCTCCATGTTCCGCGGCGACTCTGGGCCTAAGCCGGCACCATTCACGACAGACCAGTGGATGTACAGAGTTGCGGGTAAAAAATTTGGCAAGACGCAGCAACTCTACGACGCGCTAAAGCAGCCATACAAGTATATCCGCAAGTACCCTGCCGCAGACGGCACCATGCGGTACGTGTACCCCGACAAAGACGGTAACGCTGTTGTGTCTGCAATCCCGCCCCCGGCAAAGTATTAATCATTAATATGCAGAACCAAAACCTAAGAGAAGCGACCGGCCACCTAGAGTGCGGCAACTGCAGCTACTTCAGTTATCAAACAGGAAAGGCGTGGAGTGGTGACGGGCAGTGCGCGTATCTTTCCAAGTACGTGCGTGAGTCTTTTGTATGTGACATGCACTCCGAGGCACTAGAGGATGAGGCGGCACCAAAGCCTAAAATGCCTCGTCACTCTACTAGACCGCTCTCTTCTTCATCGTCTTCTTCAAGTCTTGCCTTTGACTTGCGGGCCTTCCTGGCCAGCCGCAGCTGAATAATCCATCCCTTCCTCTTCCTAGCCGCTATCTTCCTACTCGACAAGTACGCGCACACGCTAGTGACAAGTTCGGCACTTCTGCATAGTGGCGATAGGTGTATTTCTACGCCATCGTCTGTATGTACAAGTTGAAATAGCACCCCTGCGGCTGCTATACTCGAAACAACGTCATTCATTGCCAGGACTCCTGCCGTGTTCGGATTCGACCCAATAATACCAGCGTCGGTTAAGAGCGACTACCCAAATGTGGTGAAAGTCACTCCCTCTAGGTTTACAGAGACATCTGTAAAGATACCGGAGGCCGGTCAGCTAGCGCCATTCAGCTTTGTGGGTAGGCGGTATCTTAAGCCTATCTACGATTCTAATGACGAGCAGATACTTTTATGCTTTGCCAGGCAGTCTGAAAAAAGCACAACTATAGGAAACAGCTGTATAGCAAAGAGCTGCCTTCGCCAGTACTACAGAATTTTGTTCGTTAGCCCGACACAGACACAGACAGAGACGTTTTCTCGTGACAGGCTGGCGTCACCGATAATGCAGTCTGAGTTGTTGCAGCAGTACAAGGGTAAGGGCATTCGGTTTCCGGATAATGTCCTATACAAAAAGTTCATCACCGAATCCGACATCACACTTAGGTATGCATTCCTTAGCGCCGATAGGTCGCGAGGTGTTTCTGCCGAGATGCTAGTGCTGGACGAGATTCAGGACATCTTGGTGGATGTAATCCCGATTGTGCGAGAGGCCTGCTCCCACTTTCCGCAGAAGTGTTTCAGGTACGCAGGTACACCTAAGACCCTAGAAAACACGATGAACGTGTATTGGGAAAGGTACTCCACGCAGAACGAGTGGGTCATACCCTGCGACGGCTGTAAGACGTGGAACGTGCCCGATGAGAGCAACATAGGTAAGAAGTTCCTAATCTGCATGAAGTGTGGGAAGCAGATTTTCCCCGACCACCCGAACGCCCAGTGGGCGTCAATGCGGGACGAAGAGTGGCTGCGTAATCCGCCACTGAACACCGTTTATACTGGCTATAGAATACCGCAGATAATTGTGGCGTGGGCCAAGTGGGCCGACATTCTGGATAAGATGGAAGGCAAGGGGTATACCCGCGCGCAGTTCCTGAATGAGTGTCTTGCCAGGGCGTATGACACTGCAGCAAGACTCCTGACTAGAAGCCTTCTTAGAGCGAACTGCGACGAGGGCAGAAAAGCCGCTGATGGTGTGCTGTTTGCCGACCGCGGTGCTGCCTACATGGGCATAGACTGGTCAGGCGGCGAGGAAGGGCAGGAGCGGTCATTCACTGTAGTCACCATCGCTGCGTACGTCGGCAGCAGATTTTGTGTGCTGTATGTGCATAGATTCGAGGGACTAGACGCCGAGGAAGAGGCGATGATGTCAATCATCGAGCGTCTAGTGGAAGTGTACAAAGTCCGCCTCATAGGCACCGACTACGGCGGCGGACACGTCTACAACCGCAGACTTATCAACAAGTTTGGTCTTAGGCGCGTGTACCGGTACCAGTACTGCGGAGCCAAGTTCATCTACTACGACAAAGACCTTATGCGCTTCATGGTGAATCGAACCGAAGCCATCATGGCGGTCATAACCGCTATACGGTCTGGGAACGTCTTTTCCTTCTTTTGTTGGGAAGACTTTCAGCGTTTCGCTGATGACTTTCTGTGCGTGTTTCAAGAGCAGACAAAGCGCGGAGACGTCACTGTTTCCAAGTCTCCGGGTGCTGTAGACGACGCATTGCATTCTCTCGTGGTAGCTTTTCTTGCCTCTTTGATAGAGCACCCGAGACCTGATATAATGAGACCAACTGGCCTTAACGATACAACCTCCGATGAAAAGCTGGAGGATCTGATGGACTACACGGAGACATCGTACGATGAATGACCTGACTTCTCTACTCACCACGTCGTTCAACAGCACGGTCGATGTTTGCGCGATAGGACGGCAGGTGGCGGCCAAGTACCTAGCCGACGGCTCGCCGCTCAACGACTCAATAGCCGAGCACATAAAAGAGTCCTCACTGAATAGCGAGCAGCTTAGGCGCGTTGTCGAAGAGGCCAACAAGCAGACGTTTGCCGGCCTGTTCAAGCGCGGGAACTACGGCAAGAACGTAGAGTTCCCCGTGGCGGACTTCACGAAACTGTGCATGGCTAAGGAGTCCGCTAAGCGCAGCCTCGTCGCCGGAACGACGGAGCGGACGAAGACTGCTAGCGTTAACAGGCTTACGCCAAAAGGCGGCGACTTACTTCTGTCTGGGCTGTTCGGCAGTGATATCTTCAAGGAGAAGGTCGCCGCTGTAGTTTCTCCGGAAGTATTAATGACTAATAATGTCACTAAGCTGGCCGCCCTGCGGGAAGACAAAAAGGATATAGGCGGTAAGCACTATGCCGCTACTGAGGAATTCAATACAAAATTCTTCAAGCTAGGCACGCTGATTAAGTCTGCCAGCCTGCAGCACGGCGCGGCCATAGTGGCAGCAGCACTTGCGGCGGGCAAACCCACGGCAGCACTAGCAGAACTCATAAAAGAGGCGTTCGCGGTAGACCCGGCGATGGCGCCTCCTCCAGGCCAGATGCAGCAAGCCGGCATGGAAGTTGTACAAGGCAACCCGGTTACAGGGCTAGTGCAAGACCTAGACCAGGTTGTAAACAAACTGTTCGCAGCCAGGACCGCCATGCAGAAAGTAGACGAAGGTATCTTCGAGCTACAGGCAGTATTGAAAGGAAGCGGCCCTCCTACTGAGCAGGTGTTCGCACAGTCCGCTCCACCGCCTCCACCGGACCCATCTCAGCCTGAGGTGCAGCAGCCCGGCCCAGGTGCACAGTATGCTCCAGCGTGATAGATACGACGCGATAACCAAGCTAGCGGAAAAGAAATTAAGCCCTACGGAGAGAGTGGGCAAGTTGACTTCGCACGCGTCAAGATGGGCAACACGCGGTACTACTGCCCTGGAGACTCCGCTGGTCTCGGCCGCGGCATTTCCATTTCGTGTAATCGGAGACCTAGCCGGCTTGGCGCTGTTCGGCAACAAAGCTGTTAGCGGACCCATGCGTGGTCAACGGCTTAAGCCCGTAGCAGGTGGCCCAGGCGTGGGCATGTCACAGATAGACCGCGCAAGGTACGAAGCAATAAAGGCCGGCAAGGTTCCAGGCAAGGCGTTCTCCGGCGCTCTAGAGGGGCACCCTATGCACTTCGAGCGCAAGTTCGCCCCTGGCGGCCTTGTCGGCTACGCGCAGCGGCATCCGGGTAAGGCGATGGCGGTGGGCGCTCTCGGTGCCTATCTACTGACTCACAGAGATAAGGCCGGCCCTGCCTACGAGTTAGCACGCGGGTTCGTGCCCGTGGCCCCTGCCCCTGATAGAGGAGTATCGGCGCAGACCGTCGGTATGTTCTCTCAGCAGACAAACACAAACAATCCATTAACCAGTAATACTTGGGGGTGACATGCTCGACGTAACTTCAATGCTAGAAAGTAAGGGGCTAAAGAAAATTGCCTCTACGCCTGCCCCGGCTATTGGCACACCGGCCGCTTTGGCAGGCGGCTCCGGCATACTTAGTAAGGGGCCTCTAGGTATAAAAGACGCTCTTAACCAGGTTGTCGCTAACAGGGGCCATGTGGCCGCAGACATCGTATCCGACTTGCCTGGCAAGTTGGTAGGCGGGTTAGGCCTCGGTGCGTCGGCGCTGCTCGCTAGGAAGTTCCTTCATGCCAAGCCTACTCTATCGCAAGAATTGTTCGGCTCTGGCGGGGCAGTTCGGCGGGCGCTAGGTTTTGGCGCCGTGGCGGCCGGCCTAGGTGCAGGAGCGGCAGCCGCCACTGGAGGGGCCAGCTACCTGCACAACCGAATAAGCAACGAGAAACACTACAACGACGCCCTTAAGAACAATCCAGGCCTTAAGGAGCACAAGGACGAGGATTTGCGAGCAGCGTTCAAGTCGCTCAGCAAGTTCAGCCCTGACCTAGCCTCTGACCCTCTAGCGGCTGGCGCCTTCCTACGCCGCTCTATGATGTTCAAGGAAGAGGGGCTGCAGCCTACCGACATAAAGACGCTGGTTGATACTAGGAAGCTGCTCAGTGAGGCGCGTAAGAATGAACACGCTGGTTCTTTGCTTACCGACATGTTCGGTAAGCCGGCCCAGACGCTATCGTCCATGTCCATCGCAGACAACAAATGATCCTACATGATTAAATACATTCAAACGCCTGGAGTGTGGGAGGACGGCACGGCAACGTGTCAGCTAATTCCGCAGACCAGCGGCTTGAAGATAAAGACGGCTGCGCCCTTGCACGAGGACGTGGCCGCTTTTATTTCTAAGCTAAAGCCAGATAGCGGCAAAATATATGTGCTGGTCAACGCCCTTGGCGCCGGAGAGTTCTACGGGTCTAACCTTAACTCCGACTGGTTCGGGGAAGAGGAATTACTCGGAGACTCTGGCGGTACTTATGGGTTAAAGACGTTCCTAGACGCCGGCGTGTATAGACACCACTGTTTTGTCGCGGGTACTCCAGTAGTGACCGGTTCTGGCCGTCGCGTAGCGATTGCGACTGTAAAGCCCGCCGATATAGTGAGATCCGGGGATGGCCATGCTGTCCCCGTGGTGCAGGTGTTTAGCGACCATTACACCGGCGCTGGCGTAGAGCTAGAGTTGAGTGGCGTACTAGATAACACAAGGGTTACGGCGTCGCATCCGTTTCTGTGCTACCGGTATGCCGACATCCATTGCAGGCACAAATACATGCGAACCACGGCAACGGGCCACGGAGGGCACTGCCGTGAATTTAGAACGGCGATAGGCCCGCCAAGGGTGGTCGCGGCCGGCGACTTGCGTCCTGGCGACTATGTTCTCAGGCCGATGCTGCCCCCTGGCAGTGAGGCGGTGGACCCGAATTTTGCCGAACTCGTTGGGTGGGTAGCGTCTGAGGGTTGCGTAAATGACGGCAGCATCCAGTTCACTTTTTCTACTAAGAACGAAGTCGACATCTCTTCAGTTGCTCGGTGCCTCTTACTCAACGGCGTGCTCGTAGGAGTTACCGAGCTTCCGGAGAAGGGGACAACACACCTTATCGCGTACGCTCCGCAGCTAGCGCACAAACTTTCAAAGTATGTGCGTGGCACGCTAAGCGTTAAACGATTAACGGAAGCGCTATATTCGTGGGACGCTGCCTCACTGCTACGCATGCTCGGGGCCTTTATAGACGGTGATGGGCATATAGCGCCTAGAGGGAAGAATCGCGGACAGTTACGTATCCGCTCCGCCTCACGCCAAATGTTGCAGGTGCTTAGTGACATAATTATGTCACTGGGCATCCCCAGTACTAGCAACTGGGATACGCCGCCTGGCACTATGCTAAGCCCTGTTGCCGGCTATGGCGAGTACACACATCTCGGATCTGGGTGTGTGGCCGTCTCAGCGGAGTATGCCGCTAAGATTGCTGTGTACAGTCGAAAGAAGTTGGCCTTTGTCAGTCGGAAGGCCGCTTCTAATTTAAGGACTAGTTTCGGGTTTCTAACGCGGGTTCACGGTACTACGGCAATTGAGCTGGACGAGCAGGTGTACACCCTTGAAGTTGGCGAGCCCAACACGTACGTTGCCAATGAGGTAGCCGTACACAATTGTAATAAGGACAAAGAGAAAAGCTTTGGCGAAGTTCTGCTGTCTGTCTACAACAGGCGCATGCATAGAATTGAGTTAATATTAGCCATTAATAAAAAGCTGGCTGTAGAGTTCGGACACTCCGACCTTGTAGCCGCGCTGGAGACTGGTAAGCCCGTACCTGTGTCTATGGGTTGCAAGGTACCGTTCGACGTTTGCCGCATATGTGGCTTTGAGTCCAAGAGCCCGAAGAGCCGCTGCGACTGCATGCGACTCTCGGCCAACTCCATACTCAGCGACGGGCGCCGTGTTTGCGTAGCTAACCCCAGACCGCGGTTCTTTGATATCAGCTTTGTCATAATAGGAGCTGATAGTACAAGCTTCGCTATGACGAAGATTGCGTCACTACTGTCCGCGCAGGTAGGAACCGCCAGCAAGAGCAATGGCCAGATACGTGCGGAGCTACTTGCCGCTGTAAAGGAAAAGTCCGCTGCGCAGCATAAGTTTAGCGAGCTGATAAAGCGCGTTCCCGCAGTGGCCGTGCCAGTAGCAAATAAGATGAGCGCGCTTGACGGTACATTAGACTACGAGTCGCTACTGCGCATAGCCATGGCGGCTCCGATGTCTTCCGTACTGTCTGGGCTTACGTCTGCGGGCGTAGTACTGTCTCCACTTGAGTACCAGACTATCGCACTGGCTAATGCCGGTATGGGCGGAATGGCACAGTCAATGCATAGCCGCGGCGCGTCGTTCGCTCCGTCATCGCGTGTGTCAGACGTATCCATGCACGACTTCTCGCCGACGGCGCTTCCAGGCATTGACGCGATAATGCGGAAACGTTCGTGCATGCCAGATATGCTTGGCCCAAGATTGTTTAGCGGCGGGTGCGGCGGAGAAATAAATCAAATAGGACGCACAGAAGAAAATAGTATTCTTTCTTCATTATCGGCTCCGTATAATGGGTACAGGATAAGAGCACTCCTGAGTGGGTGCGACATGTGCAGTTCTTTTGCAAATAGAGAAAGCGCCTTCTTCGGGAAGCCCGGGTTTGGCGAAGAGTATAAGCCAGTAATAACTGCTTTTATCTTCGTCTCAGGTAGACGTGGCTACGGCTCCGCTACTCCTCTCGATAGCTTCCTGCAAGGAAACGCTTCGCTAGCCACAACGGTAATGCAAGGTCTAAGAAGTCTAGACTGAGTAAGCCGGCTGTGGTAACGTGTTAGCCGTGGTGGTTAGGCGTACTGCCGACGACACCAGCCATGGACAACAAACCAACTGAGGAACGAGAAACGAAATGGCAACTGGTAACCCGATTCTAGACGCTCTACACGCAGGCGATAACTCCGGCGACGGTGGCGACGAGAAGCTTCAGCAGATCCTGGCCGCGAGCCTAGACGAGCTAGAGAAGACCGCCGCTGCCGGCGGCTACGACCTGAGCAGCCTCTCGGACGACGACATCGCCGAGATGGTAGCTGAGATTGCCCAGCAGCAGCATGGCGTCGGTGGCGCGGATGGCGCTGGTGATTCGGCCTTCGACGAGCAGGTGAAGGTCGCTGAGTACCTCGGACGCGTACAGGCACAGGCTTACGCCGATGAGATTCTTAGCATCCAGAAGCAGGCGTCGGCAATCGAGCTGGACCCGTCCCAGGTCGACCAGCTCGCGCAGATGAACGCCATGGATATTCTGGTCACGCTCAACCAGCTCGACCCGCGCACGGATGGTGCAGCGATTCAGGAGTCGAACGGCCGCGAGAAGGTCGCGTCGGTTCTGCTGAACGAGAACATCGCCCCCGTCACGATGGAGGCCATCGAGGTTCGTACGATGGAGCACCTCCAGGCCGCCGGCTGGGACGTAGAGAAGATCGCCTTCGCGCTTACACAGCTGGCCAACTCCTAAGTATTAATCACTAATAATCAGGAGTACGACCCGATGTCCCCGGCAGACAAGCTAATCAACCTACGAGACGGCGAAGGCAAGCAGAAGGTAGCTTCAGCTATGCTCGACGACGATCACGTAGAGAAGCTTGCAGGGGCGCTGGAGTTCATGGCCGCTTCTTACGTGGGCCCGGAGAAGAACGATCTCCGGTCTCTCGTAACAGAGAAGCTCAAGGCAAAGTTTGCGAGTCGCGGAACCGCACCTGCCTTGACCGCCGTTAGTTTGCAGCAGGAAGTTCAGGACGAACAGCCTGCCGCAAGTAGCGCCTCTGCTGGCGTACGCGATTTCGATGAAAGTACATTGACCCTTGACAGCATGCTGTCAGAGGTCCTGGGTGGCGCCGATAGTCGAGGTCCGGCCCCGACGGAGACTCAGGCGACCAGCAAGGTTGCGGCGGATAAAGACGGGCTGCGTAAGCTGCTACAGCAAAGGAGGGCACCGTGAACACTGATGACCATCCTTTCCTGTTTAAGGTTGCCGCAGCTACCCTGCGTGAGCAAAAGTCGGCCATACGGGAACTTAAGGAGAAGGTAGCGGAGTTGCAGAAGCGTGACTCCGACTATACCACCGCCCTACAGATAGTTGAGCTACTGAGAGAGCGTGGACAAGATAACCACGACCTCCCCACCAGCGAAAAGGTGGCTATGCTCATGGGCTCTGGTAAAGACCTCTCTGCCGTTAAGGAGTCCATAGAACGGACTGCCCCGGATATGTCCTTCGCGTCGCTCACTAGTCGGCCGACAGCCGCTTCGTCGTCAGATAGACTCACCAACCTCATCAACGGTATTAACGAGTAATACACCATGGCAGACGGACTAATCTCCGCTACTCGCCGGCGGAACGTATCGCCGATAAGTAGCATAATCAAACCGGACCTTACTCGGGATGCAGACTGCAGCCTGATGACCTACACGCCGGAGGATGGCCAGTTTATTCTGGTCAACGACACCGTAGGTTCAACGGCCGCTGCTGTGTATCACGCTGCTACGGCCGCTGCCGTCACCGCCACAGACCGCCAGGGCGCTGCCCTACGCATGATCTGGGGCTCGGCAGAGCATACAGACCGTCGGTCCTCCGGGCAGACGCGGGTGCCGCACTTCAATGCGCAGGTAGACGTAGCTACTAACCTGTACATCGCTCCTAACACGTCGGCAGTTCTAAGCCACGCTGATAACTTCCCGGCCAATACGATCCTGTCAGTCGCAAATGCGGCGACTGTAGACGCGGCCTTTACTCTGCAGGGTTCGGGCGCACGCCTTGTACTGCAGCGTATGGCCGAGGGTGACTGCGGCTGGGCCGTAGGATACGTGCTCTCTTCTCCGGCAGAGAATCCGGCGTCTGGTAAGTGCATCAACGTTCGCCTGTACGATGCACCTCGGTACGTCGGCCACCGCGCGGCCATAGCGGCAGGTGACATCGCATGAGCGCCATAAACGCTAGCCCTCGGGCACAGAACGAAGCGTTCATATCCCAGTTCTCGGACAATATCGACAACTTCCGCGCGAAGTTTGCGGCTGCGTCGTCTGACTTCGTGAAGGACCACATTCGGGAAGATTCGTTCTGCCCGAAGATCCTCCCGCATGTCACCGTGACGCGAGACGACCTACAGGTGTCGGTAAACCACGACACCCTCGTGAAGATCGTTTCGACTGAGCCTCGTACTCGCGCTGCGTCTATGTCGTTCCGCGCTCAGCCAGAGGTCGTGTACTACACGGCTCCACGGTTTGAGGTAGCGTTCTTCGAGGTAGGCTCGCCCCGCTACGAGCAGACGAAGCAGGAACTACTAGCATACGACTTCCCCATAACGGACTTCATCAAGAAGTCCATTGTGATGGACATCGGCGCCATCAAGGACCGCATCCTCGTCAACTACAGCGAGCAGGCCGTGCAGTCGATGCAGCAGGCTGCGCAGTCGCTGGTGTTCGGCGCGGTGTACGCGGATACGGCAGCGTTCTCGGCGTTCAACG
>Ga0209518_1001131_pt1 | contig 30415 bp, 27 predicted proteins | sample RifGroB1_FD_183993 | JGI IMG/M metagenome (GOLD analysis project Ga0209518, IMG submission 183993) | Groundwater microbial communities from Rifle, Colorado, USA - Groundwater B1 (SPAdes) (version 2) | ecosystem: Environmental > Aquatic > Deep subsurface > Groundwater | place: Rifle, Colorado...
AAACGAAAGGTTATCTAGCAAAAATTCGCTTTCTTCAAAAATACGATTAACAGTCCAGATGTTTATGGACGAATTCAAGAAACTAAAACAGAATGAGCCTTTCAGTAGTTTATCTCATTTAGTAGGGGCAATCTTTTCACTTATTGGGTTGGTCGTGCTTATAATTTTAGCATTTTTAGGTGGTAATGTTTGGAAAGTTGTCGGGTTTTCTATATATGGAATAAGTTTGGTTTTACTTTATGGTGCGAGTGCAATTTATCATTTTATCTCTTCCGAAAATAACAAGAAGAAACTCTTTCAGAAGTTTGATCATGCGTTAATTTACGTACTTATAGCTGGTACTTATACGCCCATTTGTCTAGTTATTTTGAGGGGTGGCTGGGGGTGGAGTATATTTGGAATAATTTGGGGACTAGCTATTGCCGGAATATTAATTAAATTCTTAGAGATAAAAATAAAGCCATGGCTTTCTGCGGTTTTATATATACTAATGGGTTGGGTTGCGATTGTAGCTATTTCTCCGCTTGCTAAGTCATTATCAAGCGGAGGGTTAGCGTGGCTTTTTGCTGGTGGATTGTTCTATACTGTAGGCACAATATTCTTTGGTCTGGAAAAATATATACCTCGCAAGCGTTGGTTCGGAATGCACGAGATATTCCACTTATTCGTTCTGACTGGTAGTTTTTGTCATTTCTGGATGATGCTGAAGCACGTTTTGTAGTCGCAGGATCTCATAATTTTATGCCAGACTTTTTATAATGTTGGCTTAGATAATTTCTATGATTTTATTTCTTGAAGTGTGGCCAACGACAATTCTTACTCGTGTTGGCGAGGTGTTAAAATACTCTGACAGTAGTTTTATGATAGCTTGATTGGCTCGACCTTGTATGGGCGGTTCTTTTACCGAAACCACAAAATTGTTATCATCGATTTTCTCAACTTCACTTTCTTTGGCCGAAGGTTTAGCTTTTATATTTATACGCATATTTCAATAATAAAACAAAAGACTCGCTTATGCGAGTCTGGACAATTCTTAGGCTTAGAAGTTTTTTTGGAGTACATCCATAAAACTGCTAAACGCTTCTCCGTTGAATATTGTACGTATGTTGACGTCTGATGCGATATATTTTTTATTGCCAATTGCAATCATGAATATATCAACGACTATTTTCAGGAAAATAAAAACCATAAATCCGATCGTTATGACTGCGATAAGCACTAATAATGCGATAAAGAGTACAAATAGTATGATTGGCCAGAAACATCCCCAGACAATTTTACGAGCCATACCTTTGTCCACGACTATAGATATAGATTCCATAAATACTAGTCCGGCATTCCAATAAACAGAAATCGAGAGGAATAGAACAATAATCTGGGCAATATTTACTAACGAGTGGTAGGCGAAATTTATAATGTCGCTCATCATGATTTTTCCCCTGAATCTTGTAAAACAGCTGTTGAGATAGTATAATTATTCGACTATAATGTCAAGATTAAAAAAGAACAATCAAGAGACTGTGTATGTGGCCATGTCGGGTGGAGTGGATAGCTCTGTAGCCGCCGCATTGTTGAAAAAGAGGGGCTACGAGGTTGTTGCTGTCTTTATGAAGCAATGGTCGCCAACGGGCCAGAATATGCCCTGTATTTGGAAGCAGGAGCGCGAAGATGCCATGCGAGCGGCTGTGGCCTTAGACATACCATTTAAGACATGGGATTTCTCAAAAGAATATGAGGGGGAAGTTGTTTCTTACATGATCCGCGAATATAAAGCTGGTCGTACTCCAAATCCGGATGTAATGTGTAATAAGGAAATAAAGTTCGGTCTATTTTTAAAAAAAGCCATGACCGAAGGAGTTGATTATATTGCAACCGGTCACTATATAATTAAAAAGGGGAATAAACTGTATCAAGCCAGAGATGGCAATAAAGATCAGTCATATTTTTTATGGACACTTACAGGAAAACAAGTTGAAAAATGTTTATTTCCAGTAGGGGATTACGTAAAGCCAGAAATCAGGAAATTGGCTAAAAAGTCTAAATTACCTAATGCCGATAAAAAAGATAGCCAAGGCGTTTGTTTTATTGGACCGCTAGATGTGAAGCAGTTTCTAAAAACATACATCAAGCCCAAGAAGGGTAAAATATTGTGTGACGGTAAAATTATCGGCGAACATGATGGTGTCTTCTATTATACTATTGGTCAAAGACACGGATTAGATATAAAGCTTGGTGGTGGGCCATACTATGTTATTTCTAAGGATTTTAAGAAAAATATTATCTATGTAGGCAAGGAGACAGAACTATATAGCACGGAATGTACAATTGAAAAATTGAATTGGATTAATGAGATTCCAACATTCCCAGTCAGGTTAGATGTGAAAATAAGATACAGAACGAAATCAGTAAAGGCGATTTTATCGAAAGATGGAAAATTAGAGTTTATAAAACCAGCATCTGCTATAACTTCTGGTCAATCAGCCGTTTTTTACCGTGGCCAACGTCTTTTTGGTGGTGGCATAATCAAATAAGCACCACTAACTACTAAAATTAGCCCATTAAGCCAAATTACAATTACAAATACAATTACAAAGGCTGCCACTGCGCAATGGCAGCCTTTGTAATTTCTGTGGATAACTATTTTTTAAGATGATCTAAAAGAGAGTTGCCAGTCATTTCAGACGGTTTAGCTATTTGAAGGAGTTCAAGGATTGTTGGTGCAACATCAGAAAGAAAGCCCTGCGCTTGATCGGTTGAATATTTAATTTCTTCTTCTGTGCGTGTTCGCTCCGCTTCTTTAGTAACAAAGTAGAGCGGAACTGGATTGGGATTGTGCCTAGTTTCTGGAGTACCAGTGCCTCTATATGTTAAGGATTCGGCATTACCATGATCAGAGGTTATAATAAGATAACCATCTTTAGCCAAGATAGCCTCTCTTAGTTTACCTATCTCTATATCCAATATCTCGATTCCCTTAACCACATTTTCAAAATTGCCCATATGGGCCAACATGTCAGCATTGGCAAAATTCACGAGTATAAAATCATAGGCATTTTTATTTATGCGATCTATAGTTTCTGCAAGTACCTCTCTTGCTTTCATAGCTGGGTCAGCGGTAGCATCTCGTTCCGATTTTATCAGTACATCATCTTCGTCGTCGAAGGGAGTCTGTTTAAGAGCATTGAAAAAGAAAGTGACATGAGCATATTTCTCAGTCTCAGCAATGTGAAGCTGTTTTAAGCCGACTTTACTTATGGTTTCGGCCAAGCAATTTTTTATTTCTGATGGCGGAAAAGCGACATTTAGTCCAGCGTTTTCTATATATTGCGTCATACAAGCAATAAGTAGGTTAGAAATATTATTTATCTCAAATTTATCAAAATTAGCGGAAGTAAATGCTTCGGTAATCTGCTTCATGCGATCTTCTCTGAAGTTGAAAAATATAATGGCATCATCATTTCTAATAGTACCATCGGGGTCAGCCACTATGGCTGGCATATTAATATCAGTAAATCCTTCATTATATTTTTCTTCCAGAGTCTTGTATGTGTCGTTGCTATCTTGTCCCTGTCCTTTAGTTAATAAGTCATAAGTCTGTTTTGTTAAATCCCAGTTATTATTCCTATCCATGGCGATATCTCGGCCAATAATAGTTGCTAATTTACCAACGCCAGCCGCTTTCATAAAATCAGCAACCTTTTTGTATATAAATGGAGCTTCTTTCTGAGACGAGTCTTTGCCATCGGTAAATAGGTGTAAATATACATCGGTAAGCCCATTTCGTTTGGCCAGATCGATTAAAGCTAGAATATGATCAAGATGGGCATGTACTGAGCTAGATGTTAAAAGACCTATTAAATGTAATCTAGAGTGATTTGTTCTGGCATGTTCAACTGCCTCGAGAAGCTTCGGATTGGTGAAGAAATTTCCATTTTCAATGGCCCGATGAATACGACTAAGATACTGAAATATTATACGGCCCGACCCGAGAGTTAAGTGACCAACTTCGCTGTTGCCTGATTCACCCCAAGATAAACCCACTGCTTGGCCTGAGGCCTGGAGAAGAACTGAGGGGTAATTGGACTTAATAAAATCTATATTAGACGTTTGGGCATTGACTATGGCATTGCCCAGTTTTTGTTTGGAAAAACCCCAACCATCAAGAATACATAATACAACAGGTTTCATTTACCTCAGTATACCAAATTAAAAAAGCGGCTTAAAGCCGCTAATCACAAATGAATTTTTCTGGAATTTAGGAAGTTGACCTTGAAAACCACAGGTTCAGGTCGACTATAAATCCGATAATTGCAAGGGTAATGATTATTCCGAGATTAAATGACAGTGCAATTCCCCCGACAATGGCCAATATAAAGCGAGGAAGCCAAATAGCAATAAAACAAATGAAAACCACGCCTAAGAATGTCAAGAATCCCATAACAACCTCCCAGTCGATGCCAGAAAAGAACTGCTAATATATTACATGGACTTTATATAATTGTCAACTTAAATAACGGTAATAGTTGCGGATATTTGCAGACAATGATATAATAACCACGTATTTGATTAAACTTTGAGTTTTGTAATCTGAGGTTTAGGTCATCAAAAGATGATTATGACTACAGACATAACTACACAATTATATGATCTTAGGAATGAGCCCACTCGTAGTGGCAGTTTTAGCTTTGATTTTTGGTGCGGTAGTAGGTTATATAGCTCGACAGATTCTCGCTACTGTCAGGATTAGCTCGGCCGAAGGCCGAGCTCAGACGATCCTCTCTGACGCTAAATCAAAATCTCAAGACTTTCTCCTTGAAGCAAAAAACAAGGCGCTTTCGATTTTAGAAGAAGCAAAGAAAGAAGAAAAAGAACGCAGTTCCCAGCTCGCTAGAATTGAGAATCTGTTAACTAAAAAGGAAGACGAGCTTGAGACTAAAGGTAAGGAGTTAACAACCGAGAGAGATTTTTTGAAAGCTAGAGCAATTGAATTGACAACGATCAAGGCTGACTTAGAACAAGAAAAAGAGAAGCAATTGAAAGAGCTAGAAAGAATAACTGGGCTAAATCGTGATGACGCAAAACAGGAAATGGTAAATAAGATAGAAGGAGAATATAAAGAAGAATTATTCAATAGAATGCGTAAATTGGAGATTGACAATAGGGACGAGCTAGATAAGAAGGCTCACGAACTGATGATTACCACAATCCAGCGTTACGCATCTTCCCAGATAGCGGATGCAACAACGACAATTGTTAACTTACCATCTGATGAGGTTAAAGGGAAAATTATAGGTAAGGAGGGCAGAAATATTAAAACAATAGAAAGACTCACGGGCGTAGATGTCATTATTGATGATACTCCTGAAGCTTTAGTTATTTCTGGATTTGATCCGGTCAGAAGACAAGTAGCTCGTTTAGCCATAGAAAAATTAATTGCCGATGGTAGGATCCATCCCGCCAAGATTGAGGAGATGGTAGAAAAAGCCAAAAACGAAATTAACGAAAAAATTAAAGAAGCAGGGGAGGCGGCTTTGTTTGAAACTGGTGTTAGCGCCGGGGATCCGAAATTGACTTATCTTCTTGGAAGATTGGCGTTTAGGACTAGCTACGGACAAAATGTATTATTACATTCAATCGAGATGTCTCACATCGCTACGATGCTTGCATCAGAATTAGGTGCCGACGTTTCGGTTGCGAAAAAGGGTGCCCTATTCCATGACATTGGAAAAGCAGTTGATCATGAAGTTCAGGGTACTCATGTAGAGATAGGCCGGAAGATTTTACAGAAATTTGGTGTTGATGCCAAAGTAATTGGTGCTATGGAAGCTCATCATGAGGAATATCCTTACGCTAGTATTGAATCTAGGATTGTGCAGGCTGCTGATGCTATTTCTGGAGCCAGACCAGGCGCCAGAAAGGACACTGTTGAGATATATTTAAAACGCTTAGAAGAACTCGAGAGAATTGCTAGCTCTTTTGAGGGAGTTGATAAGTCTTATGCTGTTCAGGCCGGTAGAGAGCTTAGAATATTCGTTACACCTATGCGCATTGATGACCTTGGGGCCATCAAATTAGCCAAGGATATAGCCAAAAAAATAGAGGACGAGATGAAATATCCAGGAGAAATCAAAGTTAATGTTATCAGAGAAACAAGGGCAATCGAGTATGCCAGATAGGCCCTATTCAAAAAATCTAGTATTTATGCTATTATTTTGAGTATAAGATTAATAACAAGAGAAAGGAGGTGGACATATGCCAATCAAAAAGAGTCAATTAGCTGAAAAATTAGCAGAGAAATTGGGCGTTTCAAAGAAGCAGTCTTTGGAATGGATCGATGCTTTTACAGAGGAAATCACGAAAGTATTAAGAACTGGTGATAAAGTTAACATTACCGGTTTCGGTATTTTCAAAGTTGCCGACCGTAAAGCTAGAGAAGGTGTCAACCCGAGAACTGGAGAGAAAATTCACATCAAGGCCTCAAAGAAGCCAAGATTTACTCCAGGTAAGCTTTTGAAAGAAGCTATAATGTAATCGAGGTATTTTGGATCCAAGATACTTAATTACTTAAACCAAAAGTCCCCGTACGGGGACTTTTGGGTTCCTATAGTGTGCTTCCCTAGATAAAAATATTTTGTGTTAAGTTCTTGATTTCTTGAAGTGGTGGGTATATGATTATCATATCGTGCAATTCTTAATCAATCTTTGTATTCTTTATTAATAGATCAAGCTATTAATAAAGTTATGATGATTATAACAAAAATGACTACAGAAAGCGGTGGCGATAATTCAATAGCAGTGGACAGCTCTTCGGTTCAGGCAGGAGAGTCGGCTCCAGTTCCAGCAGAGATGGACAAAATGCAAGTCGAAGCACAGCTTGAGAGGGACGTTGAGCTTGAATCCTATGAGCTTAGAAGAATAGCCGCAAATTTGAAATTAAAAATTGCAGAAAATCTTGGGAACAAGGAGCTTATAGAACGAACTCAAGCGGATATTCAAAATATAGAACATGGTGTCAGCGGAAGTGTCGAAGCTGTAAAAAGGGACATGCTGTCAATAATTGAAAATATTTTTGACAGTATGGACTCTGCTATGAGTGGGAATAGTGATGGATTTCTTTTGCGAATGGCCAACAAAATGAGTGTAGGAGCATTTAGATATCTTGCACATTTGATGGAGAAAGAGGTTCGGCTATCAAAAGGGGTCCAGGCGTCTCTGGAAATACCCATTTTAACTAATGCGGCTGGTAGACTTGTCTTTCTAGCATTAACTGATGATGGTGCACTGCTTTTGAGGGCTGAAAAAAGATAAATTGTTAGATTAATTACTTAAACCAAAAGTCCCCGTACGGGGACTTTTGGTTTACTGGAGCGGGCCGCCCAGCAAAGCTGGGGCGAGCCTCGCTCAAAATTTTCATAGAAAATTTTGAGCGGGATAGTGAATGACGTTAGAACCTATTGGGAGTTCGCTACTGACTCGTTTTTTATATCGAGTTTAACATTAGAGTCGTTTAGAATCAATTAGTACAAAAAACGGAAGCACTATGTTATATTGTGATTATGAGCAAAGAAAAACTAGAATCTGAAGGTAAAAAAGACCCATTTCTAATTGAGCAAATACTATATACGGCTGACGAGTCACCAGAGTTTAACGAATATCTCAAATCTAGAGAACATCTCGTTGCCAGACAAGATAATTTAAGTGAAGTAACTGAAGATAAGGTTCTAATGAGTGGGTGGCATGTTCCTTGTCACTGTATCATTACCAGAACACCCGAAGGAAAATCTCAAGCATTTCACATTCAGCCAAACAAAGCAGGTTCTTTCCTAACGTTTGAACAAGAGAAAGCATTAAGAGAAATGGGGACACAAAAAGCATCTGCAATAGTATCTAAGGGTATCCGAAGTTGGTTCGGACGAGGAGACGAAATAGAACTAGAAAATATGCATATCAAACTAGAAAGAGTTGTAGATGTCGACACGTCAAACTGGTGGCGATTGCTTTATGACCCAAAGACCAATGAGCTGTGGATAGATATTAAAGATAAGAAGGTTCTCAAAAAATATAAAGGATTTTAATAGCAGGTTCTAATTCTCTTATCCCGTAACCAAAAATAACCTTGATTTCTCTTAGTTATTTTCTTGGAGCGGGTAAGGGGAATCGAACCCCTATTCACAGTTTGGAAAACTGTCGTAATAACCATTATACGATACCCGCCTTTGTTAAAGCTATGGCGGACAAGCCTGCCGAAACTTTATTAATATAGTCATATTACCAGATTATTCCATCGTTTTCAAAATATATTTCGGTATAATACCAAGCCCTTTGTATCTAACAAAAACTTTCTTTGGTATCTTGTCTATCCTTTTTACTATCTTTCTGCATTCGTTCTCTCCGCAATTGCATTTCATGATCCAGATATCATCTGCTCCTAAAATAGTAGAATAATCTATTAAAATTTCCTCATTCTTACGTATGTCTTTAATGGCAATCCAAAATAATCTACCCTGTTTCTTGATGATTCCGGCATTGGGATTACATGAGTGATTGGAATAGTCGCCCAATTCTCCTTCGGGACTTAAATATCTAGTAGGGCAATAACGAAACATGTTTTCTGTCTTTCTCGGATTTGTTTTCCATAATTCCATTACTTTCTCTGCTCTAATCAAATTGCCTTTTATTTCATAAATAATCCGACCAGATTTAAATGATTTAGCGGTAAAGATTCCTTTCCCATTTCTTGTTTTCCTTATATTCAAAATTGGCATACGGAAATTAAATCAATAAATGCTATATAAAGCAAGAAAAAAGCCGAATGTAATAAGGGACGTTAAAGTTTTAAATATTAAAAAAGTCGATGTTAATCGACTAGAGGTACTTCCAATGAAGATCCGGTTGCCAAGTGACAATCTTTACACTCGCATGTCTGTCCGGTGTGCTCACCAGCGATGACGGATCTATTTCCGTGGCATCTGTGTTCAAATGGTGGTTTGACATTACATCCGTCACAGATAATTGGTGCTTCTAGCATCCTAAGCATAACTCTTAAATCATTGACAGTTAGTGAATAACCATCAATACCATAATCTGGGGGATTCACAAAAACATGGCTATTACCGATGAGGATGCCCGACTCCGGATCAGTATTGCCCAAGCGAATCGCAGCATCTTTTTCAATTGCATCTAAGATTTCAGCTCTTTTGTGTTTATTGCGCCAGAATACTTCCATAGTTGCCACCTGTTAAAGAACTAAAAACAGAGTACCATTTTGGCGGTGTTCTGTCAATTATTTCGATAATTCGTTGATCATCTTTCGATATCTAGCGACCCATCTCCACCAATCTCTAACTTCTATTTTATCGCCATGTTTTTTTCTCAATGACAAGAATAAAGCCTCGGTCTCTGAATTCCATTGGCACAATATTATATTGGGATAGATCGCTAGCATTAATTCAATCAAACGAGTTCCCACTCCTTTGTGCCGATATCGTTGATTCACGTATGTGCTTACCAGGTATTCACCATTTGCGATAAAAACCGATGACCAGCCAACTACTTGTTTATTTGAAAAAGCAACAATAGTTGGGGACTCGGGCAAAGCACGTACAAATTTCTTCATATATCCGCTCGTAAGAGTGGCTCTTAATAACCCCTTTTTAATATTTGATGGCAATTTATAGAATTTACTTCTGATAATTCTTTTGAAGCTGGCCATCATATTTCCTTAAAGAACATATGGCTAAAATATCATCTACATAGTATTTGTCAAACAAACGTATAAAAATTGAAATTTTAATTATACCGGCATTATTGTCTAAAACTACATACCTTGACATAGAGTTGACAAAGTGGTTCACTTGGCGAAGGCTTGTGCTCGTTGAAAACTAGGGAGTAGAACATGAGACGCAAAAGTAACCTGAGTAATGAACGTGGTTTATCGCTTATTGAGGCAACAATCATATTAATTACATTAATGGTTTTAGCTAGTGTTATGGCTCCAACTGTGATGAGCTATGTTGATGATGCTCGTGTCGTCAAGGTCAAGGAAGACTGTGAGGCTATTGGCGTATCGCTGGCACGAATGATCGTTGATACCGGAGCCTGCGTAAGATTAGATGGTCGTTTTCCTTGTACGATTGATAATCGAGTCAATCTTCTGTTCAGTGAGGGCCATGCGATTCGAGTTCGCGGAGAAGGTGCGGAATTATTTAGCTACAGTTTAGATTATAGTACTTCCGTAATCAGGCAAGTGGCTTCATATAGTTTCAGCGATTATGTTCATCGTGGTATGGCCTCTGATGTCCATTGGAATATTGCAACTCATCTTGGTGGTGCGACGGCCTTTACATCCAAAATACGATCCGGTGCCGATCTGCGTTTAATGGCAAATACGTATGCTTCGGATTTGCAAGTACTGTTGACTAGGGCTGGAGTGGATTCTCCCGAATCTGTTATTAACGCTCTAGCAAAGATTGCGGTAACCGATAGTCGTCCCAGATTATGTGACGATGTGGAGTTGCTAGATAATAACGCAACGCGGTGCGTTATGGGCCCGGGTCTTAAAATGTTATGGATGGTATATCGATCACAGACTGGAATGAATAATCGTACTGCGGATTTGCTCTACAATGTTCAGTGGTCTGGTGAAAATCTGGACGCATTCATATTTCGGGTCAAAACACTTAAGTCGGCTTATACGTTTATAATCCCGGAGATTTGTGGCAACCTGTCGTTGGTGTCTATTGCTGATCGACAAATTCATAGTGATATCGAGCAGAGAGTTGAAAAGTATGTGGTTACTCGGCAGACTACAATCGGCTGGGCATCTGCTTATGGCGTTGACGAGACCGTAGATATGCTTGAGCATCATCTTGTCGAAGATCGGCCGTCAGGTAGAATCCTAAATGCCTATCCTTATCAAGATATGGCACATGTGGGTTACGGCCCGTCTATGGGCATGGGCTGGAGGGGGGCATATCTTTCGGCAGTAGGGCCAGATCCTTGGGGCAATCATTATATGGTTAACAGTATCTTTCTGGGTAATCCTAGTGTTAGATGGCCCTATAATACTGTATGTTTGTCAGCTGGTCCTGATGGAATCGTAGATACGCCCTTTGCCGCAGTCGGAACCAAAAAACTGGGCGATGACTTTACCTATGTCATATCCGGTAGACCCTATTAAGGTGTAAATATTTTATAATAATTTCTGCCAAGGCTTTATGCCTTGGCGTTTTTTGTATTTATCCGTAATGCCGGATGTATGAAGTCAGAACCTGTTTGGAATGAAAAAGCCGACGCTGGTCGGCAAGTAATTAAAGTCTACCAAGAAGATGTATCATCATCTCCACTAATCTCTGCCTGTTGCCGTCTCTCGTGCTCGATAGGACTTGAAAAATCATTTTGACGGCAGATACACGGGTTACAATCACAACTTCGACAAACATCCGATGGATAATCGTGTGACCCACACATACAGGGAAAACAGTCGCAAACACTGCATACGTTGTCCATGTTTAAGCTCTTTCAAAGAACAGAAACATGGTAACGCGATAACAGTATATGTCAACATGAGTATAATAGTGTCGTTAGTACTACTCTAAAATTAAAAAAGCCTCAGACCATAAAGGACGAGAGGCTTGCTGGATTCGAAATTACTTGCTATTCGCAAACACAGCGTACGCTGTTACAACGTCCGCAACGGCCCCGGCGTAGGCGATCCATATAAATCTCATGATATTCTCGTTCTCCCTGAAGTCTTCGCGCTTCATCCCGAATTTCATCTTCGGAAGGGGGACGCATCGAAGTTTTTCGTTTTTTGAGTTTTCGCTTGAGGCGCTTGTTTTCGGCTAGTAATTCCTTTTTTGTTGACACAGCTTATCTCCGAAGGAACCGAACCTAAAATACCACTTTCGTGGTATTTGTCAACATCTCGTATAGCAGCGCTGTTAGTACCCCCCGGAGGCGGTTGGAATGAACTGCTTCATTCCAACCCCGAATTTTAGTCCGAGCTCCGTCGAGGAGGTCTGCCTGCCGGCAGGCAGGTTAAAAAATTCGGCAGAACATATTACGCAAAGCGGGATCGTTCGATTCCTGTTCCGTAGGAACATAAATAAAACAAAACAATCCATATCGGACTGTTTTGTTTTATTTCGTGGTACCCCCGGAGGGAATCGAACCCCCATCAAGACCTTAGAAGAGTCCTGCTTTATCCATTAAGCTACGGGGGCATATTTGCCCACCTTTAATACTATAACTGATGTATATTATAACAAAAGTATCATTATGTAAAAGATATATTTAGCAAGTACCATAGAAATTGTACCTCCACACTCAATTTTTTAATTTGACAACGACCACAAAACCATGATATAATTAAAGTATCTGACAGTTCGTTAACAGGGAGGAAAGGATACCATGAAGCATCGAATCGCGTTGTTTGTTGTCGCTCTCGTCGTGGTCGCACTGCCGGCGTACGCCCAGCAGGCGCCGGCCACATCCACCGCCACTGGTGGTGGGTTCAAGTGGGACTTCATCAACGTTTCTGGAGGCGAGGATGCCCTTGCGACGGGGATCACGGCGATCTTCCGGCTCAAGGACGGGAATCGCCGAACGCTGGAGATCGCTCTCCAGCAGGAACAGTCGTGGGTCCTGTTCGGGCCCAAGTACAAGCTCGGGCAGGCCGATGTGTTCGTGGCGGCTTCGGCTGGCTTTCAACAGGGGGCGCCCTGGGCTGGGCCATTTCTGACTGTCGATATGCCTCTGGGCAATATTGGGGGGCAGAAGGTTTCGTTCAGTACACTTCATTGGCCCTGTTTCTTCTTCGGACAGTGGGAGCCCACTACCTGGAAAAATGATGATAGACCGAACACCGAAAAGCTGAAGCTTGGTTATCTGGCGATTGTCCAATTGTCGGTAGGGCCGCTGGGGTTCAGCTATGGAGCGTTGAATTTTCTCAACGATCCGTGGAATGCGCTTCCAAGGGTGTCGTACACGAAGAATATTCGGAGCGACCTCTCGCTGATCGGATCGGTCACCAGGAACGTCAACAAGCATTCCTGGATGCTCTTGATCGGCGGCGAATGGCACCAGAATCAGTAGGGGGGTGTCATGATCATCGGTGGTGGCCGAATGAGCCATAGGCGACATCGTCTCGTACGAGGTCGTCCCAGCCGAATCAGTGGCCTGATTGATACTTCACGCGTGGTCAATCAAGATCATGACGAGAAAGTCGTTCAGGCCGAGCACAAGAAGGTGACCATGTTCGATTCCGTTCGAGACGCATTCGAGGCTTCTCGGCGGAAACACTAATACCCGTTGCGAGTAGGGCAATAGCCTGTCACTCGCGACGGGCTTTGTCTTTTTATTGACACATTCATTTAGAGTGGTATTTTGATAAAAGTTCTATTTTCTAGGAAAGCTTTCTATGCCCTTAAGACTACTCGATGCTTCGGAGGAATTAGGGCAATTGTTTATTAATGCCGTAAAGAGAAGGGATGTAGCTCTTCTTAATAGTCTTCTACGAAAACCTTTATTATGGAGGAAGTATATGAATCGACTTACCAACGAGGAAGGCAGATGGGCCTCTAATAATATAAAGAGTTCATAATTATAAAGTAGTAAAGATTTTAAAAAACCGCGCTTTGCGCGGTTTATCGTATCTCTCGAATCGATTCATCCCAGTGTAAATGATCTATAACTTCAGCCAGATCATTTTCCCAAGATACAACAATTATTCTTTTATTCTCAATAAGTCGAGCTACTCTCGGCCGATTGTGCAATGGAATAGTATCAGTTAGATATAATTTGCTAATAGGGCTATTTACGTCATCGAGAATCTCTGTTGCCGAACCGCTCAATACTCCGTGTACGGCAACGGCTAAGAATTCGCCAAAGACATATTTTTCGCGTATGAAACTGATAGCTTCAACCGTTGTCCCTAGGGTGGATACCTCATCGTCGAGGCTAATTATTATCGAACCATTGATATGATCCACGTCACCACTTAGGCCAACAATCTTTGTTTTGTCACCTAGGTGCCTTTTTTGAGCACAGATAATCGAAAATTCTACACCAGTTTCTTTCTTAACTCGTGCGATCTCTAGCTCAAAACGTTTTTGTGCATTCTCGTCTGGTAATAATAGTGTAACCAACTTATCAGGAAATAAGCTTCGAACATCTATCAGAGCTCTTTTTAAAACACGACGAACCATTGATATCTCCGTGATAAATCCAGGCCGGCCGGCCATAACACTTTGAGGTGAATGCAGATTACATGACACGATGCGACGCAATTCTCCAAAGGAAGCACTCACAAGCCATGAAATAATCATCGGCAATAATGCTAATTCAGTCGTTCCTTCGTCTTTATCTGAGCGTGAGAGTGGCAGGTATCCGGATATTAAATTAATGCGTCTAGCTTTTCGTCCGACAAGATAACCAAGAACCAACATCGTATCAACCAGTTTTTCTCGTGTTCCCGGACCACTAGTCAGAATCATACAGTCGTGACCACCAATATGATCTTTCTGAAGAATAACAAAAGGTTCTCCACTTGGTCTAGAAGAGATGATTGGGGTTGCAATGTCTATTTTAGTAGATCGTGGCTTAGACTCTATAATGCTTTTTATGCTATCAGCTAAGCCTTCAAAGCCAGGCATAGGCACCAAAGTTAATCCGCCGTTCTGACTGAAGTTAGACTGACCCGAGTCGCCATTCGTGGAGTGTGTCATGGTCCCTCGTTTTAAAAGAGCTTAATCGTATTATGTACCAGAGTACAGTGTTAGTCAATTCATGCCAGTTTTTGTTGAAATAAATACAAAATAGTGTAAAATATAAAAGTTAAGTAGGTATACATAGCGGGCTGTAGTGTAACGGTAGCACGAGACGTTTGGGTCGTTTTAGTCCGAGTTCGAATCTCGGCAGCCCGACAAGCGAAGCGAGTCAAGATAAGCAGAGTATTAAATACAGACGTGTTTAATACTCTGGATAAGTGATAAGACCGGTTCATAATTAAATTATGGATATAACTAATTTAGGAGTTGGATTAGCATTTATTGCAATGCTTGCGTGGGGTATAGGCGATTTTTTTATCCAGAAATCTGCAAGGAGAATTGGAGACATTGAAGCACTATTTTGCATGACGCTATTTGGATCTATTGTACTATCTCCTTTTGTATATAAGAAACTACCGGCATTATTTACTGGATCTCACCAGACATTAGCTGTTTTAGGCATATTGTGCGTAGTTCTATTTATCGCTGCCATTCTAGACTTCGAGGCCCTAAGGGTGGGTAAGCTATCCGTCGTAGAACCGATTTGGTCATTTGAGGTTCCCGTATCTGCATTATTGGCTCTCATTATTTTGAAAGAGACAATTAATCTAGAAAGAATCGTTTTAATAATATCGTTGTTGTTCGGATTAGCACTCGTGTCTTTAAAAAATAAAATTGAACTTCGAAAATTAATTCTAGAAAAAGGTACGCTTATCGCACTCATCGCAGCTATTATAATGGGTGGTGCCAATTTCCTTATGGGTTGGAGTTCGAGGTTAAGTGATCCAATAATGGCGAACTTCATCGCGGATATATTTATGGCTAGTGTATTGGCAATAATTTTACTTTTGCAAGGCAAAATTAGAGTAACGATTAAAGACTTTATTCTCAACAGAAAAATACTTTTACAAATGTCTTTGTTGGATAAAATAGCTTGGGTAGCATTCGCTTTTGCCATGAGTCTTGCTCCGATAGGAATTATCGTTGCCTTATCGGAAAGTTATATCATCATAGCCGTTGTATTGGGACTGACAATAAATAAGGAGAAAATCAGATTCCATCAAAAAATCGGCTTAGTTATGTCAATAATTTCTGCTATTGTTCTCGCAGCAATAACAGCATAAATGATATATTTTTTATCAAATACTGATATAGTTCCAACGTAATAATTTGTCAATCGTTCCTACACAGTCGACTGATATAATCTGGTATAGACAAGTCAAAATCATATGTTATTTTCTATTTATACTCTCATTGCCTATGTAATTTGGATAACCATGTTCGTTGTCTGGATGTTAGGAAGAATTAGTAATAAAAAAACTTTAAGAAGGCCTCTTTGGAGTAAATATGTATTTACAACTCTGTTACTGTATCTTGGTTATTTTTTTCTTTTCTCTCCTTATTTTTCTAGAATTTGGCCCTATCATATAACACCGCAGAATAAGTTCTTGGGAATAATAGGAATTCTTCTGTGCTTGCTTGGCGCCAGTTTTGCTATTTGGGCAGGATTTACATTGGGTAAAAATTGGTCGGGAATAGTTGCTACACAAAAAGAAGGCCATAAGCTTATAAAAAGTGGACCTTATAACATAGTTAGGCATCCCATATACCTAGGATTTTTTATATCCATGCTTGGATTCGCTCTTGCTGTAGGGACGATTGTTGCCTACATGGCAGTTCTTCTTGGTTTGACAGCTTTACTATTAAGAATTTGGATAGAAGAAAAGCTAATGAATGAATCATTTTTTGATTATAGGGAATATTCCTGTAAGATTAAGAGACTAATTCCTTTTGTTTGGTGATTAAACTCACATATGATTAATAAAGAAGTAATACAATCAACGGGCTGTTGCGAACCATTTAATCCTGAACCGTGGCAAGACAAGGAGATAACATGGGAAGATAAACTTTTTGTAAAAGACCATGTTACTAGTTTTATGCACGTGCCAATTAATATGGGAGTGAAGATTATCAAGAATTTGGACCTTATCGAAAAAGCTGGCGCCAAATCGCCGTATCAGTTAATGTTAACAGACGAGAAGTCTCTTTGGGGTGCAGATATTTATATTGATGTTTCTAGGGATGTATCAGGAGCGCATATGACTACAATCTCCGGAACATTTCTTACGAAAGTATTTGAAGGGCTGTATCAAAATGCTGGCAAATGGGCTAAAGAGATGGACGAATATGTCAAAGCTAAGGGCATCGACATAAAAAAGTTATATTTCTCGTACACTACCTGTCCTAAATGTGCCAAAGCGTATGGTAAAAATTATGTTGTCTTATTTGCTCAAATAGACTAATAAATTATTTACACAAAATATTACTACAATTCGATTAAATTCAACAAAATATGTCAACTAAAGAACAACAAGAACAACCCAGTGAGTCCCATATTGATCCAGAAGAATTTGAAAGGATGTCTGTTAGATTGAGAGAGATAGGACTGGACATAGAAAAGATCAGGCCGGACATAGTTAGTCGGTTGGCGTTGCTGGATCAATCTACTAAAGTAGTTGAAGATGAGCACAATGCCATACACTTAGCCAGAGCAGTTTTTGACTGGTATCGAAAAAATAAACCAGAAGCGAGTTGGCTAGAACGAGAGGAGAGGGCAGTTGTTATAGGTACGATATTCTCAGATATAGGTAAGACAGGCTTCAGAGCGGCTAATCTAGTTCAACAAAAGCTTATTGTGGCCATATATTCAATTGATAGCAAGGATTGGGGTGGCGGCGAAGACAAGCTTTCCGTAGCAAAATATTTGGAAAAGTATTTCCCAAATGATTATGCAGAGAGAATTAGGATCTACGTGGGTATGGGATTAGACCCAGAAATGATAATGAGAAAATTTTGGGATATGCATGCTGAATGGACTTTGCAAATAATCAGTGGCGATGGTGTCCCGCCAGAGGCTGTAGTCGCTGCGGCAAGTCATCATTTTATTCAAGGAATTAATCCCGAAGGTATAATTGGCAGCGATGGTAGGTTTACAAGATATTTTGGAGAAAATCTAGCATTTGATAGGGTGGAGAAATTAATCTGCGTATTGGACGTATACGACGCTTTTAGGAGAAGGAGCCACATGAGCCATGATCAGGCAATTATAGCTTTAAGAAAAAAAATTGATTCCAGCGAATCTTTTTCTGGCGATAAAGGCTTTCATGAACTTATTGATGTAGTAGATTTTACTAATCGTGAAACTTAAGTATAATATGTAAGTTGGATGGTGAGTGTAGCTCAATTGGTAGAGCGTCTGCCTGTGGCGCAGAAGGTTGCGGGATCGTGACCCGTCACTCACCCCATAAATAACAAAAAGGTCGCCGATGGCGACCTTTTTGTTATTACTAATATATATATTCCCAACTATGCATTTTATCTCGATCTTCAGCCCAGGTGGCACCGATATCTGTACGATAAAACATATTTAGGATCATGATATTGTCGATGCGATTATAGGCCATGCGACGAGCGTCTTCCATGGTTGTGCCCGATCCAGTGACAACCAAATCATATCCGCATGTGCCGTCTATCTTCCAGTCACCATCAACTATTTTTACATCTCCCAAGTGAACGCCCTCGTAGTTCGGTTTTTTAAATAAAATGGAAGTATCATTGTAAATTGCTAATTCAGATTTGTCGTCGTAGGGGAATGGTGGAGTAGCTACGACAACGCCAACTTGAAATCCTTTTCTGGTACGTAATTCGTAGGGCCGGTGATTGGCAATCGCAAAAAAGAACTCTCCCCAATCATTTAATATGCCTTCTTGCTGGATAGAAATTGTTGGATAGCCAAATCGGCAAGTAAATTCCAATGGATAGATACCGCGTGCATTTACTATGCAATTGATATCGATATATCCGACATATCCAGAGGCGCGTAATGGTTCGAGCATCTTCTCAAGAGTTGATCGGAAGAAATTATTTGGACCACACCAGAACATTGAAGTACCCATTTCGCCGGTCATTGGTCCAATCTCTCCAGGAAATAATCTTTTGTGCTCGAAGGCGATATTTAAAGGCATTATGAAATCTTGACCATTAAAAAATGCAGCACAGCCAACCTCAACGCCAGAGGCATACTTTTGCAATTGGAAAGATTTTATCTTTTTGCTCAAGACAGCTTTATTGCTTGATAAAATCTGATGTAGGTCTCTGCCATCTTCCTCTTTGCCTATAAACAATAGACCTTTCCAGTCGGAAGAAACATCGAGAGATGGTTTATAAACATACCGACCTGGATTCTCAGAAATAAACTTTAAGGCCTCATCGTAATCACTGAAATCCCAGTGAGGCAAGATGTTCATACCCATCCTTTTCATCTCTGATTGCCCAAATTCTCGATCGTCTTCTAGCCTATCGGTATAGGAGCTACCGCCGATTACGGCCTTACCGGCTTTTCTTAATTTATCAGCCTGGTCGCCGAACCAGATATCATCAAAGACAATAACGTCAGCCCAATCCACAAAAGATTTCCAATCATCTACTTTCTCTAAGATGCCGTCGTAAACATTAGTTCCGCCGAGATCTCTTATGTAGCATTTAACTTCGTGGCCTTCTTTTTTTATTTGCCAAGCCAAATCTCCACTCAAACTTTCCCAACTTATAAATAGGAATTTATATTTTGGTTTTTCAGAGTGACCATTACCATTCCCGTTTCCGCTTGATCCATTTTGTTTTACATCTCCGTTGGGCATATCTTTTAATTCTTAATTTCTAATTTTGAAAATTTTTAAAATAAGATTTTTAATTTAGAAAATTATTGTTGAACAATTAAATAGTATTCCTTTGAAAAAATATTACAAGAAAAATTGTTCTTAATTATATAATTTTGTTAGAATAATTTTATGCAGATACTCAATGATATAGAATTAGAAAGAAGTCGAATCGAATTAGCGATAGAAAAATTTGGTTACTCGCCTGATCACAATTTTGATTGGTTAAAAAATTGTTCGAGCGAGGGTAATCCGAGCTTCGCTGTTTGGGAAGACGGCTCGGGCATTTGGTTTTATACAAGCAAGGACGCCAATCAATATGTAATTGTAGCTGATCCTATTGCTCCGGCGAATGCGCAGGATAAGATTCTGAGAGAATTGTGCGATTATGTTTTAGATCGGGGCATGACAATATATTTTCTTGATGTCCGTGAAGCTGTGCAGGATTTTGTGCTTAAGAATTATAGAGACAAATTTAAGCTAGACTATGAAATCGTTTGGCCAGTAGTTGATATAACTACTTGGGATCCAAAATTGCCGGGCAGTCATTTTAAAGAGCTAAGAAATGCTATTAATAAGTCTACTCGTGAGCATACGATCAAGATCGTGGAAACGTCGAAGCTACCCAAAAAAGATTTGCACGGTATAGTCGATCGCTGGTTTGCTAACCGTGCCAAAGTGGGCATAACGGTTCTTCCTGATCGCTACCACGACATGATAGATAATGACTTTGGTGGTACGAAAAACTCTAGGGTTATGATCGTTGACGGTAAGCCGGCTGGATTTAATGCTGGCTGGGAGACGCCGAATAATCCGAGTGAATGGTCGGCGAGTATTGGCATCCATGATTACTCGATTAAAGATTTGGGAGTAGTCCTTTTATATGAAGATCTAGTTTGGATAAAAAATGCTGGCTATAAAACTTGCGACCTTGAAGGGAGTGATCCGCAGGCGTTAAGATTCAAAACCCAATTTTTTAATAGTTTCACCACCTACAAAACCTATACGTTTTATGTTAATAAATAATTCATGAATAAAAACTATTTTCAAGGTAATGCAGATCATCCATGGCACATTTCTGTCGGTGCGATTCTTTTGAATACTAAGAATGAAGTTTGTTGTCACTATTTTAAAGAGATTCAATTAAGAAAAGACGAAGCAGTTTTTAAAGATATGTATATTCTAATGAGAGAGACTATTGAGCCCAACGAATCTCTCGAAATTACATTAAGGCGGGGATTAATGGAAGAATTTGGAGCAGAGGGAGTGCTTCGAACATACGTTGGCTCGATTAAAAGTCAATTTCCTTACAAGGGTATTATCGTAGAAAAGACGACCTTGTATTTTTTAGTTGATCTAATAAAATTTGAGCCAGAGAAAAAGACAGGAATTGATAGAGAAAGTGAAAGTCAAATTCAGTGGCAATCAATAGATTTTCTAATTGAAAAGATGAAGCGACAATCTATCAGGATGAACAGAGATGATGTCGATGAATCATCTATCCTAGAGGTGGCTAGGGGGCTACTATTAAAAACAGTGGCCTAGGCCACTGTTTTTTCTTTTTGAATTTGATTGAGAATTTTTCGTACTTCTTCGAGACTATCCCAGTCGTGGATGGATAAGGGGAGTATATTTTTATTTAATTTTTTGAGTTTTACGATCATCTTCTTTAAATCGGCTGGTTTAACCATATCCGATTTTGAGATAAAAAGATATTCTTTTTTATTTAACAATTCTTTCTTGTAAGCACCAAGTTCGGCACGCATTATTTCATAATCGGTAATTGGATTTTCTGATTCAGCAGATATGAGGTGGAAAAGAACGGACGTTCTCTCTATGTGTTTTAAAAATTTTATACCGAGACCTTTGCCAGCAGATGCCCCTTCTATTATTCCCGGAATATCGGCGATAATAAGACCATAATAAGAACCGAGATGCGGTTCAAGCGTAGTGAAAGCATAATTAGCAACCTTACTCTTAGCTCTGGTCAGCTCATTAATTAAGGATGACTTGCCAACATTAGGCATGCCCAATAGTCCCACATCGGCAATTAATTTTAGTTCGAGTCTATAATTTATTTTTTCACCAGGCGTCCCAATTTGAAACTCCTTCGGGCTGGTATTAGTAGAAGATCTAAAATGAAAATTACCATGTCCACCATGTCCGCCCTTAGCGATTAAAACCTTTTCGCCAATTTTTGTGACCTCAATCTCATTCTTAGTTGAGATATTAATAGCGATCGTACCAACCGGAACTTCGATAGTTAAATCTTTACCGGTAACGCCGTCATTGTATTGTCTGCCACCTATTTTGCCATCTTCGGCCTTAAAGGATTTTCTTGATTTCAAACGCGTCAAGGCACCGATATCTGAGATACCTTCAAGGTAAATACTGCCACCATTGCCACCCTTAGCGCCGGTTGGGCCGAGAGACATTTTATTTTTATTAAAAGACACGGTGCCATCTCCACCTTTTCCAGCCACTACTTTGATTTTCAGTTCATCGACTAGCATAATGTCATTATATATTATTTAATCTATTTTGACAAACGAATTATTTCATTGTGAAAAAAACTTTGACATCGACTTATTTAATGAATAGTGGAGCATAATAATAGAGGAAACCCCACACTTTAGTGCGGTGGGGACATTGTTCTTAGATGCTCTTGTCTATAAATTCCAATTATTCTAAGCTAAAGATATGGATAAATTTGAAAGAAAATCGGGAATATCTAGGGTATTGAGAGCTGATGCTGAGGTTTTTCAGGACCTGTATCACGATATATTAGATAATAATTTAACTAGATCTTATGAAGTTGCCAAAAGTCCCGAATGGATTGAAGCTTTAGGGCAAATCAATTCTTTTTTAAGAGAATTTGTTTCTGAGTATGGAGGAGAGTTTATCGAGGTGCCCGCTAAGAATATTCATGTAATTAGTAGGCAGGATCTCCCCAGTAGTGCCAGCGACAGGGCTCAAGAATTCGGTGGACTTTATAGTCCTGAGTCTCAGGCCATTTTTATCTTTGTAGATTCAAGCTATAGCAATCTCAAGGCTGCGATACGTGTAGTGCACGAATTATTACATTTTAATTCTTTTCAATCTTTTCAAGATGCAAACAAAGGGAAGAAGTTTCATCTCGAAAGAGACGAAGATGAAGATGATGAAAAAGAATTAGTAATTCTCGGCCCAAGAAGGATCGGTTTTGAAATTTTTTCTGAGAAAAAGAATAAGGTATTTTTTTACAATTTGAACGAAGCAATAACAGAGGAACTGATTAAAAGATTTGATAAAAGATATTTTAGCAGATTGACCCTTACTAAAAGAGAATACGGAGAGAGGGAATTAAAAAGATCAGAAATTCCGGGAAAACGCACAGAAGGTGGTGATCATGAAATTCCGGCAGATGACTTAGCCGTGGCCAGAGATTTTAAAACAAAGAATGGTCCGCCTATTAAATTGAGAGAGGGTTACGGCTATAGCGAAGAAAGAGAAAAATTAAATGCTTTAATTAGAGAGATTTATGTAAAAAACTCAGAATCATTCTCTTCTGAGGAAGATGTATTTAAAATATTCGCAGAAGCTGTAATGACGGGCCGATTGTTGAAAGTGGCCAGAATAATTGAAAAGACATTCGGGAAAGGTAATTTTAGACAACTTGGAATTAATACATCTGCTGATATGACCGAATAACGAGCTTGCGTACAGTAGAGATCTGTTTAAATAGCAGATCTTTTTATTTAAAAAATGTATAATCTGTATATGAAGTTTGAGGAACTATATAAAAAACTTAATAATGCGCAGAAGGAGGCCGTGGATGCGGTGGAGGGTCCCGTAATGGTAGTTGCCGGACCTGGAACTGGTAAAACCCAAATTTTAACTTTGCGCATTGCTAATATTTTAAAAAAGACCCAAGCTGAGCCCGAGAATATCTTAGTTTTAACTTTTACCGAGTCGGCGGCGACAAATATTCGTCGCCGACTAACTGAGATTATCGGTGTTCCGGCTTATTCGGTTAGTATTAGTACTTTCCATGGTTTCGCTAATGAGATCATAAAATCAAATCCGGAAAGTTTTCCAACTATCCTTGGAGCTAATAATCTGACCGAAATTGATCAATTTAAGATAATAGAGGAGATAATTTTAAAAACCGACCTAGACGTACTTAAAACATTCGGCGATCCAACCTATTACATTAGAGACATAATTAAGGCCATTTCTGATTTAAAGCGAGAAGGAATCTCATCCGAAGAATTTCAAATCTTAACCAAAAAGGATAAAAAACTTTTTGATCTTAAGGACGACATTTATCATGATCGTGGCGCTCACAAAGGCAAGATGAAATTAGAGGCTGAGAAGGAACAGAAATATATTAATAAGAATATCGAATTAGCCATAATCTATGAGAAATATCAGGCCAAATTAAAGCAGTTAAAAGCTTATGATTTTGGCGATATGATTCTGGAGCTATATAGACAACTCAAAAGGGACGAAAATTTATTGAGATCTATTCAAGAGCAGTATCAATATATACTAGTTGACGAACACCAGGACACTAACAATGCCCAAAATAAAATAGTCGAATTAATCATGTCTTTTCATCAAAATCCAAACATCTTTGTGGTGGGTGACGAGAAACAGGCTATATTTAGGTTTCAAGGTGCTTCTCTGGAAAATTTTTATTATTTCAGAAAAATATATCCTTTGGCCAAATTAATTTATCTAACCGACAATTATCGGTCTGGCCAAGTTATTCTTGACCTAGCTGATAGTCTAATTCAATCAAAAGATAAATTAAGGTCAAACAAAGATCTTAAGTCAGCCCTAAATCTCTGCGAGTTATCATCGCCAGATGAGGAGGCTCAATTTGTGGCCCAAAAAACAAAAGACTTGATTGATGCTGGAGTTGAGCCTAGTGAAATAGGCATTTTATTCAGGGATAATAATGATGCCAATGCGCTGGTCAATTATTTTGAAAAATTAAAAATAAAATACGAATTAAAGTCTAATCAAAATCTTTTCGAGGACATTTATATCAAAGAACTCATATCTATTTTAAGAGCACTTAATAGCTACGGTGATGATACGGAATTGGTTAAACTAATTCATCTAGACATATTTAAAATTGAACCGCTAGATGTATATAGGATTTTAAAAATACGACAAGAAAATCGTTTAAACCTATACGAGGTCATCAAAGATAGGGGATTATTAGCTAAAAGTAAAATAGAATCTGCTAATGCGATATATAGCTTGTATTATCTGTTGACTCATTGGTATAGATCACTTGATCAGAAAAATTTGGTTCAGATAGCAACTGAGATTATTAGAGATTCGGGTTTGTTGGCTAAGGTTTTGTCTGGTGACGGCAATTCTGTAGCTCTCGAGAAACTGAATCTTTTTGTTGATCAGATTAAGTCTTTAAACAATTCAAAACCCAATGTTGGGCTAAAAGATTTTATTGAATACATAAATTCTTTTGAAAACTATGGCATCAGGCTCGAAGCCAAAATTGATATTGGCTCAAAAAATGCCGTGAAGTTGATGACGGCCCATGGATCAAAAGGCTTGGAATTCGAAAATGTTTTTATTATCGGTTTATTTGATGGTCACTGGGGCAATAAGAGGAAGAGAACAATGATTAAATTACCAAATTCAATCTATGCTCTCGATGATCAGGCCATTGCAGGTCGAGATGAAAATGACGACGAGAGAAGACTTCTTTTTGTAGCTATGACTAGGGCTAAGAAGCAAATTTTTATGACTTATCCTTTAAAAAATTATGATGGCCGAGAGCTTTTGCCAAGCATGTTTTTGTCGGAGATTAATAGTTCTCTAATTCAGGTTAGGCCAACAGACATAGTATTGGATAAAACATTGCAATTTGAACCAAGTGCAGATATGGGGCCGAATATTTACGAGAAAGAGTTTATTGTTGATTTGTTTAAGAGCAACAATCTATCAGTTACTGGACTTAACAATTATCTAGAATGTCCTTGGAGTTATTTCTACAATAACCTATTAAGGATTCCTAGGGCCAAGGACAAGCACGCTGCTTATGGTACTGCTGTCCACAATGCCTTAAGAGACTTATTTTTGGCAAAAAATAGAAACGCTGATTATCTATTAGAGCAATTTGAAAGATATTTGATTGAAGAGCGTTTATCAGAAGCAGATCATAGGGAATCTCTAGCCAGAGGTAAAAAGGCCCTAAGCGAGTATTTTAAAAAATATAACACAAACTGGGGAAATAAAGTTTTATTAGAATATAATATTCCAGCAGTTGAGCTGGGCGATATCAAAATAACCGGAAAGATAGATAAAATTGAAATTTTGGATAAAGGTAATAATGTAAATGTTGTGGATTATAAAACTGGCCGTGCAAAAACTAGAAATGAATTAATGGGTAAAACCCAAAATGCTACTGGCAATGAAAGGAGACAATTGGTTTTTTATAAATTACTTCTGGATAATTATAAAAATGGCCTATATAAAATGAAGAGCGGAGAGATAGATTTTGTTCAACCAGATGCTAAAAATAATTTTAGGAAAGAGCAGTTCTTTATTGCCGATGAGGATACTAAAGAATTAAGAGAGGTAATTACGAGAATGGTAGACGAGATAACTGATTTAAAATTTTGGGATAAGCATTGCGACAATAAAGATTGTCAATACTGTGTTTTGCGTAAATCTATAAAATAAAAAAGCCCCAGCGAAGGGCAGCTGTCTGCTTACTTCGCCGGGGTGGCCGGTGGCCTAGATTACTTCTGTTGTCCCTGTTGTGGGACCTGGATGAACGGGAGGGCGCCACCAGTGAATTGGGGCATCTGGCCGTTCCACTTGTTGATCGAGTCGGCCTGGATCTGCAGTTGTCGCCACTGCAAAAGCATCGGTGAGAGCGAACGCGTAAGTCGCTCGTTGGCGACCGCCTCGCCTTCGGCCTGCTTGATGCGAGCCTGTGCTTGACCTTCGGCCGTCGCAATGGCCTTCTTTGCGTCAGCTTCGGCCTGCATGATCTCGTTTTGTTTCTGGACCGCCAGCTGGGTGGCCCCAATCTTGGCATTAATGCCCTTGATCACATCATCCGGAGGACGCGGAGCGCCGATAATACCGAACTGCTCGATCAGGACGCCATATCTGCCGACACGGTTTTTCAGCTCGTTCTTCACGGCATTGATGAAATCCGCGTTGTCGCCCATGATCATATCGAGCTCGTACTTACCACCGAGCTCGTTGAAGCAGTCGCGCGTGACGTTGTGGAGAAAGCCGTGTGTGAAGGCCGAAAGGTCGTCTGATCGGAACTGCACATAGAAGTGCGGCACCTTTGACGCATCCAACTGATATGCCAATGACACGTCGACGCTGATGGCCATGTTGCCACGGATCGTAAAAGTAATTTCTTCATTGAGGGGATTACCCTCGCTGAGATTTTTTGTCCAGACCACATTCTGCATGTAGGTCGGGTAGTTGAATACGCTCGTGGTGATCGGATTGTACGCGATCGTACCAGTTCGAGCAGTGTAGTCGCTCACGCCCTTCTCAGATCCCCACTGATTCACGACGATGCCGACGTGACCAGGGCTGACTGTGGTGCAAGCGGAACCAAGGCCGCCAATGATGACGATTGCGAGCAGGACGCCGATTTTCTTCATAGTACCTTCTCTTGTGACCCTCTTTCGGATCCTGGTGATGACGTAGAACCAGATCGTGGCCAGCACGGCCAAGATCAAGATGCCAGATGCGACTCCCATGTCATTCGGTGACGACAGGAGAGATAGGGCCATATTGCCGAACCACATGGTCAACAAAATGCCCAAGATGATCAGGACGCCGAACAGCCAAGTTTTCACGTTTTTCCTCACCATTTTTCAGGAAGCTTCCTGGGGCATGGCTGCCTAGTGAGTTGTTAACGAACGACGTGTAACGTGTGCGCATAATAGCATAGATACTACAAGAATGTCAATAGACGGTTGACCTATTCTAATTTTAGGTTATCATGTCGGTAGGTCTTTGAAAGGATATTGTCGTGGCAAAACAAAGAAAGCCAGCGAGAAGCGTGTTATATCTCCAGATTCCAGATGAAATTAGAAAGGTACTAGCGGGATCAATTCACAATCAAGATATGTGGGATTGGTGGACCACTTCTAGTGGAATACTTGGTTCTATGACTCCACAAAAATATTTCGAATCTTTCGGAATTAATGATTTGATTATTGCTATTCAAAATGGCCTTATTGATGAGTAGCACTTCTAGGAAAATATCATTTTTAATTCTTTACACTCTTTTCTTAGTCTTTAATGTTATTGACTACATTGGGACAGTATCAATCATTAAGGCTGGAGCAATAGAGCTTAATCCAATTGGGGCATATCTGATAACTAAATATGGAGTTGTTGTCGGGATTTTTCTATTGAAAATAGTTAGTGTACTATTTGGGACCTTCTTATTCATTGTATATATTGTATATAAATCTAGAGAAAATGCGTCCGATTCTTCGAAAAGACGTGAAGCAAGGCTTGCCTACGCATCAATGCGTGTTGCAACCTTTGTGATGGGACTGATGCCTATTTATCAGATTTGGTTATATTCTCAGGTTTAATAGTCTAAATTGCCAACTAAGTGATTTTCTCTATTAATCTAGGCCGTAGAATCGACCTTTTTGTTTATAAATTTGACAATATATTGCTATACATATAAAATAACACGAGCACCTTTACCCTTAGTACTGCCTTAGTACTGCCTTAGTACTGCCTTAGTACTGCCTTAGTACTGCTAAACCAAGAAGGAGGCTTAGAGCGATGATAACAGAAACAGTAATCCTAGCTACGAGCGTGGGTGTCTTTGTTAAGCGAAGAATTAGAGGTGGTGTTAGATTTTGGCAAAATTTGCTCGAATTAGAAGACATAAAGCGAGAAAATAAAAAACTAAAAACCACCGTTAATAATTTAAAAGCACAGTTGACCTTGATGGAGGGCAGGAAGAATGCCCTTTTTGCCTATGCACATTTTTTGGAAGAAAAGTTTTGTATTAATCCTGGTGATACCAGGATACAAAGAGTAGAATTCTTAATGCGGATTCAATCCAATAAAAAGACTGAGCCAGGCGTTAATAATTCAGAGACTATTGAAAGTATGGCCTAGCTGCGACACAGATGTGTCGCTTTTTTATTTTACCAATTGTAAAAATGAGGCATAACTGATAAATTATAAATATATGACTCATCAGGAAATAAGAGATAAGTTTATAAAATTCTTTGAGGCGAGGGGACACAAGTTTGTGTCTTCAGCTTCGCTTATGCCAACTGATCCCTCGGTCTTGTTCACTACAGCTGGTATGCAACAATTTAAATATTATTATACCGGCCAATCTGATGCCATGAAGGATTTTGGATCCTTAAATACTGCTAGTATCCAAAAATGTGTTCGTACTTCTGACATTGATGAAGTTGGCGATGAGTCGCATTTGACATTCTTTGAGATGTTGGGAAATTTCTCTTTTGGCGGTTATTTTAAAAAAGAGGCTATTCAATATGGCCATGATTTTATAGTTAAAGAAATGGGTCTTAAGATCGACTACGTATCTGTATTTGAGGGTGACACTGACGTGCCAGCTGATGTTGATTCAGAGAAGTTTTGGAAAGAAGTTGATCCGAACATTGTTATTAAAAAATTTGGCAGAAAAGATAACTTCTGGGGACCGACTGGCGCTGAGGGTCCTTGTGGGCCAACTACGGAGATATACGTTAACGGCCTGGAAATTTGGAATATAGTCTTTAATCAATATTATCAGCATACCGATAAGAAACTAGAATTACTCAAAGTTCCCGGTATTGATACTGGTATGGGCTTGGAAAGATTGGCGATGGTTGTTCAGAATAAAAATAATATTTTTGAAACCGACTTATTCCAGTCTATGATGGATCAAATTCCAAGTGGCATATCTATAAAAATTAAAAGAATTATTGTTGATCATTCCAGGGCCATATCATTTATGCTGGCAGATAACTATAGGCCGTCAAATAAAGAGGCAGGGTATGTTTTACGCCGATTGATGCGTAGATTAATAACTTATGAGTATTTAAATTTAAATACAGTTCAGCTTAATGTTCGTAATATTTTACAAATAGTATGTCAGCAATATAGAAGCAACTATCTAGTCTTGGATGAAAATATAATTTTCAATGAATATGAATATGAGCGTGGGAAATTTACTAAGTCACTAAAAAATGGTCTCACTGAACTTAATAAACTAGATAGACTAGATTCTGAAAAGGCTTTTCGTCTGTATGAAAGCTATGGTCTGCCGTACGAGATTATAAAAGAAGTTGGAAGCGATAAAGCCAAAGATTTAAATCGAGAAAATTTCGATGAAGAATTTAAGAAACATCAGGAATTATCACGAGCTGGAGCTGAAAAGAAATTTGGAGGACATGGTATTGTTAAGGGAGATCTAACCGCGGCCAACGATGAAGAGCTTGGAATTAAAACCAAATATCATACGGCTACTCACTTGTTGCAAGCGGCGCTGCGTAAGATTCTCGGAGATTCAGTCAAACAATCGGGGTCAGATATTAATGCCGATAGGTTGAGATTTGATTTTACTTTAGATAGAAAGATGATGACAGAAGAAATTAAACAAGTTGAAGATCTAATTAACAGAGCTATAAAGCAAGACCTCATCGTTAATTCGAAAGAGATGAGCTTTGACGAAGCTATTAAATCTGGAGCCCTGGCTTTCTTTAAATTAAAATATCCAGAAAGAGTTACGGTATATACCGTTGGCGATAAAAATGACTATTTCTCCAAAGAAGTCTGTGGTGGTCCCCACGTACAGCATACTGGTGAGATTGGCGGCATTAAAATTGCCAAGGAAGAAGCCGTTTCGACTGGTATTCGTCGTATCAGAATTGTCTTAGGCACAGACATATGGCGGGG